>Ga0114994_10000542_pt1 | contig 25519 bp, 29 predicted proteins | sample ArcticOcean_MG_C_9_FD_87043 | JGI IMG/M metagenome (GOLD analysis project Ga0114994, IMG submission 87043) | Marine microbial communities from western Arctic Ocean - ArcticOcean_MG_CB2_152 | ecosystem: Environmental > Aquatic > Marine > Oceanic | place: Arctic Ocean: Canada Basin | collected...
AAAAAAGATAGCAAACATATTTCTAAATTTATTTTTTTTGGAATAGGGTCTGCTATTTTGTTAACACTTCATTCAATTTTTTTAGGAATAAAATTTGACTATGATGTTTACAAATTATTTAGAAGAGTTGTAATGTTAGGTTTTGTTATATTTGAAGTTATAGCTCAAACATATTTGGTGATAAGTCTTTATTCAATTAAAAAAAAAATATTAAAATATATAAATTATAGGTTTTTAATAATGAAGTTTATTTTAGTTTCAGTATTAATTATAGTAGCATTTTTATCTATACCCATAGTAGCAACAGAAGGTCATAAATCATTTAAACATTTATTAGAGTGGAATTATTTTTTAAGTATTATATTTTTTTATTTATTAACTTTTTGTATGTGGAAAAAAAAATAAAAAAAATTTACTAATATCTTAAGATTGAAATTTTTTAATTGCTGAATATTTTAATTTATAGAAAATTTCAAAAATACCTGAAAAGATAAATGTTGAAATAATGTTATAAGCAAAAAATGGTAACGCTAAAGTAAAACATAAAATAAATCCATTAAGCGTATACCCATAAAAACCAAGAGACCAAACTCCAAAATTAGTAATTATAAAAAACAAACAGGCTCCTAATAATGATCCTGAAATTCTTGAAAACATATCTTTAATAAAATATTTTGAACCTAAGCTAATTAAAATTATACTACCCCAAGTAAAAAGAGTTACTCCATGAAAACCAATTACTAGATCGGTTGCTATAAAGCTTAATACTAAAGCAGGAATATATCTTATTCCAAATATAGCAGGAATATAAAAGCTTAGCGCTATTAAACTAGTAAAATTTGGTGGGTGCGGGATAAAACGACTTACAGCTAAAGCTACAAATATTCCACAACTAATTTTTATATAATTCATTATTAGTTATCTTATTACAAGATCATGCTAAAAAAAGATTTATTTTTAATATTCTGTTTTTAATCCAATATTAAAAGTTTTTCCCATTGTTGAATATTGATAAGCTTGTTCATAATTTTGATCAAATATATTATTTGCTACAAAATATATTTTGTATGGTCCATTTAATCTATATTCTGCTTTATAACCAAACGTTATATAATCATCTAATATTACATCCGTAAAATTATTATTAGTATTACCATAATCTCTTGTTTCTCCTGAATATTTAATAAATAATTTATTATTTATATTATTTTTGGTTTGATAATTAATTGCTGAAGTTAAAGCATGTCTTGGAACTCTTACCATTGACTCATCTATACATTCAGTGCCTGGAGTTACATTTGGATCATCACAATCTGCCCCATCATAAGTGTCAGTATAACTATAATTTAAACCTATATTAAAATTATTAATTGGTCTCCATAATGAAGAAAGTTCAATTCCCTTACTTCTAATTTTTGCATCAGCATTTTTAACTGTCCAGCTATGTGACTCCCATCCTTCTAATGCATCTTCATAAGTAATGTGATAAAAAGAAATATCAAAACTAGTATTGATTTTTTCTATGTTTGTTTCATATCCAATATCAAAACTTTTACTCTTTTCTGGTTTGAGGTCTTCTTTTGAAGTTACTACCGTTCCATAAAAATAATCATATAAAGCTGGGAATCTAATTCCAGTTCCATAACTTGATCTAATTTTTGAAGAACCATCTAATTTATATGCTAGTGTGCCTCTATAAGTATCATGACTTCCAGCTGTGGTGTGTGCATCTCTTCTATATCCTAATGTTTGATATAATTTTTCTGAATGTCTAAACTGAAGATCAAGATATTGGGAATGGATAGACTCATCAGATTTTAAATAATCTGTTGGCCAATCTTTTTGAAAACTTGCACTATCAAATTCATTATCCAAACCATAAACTAGCTTTGTATCTAGATTAAAATTATATTCACCAACAACGTTAATAGCATCGCGATAACCATAATAGTTTTTTGAAGTATTTGTATATGTTTTTGTGGCTCTTTCTATTTTAGTATAATTATAAATTAATGAATTTTTAAACTTACCATTTTCGTGGTTAAGTCTTAGATTATAACTTAACTCATTATCGTCTGTTTTATCATTTAGATCAGTTCTTCCCGCTTTAACAGCATCATAATTCAGTAATGAGTCATTAAATCTTAAACTACCTCTAAAATTTATATTTTCATTAATCTTATAACCATAATTTCCAACTATGCTTTTATTTGTATAGCTGTCATCATCATTTATATTTGGTGCATCATTCATTGCTGAAATTCCATCTGTTTTAAATTTATTAACACCAATATAAAAATCTTGATTTTCATCTCCACCATCAAAAGAAGCATTTAAGTTAGTTGTACCGTTAGAACCATTTGAAATACTATATTTTTTATGTTTTCCTTTACTTCCTTTTTTTGTAAAAATATTAATTGTACCTCCAATAGCACTGCTACCATATAAAGAGCTTTGAGATCCTTTTAAAATCTCAACTCTTTCGATACTATCTTTCATGATATTTGAAATGTAAAAACTATTATCGGGATTAGATGGATCTGACATTTTAACACCATCAATATAAACTGTCGAATATCTTTTGGGTAATCCTCTTAATTGAATCCCTGCCTGAGTTCCATGACCTCCACTTTGAAAATAATTTGCGCCAGGCATACTATCATTAATTATGTCTCCTAAAAAATTATGATCTGATACCTCTAAATCTTCAGAGTTTATAATTTCTATATCGCTACCTACAGTACTGTAGGATTGAATAGATTTACCTGCTGAAATAACGATTATGGGTATTTCTTTTGCATAAAGGTTAGATGATTCAAAAAATAAAAATATAAATAATAATAACTTAATTAACATTCGTCACCACCACATTTTAATTTCCTATAAATAGGAAATAATTAATTTATGCCGATGTTAATTAAAATTGTAGAATTAGACTTTCCTGGTCTTCATTCAACAGCGGACTATACTGGGTGGCGCTCCGACTTTACGGTTGCAGGTACAGACAATGAATTTCACACTGATTTCCCACCATGCATTTCAGTACATCTGTTTTTTATATTTTTTTTTAATAAAAGCAAGAGTTAATCACTGCATACGAGATAGGATTCTTAATCCTTTTTCTTCTTCTGTCTCATTTTTTTTGATTAAGTCACTATGTTGTTTAACAAGCGTTCTTAAAGAACGGTCAATAGGTTTAATTGCGTTTTTCATTTTATGTTCTGTAATTTTATTTTTATCATAGATAAAAGCTCTTGGTTCAAAAAAATTAAATCTTTGGGGTCCATCTTTAACCTTGTATTTTCTTGACAATTTTTTTAGATTTCTATCAGCAACTTTTTTGATAATTTGTAAAAGTAAAAATTTTGGTAAAATTATTAAACTTAAAGAAAATAAAAATTTTGCTGAAATAGCTGACATGGTTTTAATTTTTTGAACAAAGCTTAATTTATTATTAATTCTTTTTTTGTCAGTTTCAAATCGATCAATAGCCTCTTTAATACAATATTTATAAAGTTCTTTAAATGCCATTATAATAGAATTATTATTTTTAAATATTTCTTTTACATAGCCCTTTTTTCCAAAATAACGATATAAATAAGGCCAGTGATTTACTTCGTTAATATCATAATCTGTTTTATTTAAATAATTGAGTATCCCAGCATCATCCATATCATCAGCAAGACGAATTAAATATTTTTCTTCATCATCAACTGTTGTGCCTATAAGATTTATTTGTTGGGTATATTCATACAAAGGTGTACCCGGTATTGCCGCTGCCCATACTGGGTATAAAGTATTCCAATCATTGCCTACTACATACCTTAATGATGCTGCAAACTCAGCAGTCTCAATTACAGTATCTCTTGTTTCTCCTGGCATGCCCATCATCATTACTTCAACTGCAGTATTTATCCCAAGTTTTTTTGTGTTAGATATATTTGAATAAACTTGTTCTTTTGTAATTTTTTTTTCCATTACTTCTAATATTTTTTTACTGCCAGATTCTATGCCGTATCTGATAGCTAACATATTATGTTCTTTATAAAATTTTAAATCTTCATAAGTAATACTTGAGGCTCTAGCACCTTCAGCAAACCAATACATGTCATGTTTTTTCATTACTTTGGCACATTCATAAGATTGCTTTCTATTGCTACCAAAATTCTCATCATCTACTCTTAAAACTGCACAGTTATAATTTTTTTTTAATTGAACTATTCTTTCTTCCATTGTTTGAGGATCAAAAGATCTATATCCACGTGTTGCTCTTTGACAAAAAGTACATTTTGCAACACATCCTTTTGATGATTGAATTCTTCCAACTTTTTTATTTTTTAATTTTTCGTACAGTTTAAGTATTTCATCTGTCCTATGAGATTTTTCTTCCATTAATCCATAAAGTTCTCCTAAATTATCTATTGAATCAAATACTTCATGCACTAATTCTCTGCTACCACCAAATTTTTCTAAGCCATCTTCCCATCTATCATATGTCGGATACCCCATTTTATGAGCGGGTAATTGTTCTCCAAAACCAGTGACTTGTAATTTATTGTTTTCATCCATAAATGCCAAACCTGGAATTTCATTTAATTCTTCGTAATTAATCTTGTCTTTTGTTGGATATTTTTTAAAATACTTCAGTAATTTTAAAAAAGGTATTTCACCATCTCCAATTACACAGATATCACTTTCAGTTTTATTTAATATTACGTTAGAAGATCCTGTTATATTACCTCCAACTATAATCCAAATGTTTGGAAATAACTCACGCACTAACTTTGCTATAACTTTCATATGTGGATAACAATGAGATAGAGGACCGCTTAAACCAATAACGTCTGGTTTAGTTCTTTTTATATTTTCTATAATTTCTTGATCTGAATGTCGTAAATTATTTATATCATAAATTTCACCAGTGTAGCCATGTTCTTCAACAGAAGATAAAACTCGTAAAATTCCAAGAGGAAAAATTGGTCTGGCACTTGCTTTGCCTCTAGGTATCAGTGGATAAAGAACCTTCAAAGGATATGCACCATCAGGAATAGAACACAGTAAAATTTTCATAAGTAATATTATATCAAATAAATTTATTAATTCTAAATTTTATTAATTTTTAATCCAACCGCCTCCTAAAACTTTGTAACCTTTGGCATTTTTTGAGTAAAAAACACATGCTTGACCAGGTGAAATACCAAATTCATCTTCTAATAAATTAACATCAGCAGAATTTTGATTTATCCTGATTTTTGCTTTAATTAACTTTCCTGTTGACCTTACTTTTACTAACAATTCTTTTTGAAAGTCTTCCTTATTATTTGTTATAATATTAATATCTTTAAGAAAAATATTTCTTTTAACTAAATGTTCTTTAGAGCCAACGATGATTTCATTTTTTTCAGCATTTATTTTAATTACATATAGAGGATTTTTGTCTGAAATTTTGATACCTTTTCTTTGTCCAACTGTATAATTAATAATACCTTCATGAATGCCAATAATCTCACCATTAATATTTTTGATATTACCTTTTGAAAAAGAATTTGGTCTTAATTTTTCAATCACAGATGCATAATCACCATTAGGAACAAAGCATATATCTTGACTATCGGGTTTGTCTGCTACATTAAGATCTAAATCTTTAGCTATACTTCTAGTCTCATCTTTTTGTAAATTTCCAAGTGGAAACCTTAAAAAATCTAACTGTTCTTTTGTAGTATTAAATAAAAAATAACTTTGATCTCTATTTAAATCAACTCCTCTGTACATTTCTGTATTATTGTCACTTATAATACTTTTAACATAATGACCAGTCACTAATGCGTCAGCATTAAGTTTTTTTGCTTCATCAAATAAATCTTTAAATTTAACAGTTTTATTACATTGAACACATGGTATTGGTGTTTCACCATTTAAATAACTATCTATAAAATTATTAATTACACCCTCCTTGAATTTACTTTGATAATAAAGAATTCTGTGTTCTATCTTTAATTTATCTGCTACTCTTTTTGCATCTAATATATCTTGTCCTGCACAGCATTGTTTTGATGTAGAGGTTTCTTTGGTATCATCATATAATTTTAATGTTATTCCTATAACATTGTAACCTTCTCTTTTCATTATTCCAGCAACAGTAGAAGAATCAACTCCGCCTGACATAGCAACAACTATCAAAGTATCTTTAGGATCTTTATTAATTCCTAATGAGTTAAATTTTATCATATTTAATGATTTTTACTTATATATTTAATATAAACAAATAAAATGATATTAAATTTTGATCCAGGTGACAAAGTTATCAATACTACTAATAAAGAATGGGGTATTGGTCATGTTCAATCAATAATTAATGATAAAATTACAGTTAATTTTGAAAATGTTGGAAAAAAAGTAATTAATTCTAAAGTTATCCAGTTACAAAAAATAAAGAGATGAATATTGAAGAAACAAAGAAAATTACACTTTCATTAATTGATGCTTTTAATCAAGCTGGAAATATTGCTTTAAATTTAAGAAATGCTGGTTTAATAAAAAAAATTAAAGCTGACAATACGCCTGTGACAAATGGTGACTTAGAGGTAAACAAAATATTAACTAAAAAAATAGCAGAAATTACACCAAATATTTTAATTATATCGGAAGAAAATTCTGAACATAAAAATGATAAAAGACTAAATAATTTTTGGTTAATAGATCCTATAGATGGGACAAATGATTATATGAATAATAGAGATGAATTTACTTTAAATGCTGCCTTAATATTAAATAAAAAACCTGTAATAGGAATAATTACAGCTCCAGCTAAAAAAAGAATATTTTATTCATATTCAATGTCAAATAGTTATGAATTAATTAATAATAAAGAAGTTGAATTAATAAATAAAAAAAAGAAAAATGATGAAATTAGAGCAGTTTCCTATTCAAATGAACTGAGACCAGATATTTTAGAAATTCATAAAAAATATAAAATTACTTCACATCAAAGAATGAAGAGTTCTTTAAAGTTTTGTGTAATTGCAGCAGGTGAATTTGATCTTTATGCTGCAGAACCACGTGCATGTGAATGGGACATCGCTGCAGGACATGCGATACTTGAACATGCTGGAGGTGTAATTACTGACTTTGAAGGTAATGAAATCTTATATGGCAAATTAAATTTTAAAAATCCTAGTATACTTATAAAAAGTAAAAACATAGTCTAATGGATGAACAGTTAAGAATAATATTGATTATAATAGTCTCAGTTTCAATATTTGGTTTATTAATTTTTGTCTTTGTCAAAAACTATATAAGAAATAAAATTGCATATTTATCTAACAAGAAAAAAAAATTAAAGTAACTTGATAATTTTTAAATAATCATTTTTATCTATACCCATTACTTTTTTTGAAGTTTCAAAGTCAAAGCCATTTCTTGCTAAAAGAGAAATATCTTTTTTGTAAAAAAGTGCTCTATTATCTTCTGTTCTTGCTGGTCCAATTCTTTTTTTTTTACAAATTTTTATTGCTGAAAAGAAATCTTGATCAGAATTATCTTCTTTAATTTTATCAATTGATTCTTTAATGTATTGATCTTTAATTCCTTTTCCGATTAGGTAGTTTCTTATTTTATTAATAGAGCTTCCTCTTTGAATTAAGTTTCTTGACTTACTTTCTGAATAAAATTTATCACTAATAAATTTGCTTTTTTCTAAATCCATCAAAACAATATCTATCAAATTATTAATATCTTGTTTTTTCACATTGGATATAGATGCTCTAAGATATTTTTTTAACAAGTATGTTCTTAATTGTTGTTTTGATGGAGTATATTTTGCAATGTAGCTAAAAGAAAAGTTTTGCATTTCCTCAATTGTAACTTCTAGTGTTTTTTTTCTATTTCTCATTGGAATCATTATATGATTTAATATAATACTTTTAATAATGATCGAACAAATTTATACATATTTTACTGTTGAAATGATCTATTTGTGGTTGAACTTAGGAGTTTTACCTTTTTGGTTTATATTAATTGCTTTTCCTCAATCACAATTGTGTAAAATTTTTATAGTATCAATTTTTCCAATATTTATTTTAAGTTTAATTTATTGTTACTTGTTATATTTGGCTTTTCATAATGATTATAACTTTTTATCTAATTTCAACCTATACCTTGGATTAGAAAATTTATCAGACTTATTTACCAATAATACATTCTTAATAATTTTTTGGACCCACTTTTTAACTATTAATTTATTTTGTGGTGGTTGGATTGTTAAGGATGCTCAAAAATTTAGTGTTAATAAAATATTAATGTTTTTTTCATTATTAATTACTTATCTAGCAGGACCAATAGGATTAACTATATATTGGATAATCAGAATATTTTATGCAAAAAGAATTAATTTGTACGACTAGATTAAACTATTTTAAAATTACTTAGTTTTATTGCACCAAAACCACCATCAATATGAGAGACTTTTTCAAAACCCATATCTTGTAAAGATTTAGCTGCTAAAGCGGATCTTAATCCACCAGCACAAAATAAAACCATTTCTTTATTCGCGTCTAATTTACCATCTTTAAAATAAACGCTTTCAGGGTCTAGCCAAAACTCTAACATGCCTCGAGGTATATGGTGGGCATTTTCAACTTTTCCTTCTTTTTGCAATTCTCTTACATCACGAATATCAATTAAATTACATTTATCCTCATTAGACAGCTTTAATGCTTCTTCTGGACTAATAGTTTTAATTTCTTTTAATGCTTCTGAAACAAGTGTTTGTGATGATTTAATAGTCATAATATTGTAAAAATTTAATCATAAACAATTATATGAAAAAAAACATCATAAAAAAAATATTTATTAAACTTTCAAAAATTCTTGGTTATGAGATAATTGATCAAAGTGATTTTAGTTCACCTACTCTACAAAAAAAATTAAATGAAGATCTTTCAATCATAAATGAAAAATCTATTGTTCTACCATTAGGTGATGTAAGTATTACTAAAAAAATTAGTTCAATACTTATTATATTCAGAACTAATACTGATATAGAGATATGGGATCAAAATAAAAAAAGATTGTTTGAATTACCGAAAATTGAGTATTCTTTAAGATCTTTAAATTCACTTATAAAATCAATTAATTTTTGCAAAACTAAATATCCAAATATTAAATTTGAGATGATAATTATTGATGATAAATCTAAAGAAAAAAATTTAAATAAAATTAAAAAACTGATAGAAGGAAGTGGTTTAAATATCAGTCTTATCCCATTAAATCATGACAAATATAAAGATATAATCCAACAACAAAAAAACGATCAAACTTTTTCAAATTTAGCAAGTCTACTTCAAAGTTTTGAAATAGGAAAAGAGCAAGGTAAAGATTTGATTTACTTTGTTGAAGACGACTACTTACATTTTGAACCAATGATGGAGGAAATGATTGCTTCATATGAAAGAATAGCTTCACAGGTAAATAAAGATATTTTTATGTGCCCTGCTGATTACCCTTATTTGTACATGAACAATGAAAAAACAAATATTTTAATTGGAAACAAAAGACATTGGAGAACTATTAATCAAACTTTATGTACTTTCATGACTACAAAACTTTTACTAAATAAATATTGGAATAACTTTTATAAAACTTGTTTAAATAGAAATGATCCTTTCGAAAAACATCTTAATGAAATTTATACAAAAGAATTTTGTATCTCACCTTTAAAAAGTCTTTCTTTACATCTAACAAATATAAATTCTAGTTATGGATTGTCCCCATTCATTAACTATAAAAAATTATGGGATGAAAATGAACAATCTAATTAGAGAAATTCAAATAAATGATAAGATCCAATGGCAAGAACTTTATAAAGGTTACGCAAAATTTTATAAAGTTGAAATGAATGATCAAATTCTTGAAATAGTTTGGGGTTGGTTACATGATAGGAATCATGAAGTTAATGGAATAGTTTATGAAACTGAAGGAGGTATTGTTGCTTTAGCTCACTTTAGGAAAATGCCACGACCTTTAAAAGGTAAACACATTGGTTTTTTAGATGATTTATTTGTTGACCCAAAACATAGAGGAAAAAAAATTGGAGAACAATTAATTAATGAATTAAAAAAAATATCTACTGCTAAAGGGTGGGGTTTGATAAGATGGCTAACAGCAAGTGATAATCTAAGAGCTAAGAAGCTCTATGATAGAGTTGCAAAAAAAACTTCTTGGGATTTATATGAGTTAGAGTAAAGCAAATAAAAACTAGTAAAAATGAGGATGATATTTTTAAATTTAACATATAATTTCCTTACAACCTTTAACTTGTATTCAAGTCTTTTTAAAATTCCAATACTGATCTGTAAAAAGTGCTATGCAGCTAACGTATGTAATAACAGCCTTTTTAAAAAAAGGCTGTTAATTGAATATTGTATTACTTATTAAATACTTCTTTAAGTGCTTTTGCAGGCAAAAACTTAACTTTTTGAGAAGCAGAAATTTGGATTTGTTCCCCTGTTCTTGGGTTTCTTCCAATTCTAGCTTTTCTTTTTGCAACTTTATAAGTACCAAATCCTGCGATTTTCACTGAGTCGTCACCTTTTAAGGCGTCAAGAATAGCATTGGTAATAGTATCAAAAGTACGCTCAGCATCAGCTTTACTTTGATTTAAAGAACCAGCTAATTTAGCAATTAATTGTTTTTTATTCATTTTTAAGCTCCAGTTTTAAAGGTTTTTTTAACTATAATTTACATAAAAGCCTATAAATCAAGCTTTTTATTAGTACTTTTAAAATTACTTAATACAACATATTGTGATTTGTTAAATTAGTGTTGATTTTAAAAGGTTTTTTGAAAAATTGTAATTAAAAAAACTACAATAAACCTAAGTCTTTTAGATCATTAAAGGTTGTAAAAAACAACAATGATAACAATAAAAACATTCCGATTCGAAAAAAACCTTCTTGTACTTTTTGACTCAATGGGTGACCTAATATTTTTTCAAAACCATAAAACATTAAATGTCCACCATCTAGCAGTGGAATTGGAAATAAGTTTATAAGACCTAAACTAATAGAAATGTAAGCCATCAAAGATAAAAAAGGTAAAACACCAAACTCAGCAACTTGTCCAGAAATTTTTGCTATACGGATTGGACCACCTAACTGTGAACTATCGCCAGAACCTTTTAGCATGCTTCCTATGTATTTTAATGAAGAAGCGCTAACAAAATAAACTTCACTAATAGAATGATATAATGCTTTTGCAGGTCCTAATTTAATATGATTAATTTCATTATTGTAAGCACCTAACTTTATACCAACCATTCTTTTATTTATTTTATTACCTAGAGCATCATCGCTCATGACCATATTAGGTTCAACTTTAAAAATAAGTTCTTGATTAGATCTTAATATCACAAATTCAATTAATTCATCAGTAGACATTGTAATATATTTAGAAACTTCCATAATACTTTTTACTTTATTTCCATCAATGGAAACTATAATGTCATTATTTTTAAGTCCTGCAGTCATTGCAGGGCTATCTTTTTGAACATCATTTATGACAGCTGGTGTAAAATCTTTTCCAATAAACATATAAACTGAAAAGAATATAACTATAGCTAACAGATAGTTAGCAAGTGGTCCTCCAACAACTATCAATGTCCTTTGATATAAAGGCTTGAGAACAAAAAGTTTTTTTTGATCTTCTTTATTATATTTATTAATTATTTTTTCTTGATCAGATTGACTAAAAACATTTCTATCACCAAAAAACTTAACATAGCCACCTAGAGGTATCCAACAAATTTTCCAGCGAGTTCCTGATTTGTCATTCCAACCAAATATCTCTTTACCAAATCCAATTGAAAAATCAGTTACACCTACACCATATTTTTTGGCAAAATAGTAGTGTCCGTATTCATGAATAAATACAACGACTAAAATAAGAATAATAAAAGGAATAATGGTGCCCAACATAATATTTAAAAACTATTTTATAACATTTTTTGATTATCTCAACTTCCAAATAGCTACAGGGGTAAATGTAGCAACTAAAAAAGATAAGAAAAGTAAGGATTGTGATACAAAAGTAGGAAATAACTCCCTCGGCAACATAATTCCAACCAATAAACTCTTAGAAAAATCTGGTGTTGGAAATAAAAGAAATCCTCCAATTAATCCTAAAATTATTGATATGTATGCAGTTTTTTCATTTAGTTTTCTATTATAAAAACTATAAAAAACAGTAAGTACAAATGCACAACAAAATAAATCTGCTAATAAAAATAAATACAAAACACTAAATCCTTTTGAAGCGATAGTGAGCGCAATAATTGATAGTGCAATTATAAAGTACTTGGAAAATTTTAAGTAATTAGTTTTTTTGCTAAAGTTAAATGTCGCCTTACCATTAACTACTATCAAGCTTGAAATTGCATTTACTAAAGTATCAACTGTGCTAATAGTTAATGATAGTCCTAAAATAACTGTAATTAATGATAAAAATTGAGTTTGATCTCTTAATAATAATGAGAAGAAGCCTAAGTCAGGAATAACTTTCGGATCAACAGATATCGCAACCAAACCAGTAAAACCCATAAATAAAACAATTGGAATAATTACAATAAATGCAAGGATTAAACTTTTTTTCAATATATAATTATTTTTTGCAGCATAAATTCTTTGCCAGTTTCCCTGATGAAAAAGATTCGTTGCAGCAACTGCAATAAAGAAAGTTAAACCTGCTGTATAATTTGGAATATAATTACTACTTAATAAATGGGGACTTTTTTCTTTAATAAAAGAAAATGAGAACTGATCACCTGCAAATGATGTTAAATAAACAATAGAAATTAGAAATAAAATTAGAATTACAACCATTTGAATAACGTCAGTGAAAATAGAAGCTCTTAATCCTCCATAAAGTGTATAAGTTAAAGTTGCAATTAAAATTATTGAAGCAGTAATCCATAATTCAGTTCCTGAAATATAATTAATTAATATTGCAACAGCTGTAACTTCTGCACACAAAAAAACAAACATATAAAAAACTGTCATAATTAAAATTAATTTAAATAAACTTTTACTAAATCGTTTTCTTAAAAATTCAATCAAAGTTGAACCCTGAGAAAATTCTTTTCTTATTTTTTTGCCTAAAGAAATTAAAAAGATCATTGGAAAAGCAGTTCCAAGTGCATAACCTATAACGGCTCCTATACCACCCCATGTTGCAGCGGAAGCTGGACCAAATAAAACCCAAGCACCAAGAGCTGATGCAACTAGGCTTGTGCTTAATGAAAAAAAACCAATATTTCTATTTGCTGTTAAATAATTATTTATGCCTTGGTATTTTTTTGAATAAATTAATCCAATAGCAGTAAAAATTAAGCTTATAAGTATAACAAGTGTTAACGATGTTGACTGACTTAAAAAGTGAATATTATCCATTTTTCTCCCTTTCTGAATTACCGGACAGGTTATTAGAGTTTAATCTCAGTCAGTTACGACACCCCTTTTATATTTTATATACAATAATATTAAATATAAATATAAATTTAATTGACTGTTATTCTAAATATTTTTTTTCATAATTTTTTTATGCCTTATCTCCATAATTAATCATATGTTTTGGAATTCTTTTGTTTTTTCCATACATAAAATGATTTTCCATATTTTCTCGGTATTTACTAGCAGGAACCTTTAGTCCAACAGATTCTGCAACTTCTCTTATTAGCATTGGGTTGGCACCACAACATACTCCAAGATAATTAACATGCATTGCATAAGCATCTTTTGCAAATTTTCCAATTTCATATCTATTACAGTAATGAGGATCTAGTGCTGTTGGAAAAGTTCTACCATGAGGAGATGGGCATTCACAATTATTTCTATCTGGTAAATTAAAAAAAGTGGGATAGTCTTCACTTGTTCTATAAGTAATAGGTAAAGCACCTACATGACATTTAACTGCTTCTCTTATTTCTTTTAAAAAAGGAAACATGGTTGCTGGTCCTCTAAAACAATTTAAACCAACTACATCTGCACCAAGTTGCTCAAGTTCTTTACAAGTATCCAAAACTGATTTTCCATCTCTCATTTTATTTTCTCCCATAGGAGCAATTGTTAAAACAGTTGGAAGTCCTGTTTTTTTCATTACTTCTAAAGCTTTAAAAGCTTCTTCTGCATAATAAAAAGTTTCTCCAATTAACATGTCAGCTCCTTCATCAACTGCCCAACCAACCATTTCAGAAAACATTTCTTCAACTTTTTTTTGTGATTCTTTATCATTATGTTTCCATATATTTGAATTAGAAATGTTTCCTGCCATCAAGTTTGGTTCAATTCCTTTTGGTGTATCTAATGCAACTTTTTTTGCTATTTTTAATGCAGACCTGTTTAATGGTTCTACAAGTTCTTCTTTACCAATAATGTGCATTTTTTCTCTATGAGCATTATAAGTAAAAGCTTCAACAATATCTGATCCAGCATGTTGAAATTCTTTATGTAAATTTTCTAGTACCTCAGGATGATCTAATGAAACCATAGGAACGAATTCCCCTGAGGACATATATCCTCGTCTTTCAATTTCAAATAAAAAGCCTTCTGCACAAATTACAGGTCCATTATTTAATCTTTGTATTAATATATTTTTTGTCATTTTTTCTCCAAATTAATGGAGAAAAGAAAAATAGAATATTTAAGCAGAGTGTTTTTAAATACCATAAATTTCTTCTCTCCTTTTTAGTGCTTAAGCAAATGCAAGGTGCACAATACGGTTCAAATACCTGGTTTTAGATTGAAATTTTCAAAAAAAAACCACCGACTAAAGCGGTGGTCTATGCGGTCGCTTTAGCAGGAATTTTTATAGCGCTCCGCAATTAAACTTAAATCAGCGCTTATTTAATAATATACTTCTTATGCATATATTGTCAAATATTAATAAAAGATCAATAACCAGTAAGAAAAAAGTCCCGTAAAAATTGTGGCTATAATATTTTTACTAAAATAGCCAACTATAACTGCAAATACTGAAGCTAATATTTTAGGATTATTTTCTAAATCTAAATTTCCATTATTATCCAAAAATACTAAAGGAAAAATTATTGCGGGAAAAATTGCAGAAGGGACATAAGATAAAATTGTTTTTGTTTTTTTATTAAATGTATCTTTCTTTTGTGAAGCAATCATAGAAAATCTTGTGAAGAAAGTAATTATTCCACAATATATAATTATAGACCAATCCATTATTTTTTTTTTAAATTTATATTTGTTAATATTGTTGCAATCAAAAGTGCAGATAATGCAGCAACTATTATGTAGGCTTTAAAAGGTATTGAGTGATATCCAAGAGTTGCAATTGTGCCTGATACTATCATTACAATTATATTATTAATTTTTTTAAAATCGTTAATTAATAAAGCTAAAAATGTTATGGGAATTGCAAAAGTTAAACCTAGTTCTTCTGGTATAATTGATCCCAAATATATGCCAATCAAAGTTGAAATTTGCCAAATAGTCCAGCATGTAAAACCTGTACCTAATAGATGATAATGTTTATTTGTATTCTTTTTATTTTTCTTGAAATAATTATTTGAAACAGCAAATGCTTGATCAACCATTACATAGGATAAGATAATTTTCCAAATAAGTTTTAAACTAGATAAATGTTCTGATAAAACTGCTCCATATAGTAAATGTCTAGAATTTACTGCACCGACAGAACTTAAAATTACTAATGATGAAGCTCCTCCTGAAAATAATTGCAATAAAACTATTTGTGATGCACCCCCAAAAATTATAATTGACAATCCAAGTGTCATATAAGGTCCAATACCCAAGTCCATACCAAGCACACCGAATATAATACCAAAAGGAACCACTGGTATCAGGAAAGGACTTACATCAATTATTCCTCTAGTTAATATTTTTAATTTATTATTCATCTCTAAATACAGTTTTGTATTAGAAACAAACTATATGATCAATGTTAATAGGACGTTTGATACCAAATTTTTCATCTACTTGATGTTGGTGAATATGGTGAGAGTGAACAAATACAGGAATTAATTTATTGCTATCAGTTTTAAGCGTATAGATAAAATTGGTTCCTCTAAATTTTCTATCAACCACCTCTAGCTTTAAATTACTTTTATCATCATGCTCAAGATCTTCTGGTTGTAATAAGAGTTGAACCTCTGATCCTTTTGGGTAATGTTTTATAAAGTTGCCTGTTATTGTGCCCAAATCTTCGTTCACTAAACTATTTTCACCCACCACCCTGGCTGGAATTAAAATACCCCTATTTAAAAAGTTAACTACTTCTATAGAATTGGGAAAATGGTAAACATTGTATGGGTCATCATATTGTTTTAAGTGAGCATTTAAAATTATTCCACATTTTGTACCTAAATAAAAAGCTTCATAAGAATCATGTGTAACAATGATCGTTGTTATTTTCTGTTCTGTTAATATTTGCTTTAATTTAACTTGGATTTCCTCTTTAAAACTTTGGTCTACATTTGATAGTGGCTCATCCAACAATAACAAATCAGGATTAGATAGTAATGATCTAGCTAAAGAAGCTCTTTGGGCCTCGCCAGAACTTATCTGGTGTGGAAATTTATCTTTTACATGCTCAATGTGAAGAAATTTAATTATTTCATTAATATTTAAACCTTTTTTTTTATTTTTATTCCTCTCTGCACCAAATTTAATATTTTCTAAAACATTATAATGTGGAAAAAGTGAGTTATCTTGAAACGCCATTGATATATTTCTATTCTCGGGTTCTACATGAATATCTTGTGATGACAGTATCTTATCTTTCAATAAAATTTTTCCTGAATGAATTTTTTCTAAACCAGCAATAGTTCTAAGTATTGTAGTTTTTCCTATTCCTGAGGGACCCAATAAGCAGATGATATCTCCTTCGTTTTCAATAGTTAATGAAACGTTGCTCACTTTATTTTTTGTGCTTGCTGCAAATGTTACATTTACTATCTCTAAAAAATTTTTAGTCATATTTTTAATCCTTAAGAATATATCTAGATGTAATTAAAATAAAGAAACTTGCAGTAACTATAAGTAGCAATGATGGTGCTGCAGCTGCTTCCAACAAATCTTGAGATGCAAAAACGTATGCTTTTGTTGCAAACGTTTCAAAATTAAAAGGTCTCATAATTAATGTAATTGGAAGCTCTTTAATAATTTCAATTGCAAGCAAAATTCCAATCAACAAAATTGAATTTTTCAAATAAGGAATATGAATATTTTTAAATGTCTTAAATTTAGAATAACCTAAGAGATATGCACTCTCATCAATAGAATAATTAATTTTTAAATATCCAGATTTAATTCCATTATTTGCTAAAGAATAAAACCTTATAAAGTAAACTAAAATTAATCCTAAAACAGATCCAATAAAAATAGATTTAATAGATTTAACCTCTAGATAATTAATCATATTGTTATCAAACCAAGAAATAAATGTAATAAATGCTACTGCCAATATAATTCCTGGTATTGCGTATCCAGAAATTGAAAATGTGTTTAATGCCTCAAGAAATTTGCTTTTAGAAACTCTATTTCCATAATTTGATATAAATGCTAAGACAATTAATAAACAACTTGATAAAAACACCAAAAGCATAGTATTTGAAAATAATTCAATTAAATTTAAGTCAATTAAATGTTTTGGAAAAATAACCGTCCAATACAACATTTGTAAAACTGGAAATAAAAAACTAACAAAAAATACAATCATACAAAAAGAAAAGGCTAACAACGATTTATAACTATTTAGATCAATCAATGATTTTGATTTGAAACCACCTTTTGACTGTGTATGGTATTGAGCTTTTTTTCTAGATAAATTTTCTAAAATAAATAATCCAAATATAAAAATTAATAGATAAAATGATAATCTGTTAGCTAAAGTGAGATCATCAAAAGATATCCAGGCATTATAAATTCCTGTAGTTAACGTTGACACACCAAAAAATGACACAGAACCAAAATCTGACAAAGTCTCCATTGCTACTAAAGAAAGACCTGCAACTATTGCAGGTCTGGCAGAAGGAAGTATTATCTTAAAAAATAATTTTTCTTTGGAAAAACCAAGGTTTTTACCAAGTTCTATTAAATTTTGTGACTGATAATGAAATGAAGCTTTAGTTAGAACATATACGTATCCAAATAATGAAAATGATATTGAAATTATAGCTCCCATCATTCCGTCAAATTTAGGTATATAAGAGTTATAATTACCTTCACCAAATAAATTTTTTAAAATTGAAAAAGCTGTACCATAGTTTTCAAAAAAAGCAGTTAATGAGTAAGCATAAATGTATGCTGGAACAGCAAAAGACAAAATTAATGCCCATTTAAAAAAATTTACACCTGGAAAATTATAAAATGAAACTAAATAAGCGCATCCAACACCAATAATAAAGGTTAAAATTAAAACACCAACTAAAAGTAAGATTGAATTATAAATATAATCTATAAGAAAAGTGTTTTTTAGAATTAAAACATAGCTTCCAGTTGTTTCAAAAAAACTTCCAAATACTGTTATTATAGGTATAGCTACAACTATAGATATTAAGAAAGAACTAAAATACCAAATGTTAATTTTTTTACCCATTTTAACTGCGCACTAATAACATTAAGCAGGGTAAATGACTTAATATTAAAAATGCGCTGTGTTATAACCTCTTTATTTCCACCTTGCAGCCAACATAATTTCTAAAGCAGCTGCTTGATTTTTTCCGTAATTTACTACTTTAGTTTTTAGATCCTGTTTAAAATCAAGTCCCATTTGCTTAATTAATTCATGGGGCTCGACACCTTCAATCATTGGATATTCATATGTATTATTAACTATATGTTGTTGTGCCTCTTTGGTTAATAAAAACTCAAGTAGTTTAATTGCATTATCTTTATTAGGAGCATGTTTTAATATACCACCACCACTAATATTCATGTGAGTCCCTCTATCTCCTTGGTTGGGAAAAAATGGTAAAACTTTTTTGGCAGCAGCTTGTTGTTCGGGGCCTTTACTTCCTGATAACATTAATGCATAATAATAAGTATTTGCTACCGCTAAATCAGCTTCTCCTGCTGCTACAGCCAAAATCTGAGCTCTGTCATTGCCCTTCGAGTCTCTAGCCATATTTGCAACCACATCTTTTACCCACTCTGATGTTGCTTTTTTTCCATTATTAGAAATTAAAGAAGCAACAAGAGACTGGTTATAAATATTATTAGACTGTCTTATAACAATTCTACCTTTCCATTTTGGACTAGCTAATTCTTCATAAGTCATTCCAATAAGATCATTAGCATTCACTCTATCAGGAGAATAATAAATTATCCTTGCCCTCTTAGCTATTCCAGTCCAATTTTTTGATCTAAAATTAGATGGAACTGCAGATTTAATTGCTGGTGACATTGAATTTTGAAACATTTTCTTAGAATCAAAAAATCCTAATGTTCCTGCATCAGCAGTAATGTAAAGATCTGCCTTAGAATTTTTTCCCTCTTCAATTATTCTTTTTTGGAGAGCTTTATCTTTGCCAGATATAATGTTAACTTTAATCCCAGTTTGTGATGTAAATTTTTCGTAAAGTTGAATATCTGAATCATAATGTCTTGCACTAAAAACATTAACTTCGTTGGCTATAGCTAAACTTTTAAAAAAACTTAGTGCTAATATAATAAATAGTATTTTTTTCACTTTTCTTGCTTTCTTTTCCCTTAATTAGTTTAGAATGTTTATTATTAGCATTGAGAATGATTATCAATCTCACTAATTGACGCAGATTAGTTTAAATTAGGACGATTTATATTTATTGATTATTTTTTTAAAATTAAAGCTATTTCCAGTCACCTATTTTACTGAATAGAAAATTTCTAAAAGCAGTGATACGAGCTGTATTTTTAAGTGACTGGGGATAAACAAAATGAGCTTCAGTAATTGGTCCTTCAGAATTAGGTAAAACTTTTATAACATTATTGGAGTTTGTAACTAAATATTCAGGAAGTGCAGCTAAACCTACTCCACTTTCAACAGCCAAAAGCAAGCCCATTACACTATTTACTTTCATTATGGATTTTCTTTTTTTTCCATCTTTAATTCCCAATTTAAGTGCCCAATCAGGGTTATAAACTGGAGATGGTGCACCTTTTCCAAATGAAATAAATCTATGTTTATTTAGATCAAATACTGATTTTGGCATTCCATATTTTTCTAAATACTTATTAGATCCATAAATATAATATTTAATGTCTACTAACTTTTTTTGAATATAATTTAATTGTTTCGGTCTTCTCATAAAAATACCAATATCTGCCTGTCTTGTACTTAAATCTAATTCTTTATCATCAAAAACTAACTCAACCTCTATTTCGGGATTTAAAGTCATAAATTCTTGAATTCTTGGTGTTAGCCAGTGAGTTCCAAAACTTCTAACAGTTGTTATTGTTAATTTTCCTGTAGGTTTATTTTTTTGATCACCTAAAGATGTTTCAACCTCTTTAAGTTTACTAATTACATCATGTGAGGTTTTAAAAAGATATTCACCATTTTCTGTTAGAGTTAAACCTCTAGCATGACGTTCAAAGAGTTGGACTTTTAATTCTTGTTCAAGTGATTGTATTTGTCTACTAATAGCTGATTGACTTAAGTTTAAATTTATTGTTGAGTTAGTGAAGCTACCTGCTTCTGCTACGGCATGAAAAATTTTTAATTTATCCCAATCCATTTATTTATTAAGGTTAACAATATATCGTCCTGAGGTTTCTCCTTTAAGCATCTTCGGATATATATCTATTAAATCTTCTAGACTTATTGTTTTAATTGATTGTTCTAGTTTATCAAAATCAATAAGATTTTTAACTTCATTCCAAACAAATTCTCTTCTTTTAATAGAAGCGTTAACAGAGTTAATTCCCCAAAGTTTAACACCTCTAATAATAAAAGGCATTACAGTTGTGTTTAATTTGTAATCAGAAGCATTTCCACATGCTGCAACAATTCCATTGTCTCTAGTTTGTGCAAGTGCATTTGCAAGAATTTTTCCACCAACAGTATCAACAACACCGTCCCATAGACCTTTATCTAATGGTCTTGGATCTTTATCTAAGTCTGCTTTATTTATTATGTTTTTAGCTCCTAATGACTTTAAATATTCCTCATTTTCAGCTTTCCCAGTAACAGCGGTCACTTCATATCCAAGTTTATTTAAAATCATTACCGCAATACTTCCAACGCCTCCAGAAGCTCCTGTCACTAAAACATCTTTCACTTTTTCTCCTAATAGAAGTTCTTCTCTTGCTTTGATTGCAAAAGAACAAAGTAAAGCTGTTAACCCCGCTGTTCCTAAAACCATAGCTTGCTTTGATGAAATGTTTTTTGGTTTTTTAACTAAATAATCTTCGCTTACTTTTGCCAATTGAGAATAACCACCAAAATAAATTTCTCCCACTCTCCATCCTGTAAGAATTACCTCGTCACCCTTTGTGAATTTAGTATTGTCACTTTCCAAAACTGTTCCTGAGAAATCAATGCCTGGTATATGAGGATATTCTTTTACTAACTTTGCACCATTATTTAAAATGAGTGCATCTTTATAATTTAAATCTGAATAGTCTACTTTAACGAGAACATTGCCATGTTTTAAAAAATTTTTATCTATAGTTTTAACTTTTCGAGTAAAGTTTTCACCTTCTTGATTTATTACTAACGCTTTAAAGTTATCTAACACAAAATTATTTACTAATAAATCTTAAGTATCTATTTTGAATACTTAGATCTTCTTTAAATTGGCCTAAAAAATAATTTGTTACTGTTGTAGCGTTCTCTTTTTTAATTCCTCGCATAGTCATACATTGATGTGCCGCATCAATTGTAACTGCAACTCCTTTTGCATCTAGTGAAGTCATTAATGCTTTCGCAATTTGCATTGTAAGTCTTTCTTGAGTTTGTAATCTTTTTGAAAACACATCAACTACTCTTGCTAATTTACTTAAGCCAACAATTCTTTTATTGGGAATATAGGCTACATGAGCTGTGCCAACAATTGGCGCCATATGGTGTTCACAATGACTAGTAACTGATATATTTTTTTCAACAACCATATCATTGTATCCTTCTACATCTCCAAATGTCTTATCTAAAATCTGTTCAGACTCTTGTGTATAGCCACAAAAATATTCTTTAAAAGCTTTAACGACTCTTTTTGGAGTTTCTAATAAACCCTCTCTACTAGGATCTTCACCTATCCAAGTTAATATTGTCTTGAATGCTTCTTCAGCTTCTTTGTCTGAAACTTTATTAGTTTCTAAAACTTTACTATCTGTGTCTTTTACTAATTTCATGAAGTCAGTTTATACAGTAAATTACCATTTTTAAAATATTTATTATATTTGTTAATATGCTACATAATTACTTAATATATGTTTAAAAATAGAGAAAATATAATAGAAATAGAAGAAGGAAATTTACTATCTCCTAAATTTGATAATAATGGATTAATTCCAGTTATTACCATGTGCTCTAAAACTAAAGATATTCTCATGCATGGATATATGAATGTTAAGGCACTTAAAAAAACTATTGAAACAAAGGAAGTTCATTATTTTAGCAGATCTAGAAAAAAAATTTGGCACAAAGGTAAAATAAGTGGTTTTACTCAAAAAGTTCAAGAAATAAGAATTGATGATGATCAAGATTCAATTTGGGTAACAGTTGATATTGGTGACGGTTCAAGTTGCCATGTTGGTTATAGATCTTGTTTTTATAGATCAATTCCATTGGGACCAATTGAAAATGGTAGAAAAATTAAAATGAAATTTGAAGAAAAAGAAAAATCTTTTGATCCAGAGAAAATTTATAAGAATCAGCCTAATCCAACAAAAATTTGATGAAGAAAAAACAAAAAAATGTTTTAAATGAAGATTTAGAAGATTGTTCACTTAATCCGCTAACAGGTTGGTACAGAGATGGATGTTGTAATACTAATGAGAATGATAAAGGTATTCACACTGTTTGTGCAAAAGTAACAAATGAATTCCTAGAATGGTGTAAGAAAGCTGGAAATGATCTAATAACTCCTCACCCTGAATTTGGTTTTCCTGGATTAAAGGATGGGGATGGGTGGTGCATTTGTGCTAACTGGTATGCAAAATCTTTAGAAGCTGGAAAAGCTTGTCCTATTTTTTTAAAAAAAACTCACAAAAATACTTTAAAGATAATTCCAATAAATAAATTAAAAAAACACGCTATAGATTTATCTTAGTAACTAAAATTTTTCTCTAAATATTTTATCAAATTATGAATTATAAAGGTCATAAACAGATAAATACTACCTGCTACAATAAAAACTTCAATTGGTTTAAAGGTAGTTGATATTATATATTTAGCAACACCAGTCAAATCCATTAATGTTACCGTGCTTGCAAGAGATGTTCCTTTCATCATTAATATAATCTCATTACCATATGCTGGTAAAGATTGTCTAATAGCGACAGGTATTTGAATCTTATAAAAAATAATTTTATTAGGTATACCTAAACTTTTCCCAGCTTCAATGATGCCTGGTTTTATTGTTTCAAAAGCAGATCTTAAAATTTCCGATGTATAAGCACCAGTATTTAATGCGAAAGCTATAATAGCACACCAATAAGGTTCTTTAAAAATTACCCAGAGAAACGTTGATCTAAAGTATTCTATTTGTCCCAAACCAAAATAAATAATAAAAATTTGAACTAATAAAGGTGTTCCTCTAAAAACATATGAATATCCATAAGCAAACCTATTTATAAAAGGATTTTTATTTAATCTTAGAATTGCAAACAGAAGGCCAATAAATATTCCAAAAAATAAAGATAATGATAATAATTTTAATGTTACTACTGCTGCACCTAGTAACTTTGGTAAACTTGTTGCCATTATACTAAAGTCCATTAAAACCCCCTGCTATATTTGATTTCAAGTCTATTAATTAATTTCATACTTAAAAAAGTAAGCATTAAATAAATTAATGCAGCAATAGAATAAAATAATAAAGGATCTCTTGTTGAGCCTACTGCGATATAAGATTGTCTCATTATTTCAACTAATCCTGTTACAGAGATTAATGAAGTATCTTTGAGTGTTATCTGCCAAACGTTACTTAAATTTGGAATGGCAAGCCTTAACATTTGTGGCATAATTATTTTAAAAAATTCAATATGCTTTTTAATTCCTAAGACTTTTGCAGCCTCAAATTGACCTTTGTCTATTGACTGAATAGCTCCTCTAAAAACTTCTGTAGAATATGCTCCAGAAATTATACCAATTGCAAAAGATCCTGTGATAAATGCGTTTATTTCAATGTATTCAAAATAACCAAATATTGAAGCAACATACATTATTGCTCCACTTCCTCCAAAAAAGAAAAGATAAATTACCAATAATTCTGGAACTCCTCTAATAACTGTAGTGTAAGAGTTTGCTATAAAGTTTAAAAATTTATTATTTGATAACTTAAGTGGTGTAAAAATTAATGAAAATAAAAAACCAATTAACATTGCTGTAATAGATACAGCTATCGTCATCAAAGTTGCGTAAAATAATTCATCACCCCAACCTGTTTTGCCAAATGAAAGAACTTCCATATCGAAAAGGCGGTTAACTAAATAACCGCCATTTCAAATAAATTATTACATAGAAGCGTCAAAGCCAAAATATTTTATCGCAAGTCTACTAATGACCCCATCTTTTCTTGCTTGATCAATAGCTTTATTAAAAGCTTTTAAAAGTTCAGCATCTCTTGCTCCTAGTGTTCCACCTAATTGAGAAGCCTGTCTCAAACCAACACCAACTCCATCGCCGAAAGGTCCATTAGAATAAACTGGTCCAGTTAAAACAACGGGTTTACCAGATTTTTCAGCAAAATCAGTTATAGCCAAGATATCAGCTAAACCAGCATCTATTCTTCCAGCAGCTAAATCTAAGTTAACTTCATCTTGAGTTTTGTAAGTTCTTACATTCACTTTTCCAACTAAACCAGACTCTAAAAAGTTTTGATGAATAGTACCCGTTTGTACTCCAACAGTTTTTCCAGCTAGGGCAGCTGTTAACTCTTTTAATCTTTTCTTAGTTGTTCCATCTGTACTTGAAAGATTTATTCCAGATGTATCCATTCCTTCTAGAGGTGAACCTTTCATTACAGCTAATGAAGCTCCATCAGATGCATAGCCTTGTGAAAAAGTAATTACTTTTTTTCTTTCCTCAGTAATTGACATCCCAGCCATTATTGCATCAAACTTTCTCATTTGTAGAGCTGGTATCATCCCATCCCAATCTTGTTCAACAACTTCACACTGTCTTCCAATGTATCTACAAAGTGACCAAGCTAATTCCACTTCAAATCCAATTAATTTACCTGAAGCATCTTTTGAATTCCATGGAGGATAAGCGCCTTCAGTTCCAATTCTTATTTTATCAGAAGCGTAAACATTTCCGATAATCAATAAAGAAGCTA
>Ga0114994_10000543_pt1 | contig 25517 bp, 13 predicted proteins | sample ArcticOcean_MG_C_9_FD_87043 | JGI IMG/M metagenome (GOLD analysis project Ga0114994, IMG submission 87043) | Marine microbial communities from western Arctic Ocean - ArcticOcean_MG_CB2_152 | ecosystem: Environmental > Aquatic > Marine > Oceanic | place: Arctic Ocean: Canada Basin | collected...
GTCGTGTGCGCCGTGCCGCTGTTGGACATGAAGCGCTACTCGCATCTACTGGCGGGCGCGTCGTGGCGCGCGGAGTACGGCGACCCCGACACGGCGGACTGGAGCTACCTGAAGCACAACAGCGCCTACCACAACATCGACGCGTCGAAGGCGCCCTTTCCGAAGCTCCTCATGACGACGTCGACGAAGGACGACCGCGTGCACCCCTACCACGCGCGGTCCTTCGTGAAGCGGCTCCAGGAGCTCGGCGTGCCGGACGTCTATTATTATGAGAACATGGAGGGCGGCCACGGCGGCGCCGCCGACGCGCAGCAGTTGGCGTACGTCGTCGCGCTGTACCAGGACTTCCTGTTTTGCGCGCTGGGCGGGAAGAGCGCCGGGTGCGGAGACGAGTAGTCACCACGGGATTTAGGTTATGAAACATGTGTTAATTCGACTCACACGGGCCCGCAGTGGTCGCCGAGCGCGGCCTCCGCCCACTAGTCCTGGTTCCAGACCCGTGGGTAGTACATAGCACATGCTCGATCACATGCTTTCGCTTTTGCCCACCCTACGGGACAGCACCTCTCCCCGACGTAAGAATAATGAATGCTTGAACAATCGACCTCACCCTTGCGGCACTTCCCTACGGGACAGCACTTCTCCCCGGCGTGAGATTCACGGTGAGTACAATCGTACCCGCCATCTTCGCACACCTCGTCTTCGTTCAACCATGCCATCGATATGGCAGTCGTCGTGCCACCAGATAACTTGATGGCGGCACCGGTCATTCCTGCAAGTAGGAGGCCGACGCCGAATACGAAGCCCACGCGCGTCGGCTTCTTCGGAGCTTGCGCCGCGATCGGCTCCTCTGAGATCGTTTCGTAATTGGCCATCTTGGTGCAGTGCGAGCTCTATACTGGTCTTGTGGCGGCGGTCGGCCTGCGGGGCAAAAACATGCGTAAAAGACAAAAAGTGCTCTGTTTGCGACGTGCGCGGCCAGTTTAACTACGGATTTTGTTGGCGCGAGGAAGGCTGAAGGAAGGCGTACTGTTTATCACCAAAAGCTGACGGACGCCGGCGCGTACACTGAGGTATCCGGTCGGAGCAGGGAGGAACAAAAAAATGCCTGGGGTGCGGGTTTTGGCGTCGTCGCACCCACGCCGAGCTACGGGGTCTTCACGAACGCACTTACTCCACGCCCACACCCTCCCCCTTCGCGACACCCTCCTTCAGCTTGGTCGCCGCCTTCGTGGCCGCCGCGCCGCTCTGTATCGCGCTGATGGCGGCCAACGCCATGACGCCGGCCTTGAACTTGCGCTTGGCGTTGTACATCGTCAAATTCTTCTGGAAGCCCTCGAGCTTCGCTTTTACCGGTATGTCGTCCTTGGTCATCCAGGGGTCCCCCATGATGTCCTTGCAGGTCGCTCTCTTCTTGGGATCGACCACTAACATACTTCGGATCAGATCCTTGGCGGCATCAGACACTTGGTCCCAGTACGGTCGCGTGAACGTGTACTGGCACCGCTGGATCATTCTGAACAACTGCGGGTTGTTCTCCGAATAAAAAGGAGGAAAACCACACAGCAGAATGTACATGATCACTCCTAATGACCAAATATCGACCTCGGGACCATAACCTTGGGCGGCGATCACTTCCGGCGCCACATACCCTGGAGTGCCGCAAGCGGTAGCTAACGCTTCATCTTTTTTGAGCATGTTGGCCAACCCGAAGTCCGCTAATTTTATAGTGTCCCGGTGCTCGCCCCGCTTCGCCGCGTACAGGAGGTTCTCCGGCTTTAGATCGCGGTGCACTATCCTCAGATCGTGGCACGCGTCTATTGCGGAAACGATCTGCTTCATGGCGACCCTCGCGTCCTTTTCGTTGTATTTCTCTTTTTCTACTATTCGATCAAACAGTTCTCCGCCCGCGCATAATTCTTGGACGATGTAGAACGTGCCCTCGGACTCGCACACCTCCTTCAGGAACACGATGTTCGGATGTTTTAACTCAGCTAACTGGCGCATGATCTCCACCTCTTTCGTGAGAGCTTGTTCGTCCTCCGGCGCCAGGACTCGTTTGTCGATGATTTTCACGGCCCATTTGGCGCCGCCGCTCTTCTCGGTGGCCTCCTTGACCGTGGCGAAGGTGCCCTGGCCCAGCTTCCGGCCCACTTTGTAGTGCTGAAGCAGGGGGTCCCGCTTGAAGAAGGCGTCGAGGAGGCCCATGGTCTCCGCGGTGCTTGGCGTTTTACGGGCCGGTGGCTGGCTTTGGGCAGCCGGTGTTATCGGCGCGACTTTGTGGCAGCTGTGCTGTGCGTCTGGTGTGTGCGCACACGATCTAATACGCCCAAGGTCCTTGGGCACGCCCTGGCTGGCGTTGTAATCGTACGCCGGGGCGCAGCGCACCCAAGCGGCCCCGCACGGTACTGACGCGCTCGGACAAAAGGCAGCCCAAGCCTCGCAGAACACTCCCCGCAGACATCCTGACGAGCAGTGCGACCGGCCCAGGCTAGAGCTTGCTGCGGCAGAGCTCGAACTTCCGAGGCCCCATCCTAAAAACAGTCCGCACACCACCATTTTCAACGGTGCGACGCCGCAGCCACCGGGAACACCCCGCTGCGACGCCGGCGCACCAGCTCGCCAACCAGCGCGGCTCACGACGCGCCGTGGGCGCCGGGACAGCAAGGCACATCCGAGGCTGGCCCATGGAGGAGAAGGCACGGAAGGCGAAGGCGAAGCGCGCGTTCGCGCACTTCAAGGAGGCGCACCACCGGTTGCCCGTGCTGGCCAAAGCCGCGCCGCGGCGGCCGCCGCTCACCTACCGCCTGGGCGCCACCCTGGGCGCGGTCGCGCTCACGTGGGCGACGAGCCTGCGGGTCGCCGTCGCCGTCGCCGGCGCGTTTGTGAGTGTGCCGCCGCCGGTGTTGGTGCGCGACGCCTGCGCCGCCTTCCGGGACGCGGCGACCCACGCCGAGGGCGCTTATGAAGCCTGCGTCGACGCGCAGGCCGCCGTCTGCGAGCGCCACTACATAAGCGCTTTGGCAGAGACGGAGGCGCTGTTCGGCACACGGCGGGCCGCAAACGCGGCGCTCCTCGCGACCTACGGGGCGACGCAGGCCGCGTGCGCGGCCACGGCGAACGCCTTCACGGTGTTCACGTACAAGAACGCGACGGCCCGCGCCCCGCGCGACGCCTACGAAGCGTCTCATTCAGAAAGCGCGTGGACGGCGACATGCGCCGACGCACAAGCGCTGACCGGCGCGGACCTCCTCGAGGCCCGGGAGGACCTCCGGGCCGACGCGTCGGCGTTCGCCGCGGAAAGCACGGACGTCGTAGATGCCGTGGCGACCTACGCCGAGGACCGGGCGCGGTACGACACGGCGTACATCGGCGCCGCATCGATAAACGTCCAGCAGGCCCTGCAGAAAGTAAACCTGCCTGCAAACGCGACGCTGCCGGGCGTCGTCAAAGCTTTGCGGGTAGTGCGGGCTTGCTTGTCCGTGGCGGACGCCACGCCGTGCCCCGTAAAACCGGACGCGCGCGCGGCGTTTGGGGACTACGCCGAGCTGGTCGCGACGCAGGTGTCCCTCGCGGCGGACACCGTCGCGGTGTTCACGGCGGAGGCCCAGGCGTACCAGCAACGAGCCGAGAGCGCTTTCGAGAAGGCCGCGAAGTTCCACAACTCCTTCACGACGTGGGCCGTGGACGGGCTCTGCCGGCTGGCGTGGCGTTCCCTCACGGACGCCGTCTTTGTGTTCGAAGGTGCTTGTTATCTCGACGGGACTCCGGTCGCCGGCGACACCGCGGCCCGGGCGCACCTGCGCGAGGACTTGCGGCGGCGGCTCGCGTTCTGGCGGCGCGTCGGGATGCTCAAGGTGGCCGCCTCGGCGTCCACGCGGTGTGGGTCGTCCCTTTGGTGCGGTTGCGGCGGGACGTGGCGTACGATCCCCAGTGATGCATAGGTGTTAGTTGTTTTTCGGGTCTGTGTGAGTAGTCTGAGGATGTTCGGATGGTTCTGATCGGTCGGTAGCCGCACGGGTTTTTTTTGACGTCGCGCAGATTTGCTCATCAATGTATCACTTGCCTACAGTTGATCTCCGTGATCACGCACGTGTGGTCATTGCGGCATCTGCGCCGCATTCTCCTCTTTGATCCGTGGTTACGCACGAAGCCCACTGCCACCACAGACATGCAGCTCTTACAGCTCTTACAGCTCTTACAGCTCTTACAGCTCTTTTGCGGCGCGGCCATTGTAAGCGCTCTCCAAACGCCAGCTAGACAACCGCGGCAACCCACGCAGCTGCCCGCAAGCTTTCTGGAGAGCTTCGCCGAAGCGTTCGCGAACCCTGCCTTGTCGGTCCCGAAGGCGCGCCCCCAGGCCGCCGACGAGCTCCAGCGGCTAGTTACGGATGGCTGGAACGGCGCCAGCGTAGACAGTGATCGGTGCTCGAAGCTCATCGACGCGCTGGCAGCGGTAGGCGGTCCATTTGAAGCGTCCGATTTAGGTGGAGGCCTGTGGTTGGCCCTGCACTCGCGGGGGCCGGTGCCCAAATGGCAGAAGAACCAGGAGCTGCTGAAGGTCTTCGGGGTCAAAAACCGGGCCGGCCAGACCTACTTCCCCGACGACCGACGCGTCCTGAACTACGGGGAAGTGGTGGGCGGCCTCGTCACGTTCGGGGCGGAAGGCACGTTCGAGCTGCCGGCGGGTCGCTTGCGCGCGCCGTGCGACCTGCCGGTCCAAATCGCGTCCGGCGGGCTCACGGTCTTCGGCAGGCGGTTCGACCTGCCCATCGCGGGCCCGGGCCTCGTGCGCGTGCTCTACCACGACGCGTCCATGCGCATCTTCGAGTCCCCGGACGAGTCGCAAGACAAGTGGGGGGGGTCGGGGTTGGTCGTTGTGCAGGTGCGGGAGAGTTTAATTAATAGTTAAAACCGGCTACATCAGGCGAGCCGCTGCTTCAGCATGGAGTAGAGCAGCACGCCCGCGATGGCCACGGCCGTGCCGGCCGCGGCGACGGGCTCCATGGCCTCGCCGAAGACGACCATGGCCGCCGCGATGATGACGACGCGCTTGACCGTGTTGCCCACGGCGAGCGTCACGGGGTTGACGCGCGCGAGGCACATGTACATCACCTCGTTGTTGAGGTAGTGGAAGAGGCCTGATAAAGCGACTTGGAGGCCCACTCGTTGCGTGTCGAGGTCTTCGAGCGAACCCTTGACCTGCGAGCCTTCCACCAGGAAGGCCAGCGGGGCCAGAATACATGCCGCGCCGATCGTGGCCGCGCCGAACAGCTCCGGCGCCGTCTGCTTCGTATTTTCAAGATGCGCCTTGGAGAGCACGGCCCGTAACCCACTAAAGAGGTTGGAGGTCATGGCCGCGCCGAAGCTCAAAGGGTTGAAGGTGAGGTCGGACGCGATCGCGACCGCGACGCCCCCGACCACCGGCAATAAAGCGGCGTAGACCGGCGCCGGCAGGATCTCGCCTCTAACCACAGCATTCACACCAGCAGAAAACAGGGGCTCTAAAGCTTTGACGACGTGCGTCATGGAGACCGCGCCGGCGCCCAGGGAGATGACGGTCGTGACCTGCTGCCCGCAGTGCGCCACCGCTACCGGTAGAGCATCCCTCACATTGGCGCCGATGCCCGCGAGCCCGACCCGCCCCACTATTAACGCGTACACCGCACCGACCACGAGCTGGCACCAGCTCACGAGCCAAGGTAAGCCCACGGTTTTCAGGACCTTCTTGTTGATGATGTTGTAGTAGATGTTCAGGGCGTACCATCCCGCAAAGAAGGCGCCCACCTCCAGCCGGTGCTTTAGACCGCTGGTGGCGCCCCCGCTGAGCTTGAGCTTGATGTTCGCGAGGGAGTCCGCGATCGCCGCGGCGTTCGAGTCGTCCGTGGCGGTGATGCGGATCTTGGTGGTGACCGCGTGAGTGCGCGGGCGCTCGAGGGCATGGGCGCCGGCGAGGACCAGCAGCAGCGAGGCGCGCATGGTTGCTGCTCTTCGCTGCTGCTTGTGCTATTGCTTGCTTTATGCAGCGATGCGATCAGCGCTTTTACGATGTTAGCACAAGTTTTTGGTGCTGCTTCTGGGCTGTAAATTCGCTGCGTTTGCAAGTCGAGGCACGTACACAGCCGCGCTTCAGCTCAGAGCCTCATCAAGTTTGAGACCGCCACCATCGCGGTTTTAAAAAGAGCTCTCCCAGGGTCCTAGGGGCGCGTATATACGCCACCAAGGGGCAGCACGAGTGGCAGCGCGAATGTAGAAGTTTTGCTTTCGTGCGGGTCTATCCATTTACCACTTTTGAGTCTAACTCGACATTTTGGGCGCCTGCTGCCAAAGCAAACGTGCTTTGGCAAGTCCAAGGCTCTATTTGACAGCCAGTCCAAGAGCGTGTGTGAAAAAACTGCTCCAGCGGCTCCCAGGAGCTCTACAAATTCAATATTTCAAGAGAGCACATTTAAGCCGCAGCCTCTACGATGTCGGCCCAAGAACTAGCGGACCTAGAGTCCCTCCACAACGACGGCGTCCTCGACGACGACGAGTACCAGACCAAATTAGCCGAGCTGAAGCCGCGGTCCCAGGCCGAAGAGCTCGCGGACCTCAAAGCGTTATTGGACGAGGGCATCCTGGACGCAGACGAGTACGTCGAGAAGCGCAAGGAGATCGAGGGCCCGCCGCCGAAGAAGGCGCGGACGCAGAAGCCGCCGCCCGCCGCGGACGACTACGAGAAGTTGACCGTGGCCAAGCTCAAGGCGAAGAGCAAGGAGCGGGGCCTCGCCATGAGCGGCGAGAAGGGCGTGCTCATCTGGCGGCTGAAGCTCAAGGACGCGCACGGGGACCTGACAACGAAGGACGGCGCGGACCCCTTTTCATTTAGAGGCGCGGCTCTAAAAAAGGCCGCGGCGCGCCACGGTATCATCTGCATGGGCTCGCCCGAGGAGATGCTCGAGGGCATCGTGACGAAATTAGCGAAAGATGCCCCGTCCAAGCCGGCGCTGGACGAGGACGGGTCGCAGGACGCGCGGCGCGCGGCGACGCGCATCCTGGAGCTCGTCGCGGAGGACGCGTGGGATGAGATTTTGTCCTTGGGCGCGCCGGGCAAGACCTTGACGTCCCGGTCGCCGCTCAACGACCTGCGCGGCGCCTACCGGCGGCTCAGTCGGCTGGTGCACCCCGACAAGCTGCGGGGCTTCGACGGCGCGACGCGGGCCTTCCAGGCGCTCGTGACGGCGCTGGACCGCGTCACGAACCCCGAGGCGCCGGCCGTTGAAGGCGAGGCGGCCAGGGGGCCCGCGATCGAGCGCACGAACGAGGGCTGCCGCCGGACGCGCGTGGCGTGCCCGCGCTGCGAGGAGCCCTGGGGCGTCTCCAAGAACGAGGGCCTGCCCGACTACGCGTACAACCTGCTGATGACGGGCCTGCGCGAGTACACGTGCTCGACGTGCCTGTGCGAGTTCGGCTGCGTCAGCGCGACGCACGCCTGCAAGAAGTGCGCCGCGCCCTTCGACTACAGCCCGCAGGACTTCCACCGCGAGATCAAGTGCGGCGAGTGCGGCGACGAGTTCGGGTTCTGGTCCTACCACGTGTCGGCGCGCAACATGGCCACCGCCGTCGCCGAGGCGCGCACGGCGCACGAGCGGCGGGCGAAGTCGCGGCTGGCCAAGCGGCGCCGGGCCGATGCGGCGCAGCGGCGCGGCGGCGACTTGTTCGACGGCGAGCGGGCCTTCCTCAACAGGCTGGCGGACCACTGCCCGAAATGCGGCGACTTCTTCGGCGTCGGGACGTCCATGGACGACCGGCGGACGCACCTGCGGGCGTGCACCGACGCGGCGGCCCACGGCGCGCACGCGGAATCGCGGGCCGACGCGACGGCGCGGCAACGGCAACGGGACGACCTGGACGACGCCGCCGCGACGGCGCAAGCGCGCGCCGTCTGGGAGGCCTCGGGCGCCCAGACGTCGACGCTCTGGATGCTGCCGGACGCGGCGTTGGTCGAGATGATCGGGGGCGACACGGACGGGCTCGAGCGGGACGAGCTCATCGCGCGCGCCGTGGCCTCGCGCGACGGGGGCCGGAACCTGTTGACGAACGGGTCGCCGCGCAAGGCCGCGCGCCGCCGCCTCACTGCGGCGTCGCTCCCGGCGAACTACGCGACGCTGGCGGCGGCGCAGCTCCGCGGCATCTGCGCCGCGCACGGCTTCACGCCGAAGGGCACGACGCAGGCCGAAATAGTGCACGAGATCGAGAACGAGCTCACGGGCGACGCCGTCGAGCAGCCGCTCCTTTTGACGGACGGGGACGGGGACGGCGGGCGGCGCCCGGACGCCGACTACGAGAGCGATGGTGGGGAGAGTGACTAACAACATTCGTACTTAATACTGGTACGGCCGCGGACTTGGCCGCGGGGGACGCGCCGGGAAATCCTGGCTCGGTGCCTAGACTCGGTGCCCTGGCTCAGGCTCTGGTCTGATGGGTACCTCATATCCAGAAGTGCACCCGGATGCCGAGCGTCCGCAACCGGTGCATAAGTCCGACCGCCGTGTCGACGTCGCCATGCACCTCTTTACCCCAGCCGAAGTTCATCCCATCGAACCAGAAGTGGTACTCGAAGAAGATCTCATCGATGAGCGCCGCGATCGCGGGATTGTCGGCGATGGTCTCCATGATGGTAAACTCGGCGAACGGCGTGTCAATGTCGATCTTGACAATGGTGAAGTCATCTGGCTTCGCGGTACCGTTTCGCGTAGCACTCGGCGCGCGAAGCGGGTCCGCGTGTACCGCCCGCGTCCGCGGCCAGCAGGAGCTGCAGGACTACGGTCAGCAGCATCGTGTCTGGGAAGCGTGTTCCTCGAGGGCTGCCCCATGACGCATCGATGAATGCTCCCAGAAATTATGTCTAGGCTGGCTTTAAGGTGTCTGATGGGCTGCAAATGCACCCTTCAAATTCAGTCGTGCCTGTGAGAATCGCGCGCGCGGTGCGCGCATCATGCATGATTCTAGCGTGCGGGTTAAAGTGCCGGCGTGGAACGCTGCACGAGCCAGTTCTCTAGGCGCCCTGCAGTGCGCCCAGCAAGCGGGTGGCTATCAACTCATGGCTCCCTTGGCTATACTCTAGTGGCGTAGGCGCTAATCAAAATTTTGAGTTGGAAGGCAGGCGCAGCACCGGCTAGAGTAAGTGCTATGAGGGTGCCAAGGCCGGCCGGGCCCGCGGCACCAGATCCCATGGATCGACGGCGTAAGTGGCAGGCCATTGGGACCGTCGCGCTGCTGTGTGGCCTGGCTTGGGCAGCCACTCCAACTGCTACACGACGACGGCGCAGCGGCAGCGGCGGGACACGCGGCGCGTTACTCAGGCCAGCCGTTGTCCAGCGTAGCGACGGCGGCGCCGCTGCGGCGGACGTCAGCCGGTCCGCCGCGCGCGCGGCGCCCGCGCGCGACGCCGTGCGGCGGACGGAGGAGACGCTGGCGCCGTCGGCCGCATCATGTAACGGGGAAGTTTGCGAAGGTGAAGAGCACTGCTACACGAAGGTGCTCGAGGACGAGGCGGACAAGTTCAAGTGCGCCCTTGTGGATTCGTTGGGATCCAAGTGGATTTGCCTGGACTGCCCCCCCACGTACGACCCGTCCGCGGCCCCGACGGCGACGCGCCGCCCGTCGAGCTACGCGCCCACGAACCCGCAGCCGACGGCGGTGCCGACGGCCACCCCGTCGTACGACCCGACAGGCCGGCCCTCGCCGGAGCCCACGACGCCGCAACCGAGCACGCGGCCGACGCCGCAGCCCAGCGCCGCTCCCACCTTCTCGCCCCAGCCGACGCAGACCTTCGCGCCGACGTACGAGCCGACGTCGTCTCTTCCCAGTCCGCTCCCGTCGTACGAGCCGACGACGCCTGGGCCCACCGAGGTGCCGACGAGCGCGCCGAGCTACCCGCCCTCGTCACGACCGTCGAGCAGCTTCCCGCCGTCGCCGGCGCCGTCCTACGCGCCGACGACCACGGCGCCCTCCTCGAGCGCGCCTACACATGTGCCGAGCACGCCCACGCCGTCACAAAACCCGTCGCTGCTGCCCAGCTACTCGCGGCCGCCGACGTTGCATCCGACCTACCCGCCCTCGACGAGTCCGACCGGGACCAGCGCGCCGACCACGACGCCCTCGTACGCGCCGACGGCGACGCCGTCCTCACCAAAACCGTCGTACGGCCCCTCGGCGCTGCCCGTGCCGCGGCCGACGCACTCCCTGATGCCGTCCTACGAGCCCTCGGCCGCGCCGTCGGCGCCGAGCCCCTACCCGACGCCCGCGCCGTCGCGCGCGCCGTCGTCGCGGCCGTCGCCGGCGCCGTCGAACTCCTTCGCGCCGTCGCGCCCGCCGACGGCGCCGCCGTCGGCAAAGCCCTCGGCGGCGCCCTCGACGCTCCCGACATCAATGCCCACGTCCGCCGCGCCCTCATCACTCCCCACGCGGGCCCCGACGTCGGCGCCGTCGTCACTCCCGACACCAGCGCCCTCCCACTCGCGTCCGCCCACGCCCGGGCCCTCTTCCCAACCGACGCACGCCCCGACGCTGTGGCAGTGCCACCTGAGCGCCAGAGCCTTCAACGCGAGCATGCGCCACGGGGTCTATGGGAGCTGCCCCTGGTCCGCGGCCGTGGTCGAGAGCACGCCCCCCAAGTACTCGGAGGACTGTTTGAACGGCGGCGTACGAACCGTAGAAGAGTGCGCCTACGGACCCTGCCGGACGTGCGGCCACTACGCGAGCTGTAGCGGCGTCTGGGCCTCGAACGCGAGCTACGCGGACTGCGTCACGTGTACCCAGGGGTACGAGCTGGATGTGTTATACGACGACTGCACCGGGGTCTGCGTGCCGCAAGGCGTTGCCCGGAATCCTTTGGAACAGGGCAGCTGTCGGTGCTTTGCCGAAGCGAGAGCAGCTCTAGGCATCCAGGCGCTGGGCTCGGGCACGTGCGCCCCGTCCGCCGCGCCGTCCGGGGAACCGACGATACCGCCGACGCCCTTCGACGGGACCACTGAAAGTACATTACTCGTGAACGCGTCGCTCGTCCTGGGCGGCGTCGCCGAGCCGCAGGAGATCAACTTGGCCGGGCCGCGCCTCGAGGCCCTGCAGCTGGTTTTGGTCGAGGCGGCCCTGTTGAACGGCGTGCACATCAACGGTTCGCGGGCGATTACGCGGATAAATGCGGCGTCGTACGAAGGCGGCACGCGCATAGACTATGCGTTTTACGTGTGGCTCACGGAGGCGGGCGTGCGCAACCGGACCGCCACGGACATCATGGCTCGTGACTATGTAGTGAATTACAAAGCAAATCTAGTCACGCAGTGCCAGGACGGCACTTTGAACAACTTATTGAACGCAAACCCCTGGACGGCGGACTACACGGCCAACAAGACATTGACAGAACGCCTGGCGTACGACCACGCGTGGCGGCCCTTCCACGTCACGGAAGTGGACACGACGTCGACGAACTTAGATACCACTTTGAGGGTCTCCGTGACCTCCTCCCTGAAGTTCGACAACGCTACTTTGGATCCTGTGGCCTTCAATGCGGATGCTACGGCCATTAGTCAATTCGCGGACCTGATAAGTCGAATGTGGCCGAACGTCACGCAGGAAGCGATCGACGACGTCGTCGCCGAACAAGAAACGGGCACAGCCCTGGTTCGCATCCGCTATGCGTTCGACGACTACGTCGTGAGCCACGGCGCCACCGTGGACAGTGCGAAGAACGAGTCGGACCGCTATACGTCCGATTTCGTGGCCTCTACGTCCAAGCAGGCGACGAACGGCGAATTACAAACGCACATCACCGATATCATCGCGGGGGACCGCCGGCGCCTGCAAACCTCCGCGTTTTCCACGGCCCGAGCGGACCCCGTCGCCTGCGCCGCGGCCATCGAGGCGGACACGTTCAGCGAAGTGGAGGTGATGAACGCGGCCCCTACGACAGAGCCCACGCGGGCGCCTTCACTCAGTCACATGCCGTCGACCTACACGCCGACGACGACGCAGCCCTCGGCGGCGCCGTCCTACGCGCCCACTACTTATGCGCCGACGCTCGCGCCTTCCTTATCTTGTGATACGGACACGTGCTGGGAGGACGCTTCCGTTGCCCAATTCGACTGCGCGAGTTTCATGGACCCTGTTCAAGTCATGGTGGCCGCGGGCGCCACTACATATTCTATAAGGGGGTGGTCGGCCGACGGCTCGTTTTCTCTGATCGAGCAAATGGACTATTTCGAGGGCCACGTGAACGCGGCGGGCATATACGAGGGGCCCAACGAGGGGGCGCAGTACGCCGTGGGCGCCTTCACCGAGGATCCCGATAACCTGGAGTCTATAAGTTACCTGTGCCGCTTCGACGGCGCCTCGCATATTTGCTTCGATGGTCCACTGGCCCTCTGGAAGCCGAACGCCGGCGCGGTTTTAGGATTAAACTACTACTACGGCAAGAATTTGGGGCGGGACTCCGCGTCGCGAGGTTTGTACTGGGTGGAAAATGTCCGCGGCCCGAGCACCACTTCCCATAATGACGTCGCGCTGGTAATTAACGACGAGCTGTACGACGGCGGCGTGTACGACTTTACGTCCATCATCGAGGACGGGCGGGACATCTTCGACGATAAATACAACGAGGACGGCAAGTACCTCGTGGGTTTAGCGGACGACGCGTCGCTCCTAGTCATGCACATTGCTGATGATGGGACGCCGGACGCGTACGCGGTCCTCGACACCCAGAGCGAGACGACCTTCGCGGAAGCCAAGTTCGGCGCGGCCTACTCCTACCGCTGGCGCGAGGCCAACCCGCGCTGGCTCGTGCTCTTCGGCGAAAATTCGGGAAGCGGCCTCTTCCAACTGGAAACGGATACCGCCATAAGCATCCCCAACGGGTGCTGGAACAAGGTGACGGACGGGCTCTCCGCACACGCGCGCTGCGCGACGGTTGCCCAGCTCACGTACGCGGGCCCGTCCGCGGAGAGCTCGTCGAACGACGGCCTCAACTGCTACGAGGGCGGCTTCCTCCAGCCGGCGCCGACTTTGAGTCCGACGGCCGTGCCCTGTGTAGATAGGGTCTGCTGGGCGGAGACCGGGGTCGACGCCTTCGACTGCGAGCGGCACCCGTATCCGGTGCAAGTCTTCAAGACCGGCGACGCCTCCGCGTACTCGGTCAAGGAGCTGGACGAGCTGACGGGCAACTACAACGACATTTATGATATCGCTTACGACGGCCACATCAACGCCGTCGCGTTGTACGAAGGCGGCGACGCCGGCCAGTTCGCGTTCGCGTCCATGGACGGGGAACTGTGCCGCTTCGACGCCGACGACCGGGTGTGCTTCTCCACGGAATTGGGCCTGGGCGGCAAGCCCAACGTGGGCGCCATCATTGATCAAACGTACTACTACACGCGAAGCCTGGGCGACGGCAAGTCGACCGGGCGGTCCATATATATCGTCGACTCTATACAAGACGACGAGCCGTCCTTCTCCTCGGAAGTTTTGGTCGAGTTCTCCGAGGATCTCATCTCAGGCAAGATCCTGGACCTGGCGGGGATTATGGAGGGCAACGGCGTGTGCGTGACCACAGACTGCGACGGCCGGTACCTCCTCGGCCTGGCCAAGGACTTTTCCCTGTTGCTCGTGCGCGTCAATTCCGATTCCCACCTCCCGGAAGCCTACGCGTACTTACCCTCGACCGTCGACTGGTCTAGTACAAATACTTCTGTAGATACGACCTCGGACGGCTTCGGCGCGGCCTACGCCTACGAGCTGGCATATGGCGCGGCGCGCGTCTTCTTCACGGCCAACGGCGGCGAGGGCCTGTTCGAAGTTTTATTGCCTTTAGCCATACCCACGGACTGCTGGAACGAAGGCACGGAGCGCACCTTACACACTGCGTGCTCCGCCACGAGCCAAGTGGTCTGGTCGTCCCCGTCGGACCCGACGACGTCCAACGACGGCTTGAATTGTCGGGACGGTTTGGGCAGACCCACGCCCCAGCCGACCTACTCGCAAGCGCCGACGACCGCCAAGCCGACGACGTCCAAACCGTCCTACGCGCCATCCCCGGGACCGTCCGCCAAACCCAGTTCGGCCCCGACGTCCTTCATGCACCCGCGCTGGGCCGACACGAGTGTAGCCCCGTGGGACTGCGACGCCTACAACTTCCCCTTGCAGATCCTGAAGGAAGAGGGGTCCTCGTCCTACTCGCTGGAGGAGCTCGACGCTGCCACGGGCCTGTACAACAAGCTGTTCGATTTACCGGGAGGTCCCTCGCACGTGAACGCGGCGGCATTACACGTGGGCCATTCGGAAATTTACGATCATACGGAGCTCGGCCGGGACGACGTCCAGTACCATTTATTGGCGTCTTTTGACGGGTATTTATGCCGCTTCGACCAGAGTAGCACCATTTGTTTTGACACGCCCCTCCAGATCTCGAAGCCCAACGCCGGCACCATCAGTGAAAACACCTACTTCTACGCCAAATCTCTAGGGAAAGAAGGGGGAGAAAAGTTTTTCTACGTCACGGACGTCAACACGGACGCGCCCGTTTTCCACGACGACTTCCAGTTCAAAGTCAGCAACACGGTCTTCGAGGGCCAGGTCCTGGACGTGAGCGCCGTGCTGGAATTGGATGACGAAGTGATTGAAGACGGTGCTTCTGGAAAACAGTACCTCGTGGGCCTCGCGGGCAACTACGAGGTCTTCATCGCGCGCATCTCCGCCACGGGCGAGCCCGAGGCGTACGCCGTGGTGCCGTCCGACATCGTCGGCGCGGCCTCGGAGCGGGCCGTCCCCGGGTACAGTGATGCCTACTCGTACTCGTACAACGACGCGCACGCCGCGTGCGTGGCGCAGTACGATGCCGTCAACGCCTGCGTGGAAGGCCAGACTGCGCTCGACGACGACTTCTGGGCCAGCACCGCGGACGACGACGACGACGACGACTTCCAACCGGCGACGTGCGCCGACGTCCAGGCTTGGCTCCTCACCGAGCCGTGCAGCACCCTACCCGCGGTGTGCGGCGCGGAGGTCGCGACGTATTACGAGTGCATTTACGAGGAGCTGGCCTCCCAGAGCCTCGGCCTCGACTGCGACCTCACCTGCTCGTCGACGCGGCGGCGGACCGCGAGCACGGGGCCGATGGCCTGGGCGCGGCGCCTCTTTGGTGCGAGACGTCAGGGGCGGGCGACCGGCGGCGGGATGCGTCATCAAGCGCGTTGGCCGAGACGGCTCCAGGCAACCGCCGCGACCGCGGCGCCCACGGCCGAGGCCGGCGCGGTGCGGGCGGAGACGGGCTTCGGCGCGTCCTTCGTGTACCGCAACGAGTACGAGACGCGGCTCTTCTTCGCGTCGAACACGGGCGCCGGCCTCTTCGAGCTCATCCTGCCGGTCGCGGTGCCGGACGGGTGCTGGAACGCGGATAAGGACTACGCGACCCACGTCCAATGCGCCACTTCCACCGCTGCGCTCGTGCGCCGCTCGGCCGCCGCCGAGGCGGCGTCGAACGACGGCCTGAACTGCCCCCTGGGCGGCGGGCCGGCCATCTCGCGCTTCGTCTCCGAGGCGCCCACCGCGAGCCCGGCGCCGACGACCGCACGACCGTCGCTCCACCCGACGTCGGCCCCCTCGTCCCCCATGCCGTCCACGGCGCAGCCGTCCTTGGAGGGGAGCCGCATGCCCACGACGCCCACGCCCTCGACGCACCCCGTGCCGGCTCCCACGCCCGCGCCGTCGGTGACGCCGACGCCCCGTCCGACCGAGGTCCCCACGACCGCGACGCCCACGTCCTCGAGCACGATTCAAAACCTGTTCGCGCTGCAGTTGGTGGTGGACTACGGCGTGCTCACGGAGAGTGACGGCGACGTGATCTGCCAAGCCGTGCTCGCGTCCCTGGAGCTCGCCGCGGGCACGGGCTGCGCCCAGGTCACCTTCGAGGCCTCGTCCGGGCGGCGGCTGCAGAGTTCCTACGTGGTCACCGTCGTGATAACTGCGGCGTACCACCCTACCTCCGAGGACGACATCTCCTCGAGACTCGTCGACCAGTTCCAGGCTGCGCTAGCGGACGGGTCCTTCGCGGATGCTTTAGTCGCCGCCGCGGCGGGCACCGACGGCACGCTGTCAACATTAAGCGAGGCGGATATACAGACGGGCGTGCTGGTGGACGAGACCACCACTTTATTAGACGAGGCCCTCGGCGCCGACCCGGGCCAGGCCCTCGCCTTCACGTGGACCCCGACGCCGCGGCCGACGCTCACGCGCTATCCTTCGCAAACACCCACAAAAGCTCCGGTGGGCAGTCCCGCGGCCCTCACGGCCAACACCACGAACACGGGCAGCAAGTCGAGCGGCGGCGCCTCGGCGGACGCGGCCGGCACGGACGCCATCATCGGGTCGCTGATCGCGGTCATCTTCGTGGTCATGCTCGGCTACGCGGGCGTGCAGCACCACCGGCAGAAACAACTCGAATTAGAAGAGAAGGAGGAGATCGAGGCGGGCCACTTCGAGGGCAGCGAGAACGACCCGGCCTTTGTGTGCGAGGATGCGGATCCCACGAAGGCGGTCCCCGTCGTCGACGACGACCTGGAGTCCCCGTTGGATTCAAAAAGCGACAAGCAATCGGAGGCCATGGACTCGGACGTCTTCTTCCACCAGCTCATGGAGCAGACGGCCGCGGCCAGCGAGCTCGCGTCATTGCCCGAGGGCAGCGCCTTCGGCGGGGCCACGGTCGCTTCGGAAGTCGGCGACAACGAGTGGGACGCCATGTTGAACGACGTGGACGACGAGGAAAGCACAGAAACGTGGAACGAGGACCTGGCCTCCACTCTATTGTTCAAGCTGGCCCAAGATGGGTGCCCGGAGGGCTTCGCGACGCGGGCGGGTCTAGCTCGGGCCCTGCGGGAGCGGCCCGATTTACTAGATATGTTGGGGATCCTGGGCATCTCGGGCGACGAGATCGAGTTCTTCCTGGAGACCATCGAGGCGGACGGGGAAATAGTCTCGCGGTCGCAGTTTTTGAGGGTGCTGGAAAGGTGGCGCAAGTCGGACACGCATAGCGACGGCGGCACGGTCTCCTCCAAGGGCCTGGCGGACCTGCCGCCGCCGGCGCCGGCCGCGACGAAGCCAAAGATGCGCCCGCCCGTGCACCCGCCGCCGCCCGGCCCGCCGACGCCCGCCGGGCCACAGGTCGACGACGACGCCTCGTCCTGGCCGCCCGAGGGCGCCGACGTCGCGTCCAAGCTGTTCCCGCCGGCGTCGCCCGAGAGCGCACAGGAGGTCGTGCCGCTGTCGCCGAGCGACGGCGCGGGGCTGGCGAAGCTCGTGGCCGCCGACGCCGCGCGGCCGCCGGAGCCGCCCGCTGCCGATGACGAGGCGGCATTGTCGCTGAGTGGTTCCGACTCCGACGAGGCGCCGCCGCCTGCTGCCGATGACGACGAGGCGCCGCCTAGCGACTCCGACTCCGACGAGGTGCCGCCGTCTGATGACGAGGACGACGAGGAAGCGCCACCGCCCGACAATGACGACGACGAGGCGGAGCCGCCGCCGGCGGGCCCGGGCGGCGCGCCGTTTTCGCCGGACATGAGCCTGCTGGCGTTAACGCGGCGGCGGCGCTCCACCGTCCTCGCGCGCGGCGTTCGACCGCCGCCGCCGCCGAGTCACGACGCGTGGTCGCCGAGCGACCTCTTTCGGCCGCAGTCGCCGGACCCGGAGGCGCCGGCGTACGCGTCGCGGCGGCCGTGGGTGCCGCTGCTGAGGCGAAAGACGGTGAGCAGGCTAGCGCCACCGAGCCACCCGCCGCCGGCGAGCCCGTGAAATTCACCTAGCGACGCGCCCGTTCCCCCCAAATAGTTTAATCTATGTCGCTATTCCCTACTTGGCGGGGCTCGTTTGCATCCTGACCTCCTCCAAAAAGGCACGCGAGACCGCCTCCTCCGCCACGCCGTGTCGTGACGCCGGCAATTGCCTGATCATAGTCTTCGCCAACGTCTTGGCATCTTTGAGAAGTAGCGCCTCCCGCTGTCCGGCGAGGGGCACGAGGACATGGTGGAAGACTGCGTCGGCACCGTTGAACAATGGTAGCATAAGGTATAGAGTTGTCCCAAGGCATGCGGTGTAGAGGCCAAGCGGGGCGCCAGCGACGCGCTCTACGAGCGTCATCACGAGAGTCACTAACGAGAAGCAGCTCCAGTACGTGAGCCACTTGTCCCTGTAGAGGCAGCGACCATCGTTGCGGCTACGGGATATGCGGTCCCTGCGACCACGACGGCGAAGCGTCTCAACGTCGCCGGGAGCATCATGAACAACCCTGCGAAAAACCAGATATGGCCCACATTTACCGCGCCCATAACGAGAGTCGCGAGCCACCCCTCAGCAGCTCGGATCGTGTCTGGCGGAGCAGGCCAAGATTTTGTTCGACGAGGCCGAGGAGAATAATTTGCCAAGGCAGCCTAGGTGGGCGCGGTGGTCCAAGTGTAGCCTCTGCGAGCAAGATTATCACAGCGTCGTGAAATGTGCAATCGGGTGGGCTTGCTGGACGACGTACGTGGGGCGACCGGAGGCTGACCGGTCTCGGAGCTTCGCAATGACTGAACTCGGGAACGGTTTATTCGTTGCACGACAATATGCGGACGCATTGCCCGTGGTAGAGGCGCAGTTGTCTATGAAGCGGCGCCTTGGCGCATCAGAAGCAAGCATACTCGTTGTGCAGAACAATCTTGCGAATACGTATCACGAGCTTGGACGACTTGAGCAGACCCTAAGCATGAGGGAAGACGTATACATTGGATGGGTGAAGCTCCGTGGAGTAGAACATGAGAACGCCCTCATATCAGCGAACAACTACTCGGCTTCGCTTCTTGAAGCAGAGCGCTACGTAGAAGCCAGGTCGGCGTTGCGCAAAGTCATGCTAGTGGCGCAACGCGTTCTCGGCGAAAGTGCTGAACTCACGCTCAAGATGAGGTGGATTTATGCGCGGGCGCTCTACGAAGACGCCAGCGCCACGCTCGCAGATCTCAGCGAGAGCGTGACGACGCTGGAGATATATCCAATCGCGAGGTGCGTGCTCGGTGGCGCACACCCGCTCGTAGCGGATATTGGGTGCGCCTTGGAACAGGCGCGAGCGGTGCTCGCCGCCCGCAAAACGCCGCCGCTAGGGAGTGCGTAAGAAAATTGAGCTTGAATTATACCCTACACAGCGCCCCGTCGAGCGCTCCCCCGCCGCCCGCCAGCGCCGCCGCGACGCCCGCCGCGACGCCGCCGCCGATGACGCCGGCCGCGGCCGCACTACCAGCGCCCGAGCCCGAAAATAAAGAAGGAGGCAGGTCCACCTCATGGTCCGTGTGCGTGTCCCCATCCTCGTGGTGCGCCACGATGGCGTCGAGGTGGTGCATGGCCTCCATCTCGTCGCCGCCCTCGTACCTCACGCGCCGGGCCCCCCGTATATCCAAATCCATCGCCGATTCGCTCCGGTCCGCCTGGTCCACGAAGAAGGTGTTCTTGTGCAACGACGAGGACACGTCCTTCACCTCGTCTCTTAACAGACCGATGTGCTCCCGCATGGACTTGGCCTTGCGCAGGGCGTGCGACCGGGCGTGCCGCTTCTCCACGTTGTACTTCCCGATACCGGTCCATCTACAAACAGAAACAGAATGCACGTAGGGGTTGAACTGCTGCACAAAAATCATCAAGGGGAAGTAGGCGTACTTATTAAACTGGCCCATGATGAAGAACTCGAAGAAGCACTGGTACTCCGAGTTCATCCGATCAAAGGCCGACCAGGCCGCCGCCGCGTTCACCAGAATGAAGTAAGCCGCGACGATCTGGGAGGAGACAAACCCGCACTTCACGATCTTGTGCCAGCGCTGCTGCAGGGGGTCCCGCTGGTTCTCGAAGACGTAGCACGGGCACACGAACAAGTGGAACAGCATCTGGTTCAGGACTAAGCAAGGTACGGTGACGACCCCGACCGTGATGCCGTACTCAATCAATCTCTCTTTAAAGTACGGCCCCTCGGCATCACATCTAGGCCGCCTCCCGATAGCCCGTCTCGTCAGCACGAAGGACTCGGCCACGGCGTACATCATGTACGAGAGCACAACCAGTTCCTTCAGTATTAATTGACAGGTCGTACAAGGATAGTCTGGATCTCGCAAAAAGAACTGCAACAAGGGATGGTTGTTGCAGAGGTGGTAGTAGTAGTCCTGCTTCCAGCCCCGGCCCCAGAAGCATCGGCCACTGGTAAGACCTTTACACTTCAAGTACCGGATGCGCTCGTGCGCAAGCTTCTGAATGAAATCGCGCCACTCCTCCTCCTCAATGACGCCGTCATTATCTTCGTCGATCTCTGCGAACAACTCTCGAAAGCGCACGGGGTCCTCCATGCTCCGCATGAGAGAAACAAGGACGAAATTTCTTGAAGAGCGTAAGAGCCGCCGCACATAGGGCGACTCCCCCGCCTTCAAGAGCTCCTCGATGTCCACCCTCCCGTCCCTATTTCTGTCCAAATAGGCGAAGACGTTCATGGTTTCTTCCACGTTCACGACGGACGTGGCCGAGGTACATAGAGCAGCAGTATGCGCGTTCCAGGCCGCGTCCCCGAAGGACTTGCCCTGCTCCCACAATGTCCTTTTATGAGCCCACTGCGAGACCTTCTTGCGGAAGGAGGGCAATAGCGTGTCGTGCCACCGGCCGTGCGTCTCCGTTTCTCCCGTGCCTTCGTTCGTCTCAAGTAAGTGAATGGCCTTGCTCTGGACGCTCAATTCGTTCAGCTCCTGGCGCTCCATCTCCCGGAGTAGCGTGGAGTCCGTCTTGTGCAACGACCCGCTCGGCTCCTTACGCGTCTTTTCGGTCCACAACTCGCTCGGCGCGTCGCGCGGGTCGGTCTTTCCCATATCCCGGATGGGCTGGCTCTGGCTCCGCGGCATCTGGCGCTCCTCGTCCCCGCGGTCCTCGAAGCTGCCCGAAGCTGCCCGCCCGTCCGGCTCCCTGTTGGGGTTGGAGGCGCCGGCGCCCATCACTGCTCGCTGCCGCGTCGCTCGCTGATGATCTTGTTCTAGCTGGAGGTACGACTCGTCTGCGCGTGGCCCGCGTCGACGACGCGCCGCTTTACGATCGTTACGAGATCCTGCGCGCAGCGACGGCGGCCGCGCTCCGAGCGCTGCTGGGCGTCGGATGCTAGGAGCCGTGCCTGGGGGTGTCGAGGCGTCGGCGGAGACTTGGTTGGTCGGCCGATCGGTATTTTGAAACGCGCGGGTTTATCGCAGATTGAGCGCGGGATCGACTTTTGATCCGCGCGTTGCTCGGCCCCAGTGCCAGCGCTTACTCAAGAACGCACTGTACGAGCCCAGCGCTGTGAAATTTAAACGGAGGCCGAGCTACAAGCCAAAACACCGCTCCGCAGCCAAAATAAGCGCAAAGCGGGTCACAGCCTGGATTCACGCGGACGCCGTCGCGCGCCCGCGACCTCACGCAGCGCCCGCCCGCGGGTCGCCGCCCTAGGATCACGCGTGCGGCGCCGCCGCATGCGCGGCCTCGCACAGCTCGCGCGCGCGCTCCCCGACCCGCTCCGCCAGCGCTCTTCACAATTCGCCGACCGCAGGACAACACACAATAAACGACCATGGGCCGCGGCGAGACCATCGCGCGCTGCCTGGAGTCGGTGGCCGTCAACGCGAGCACGGCCTTCGCGAGCTGCGGCGATCTCGCCGACGAGTTCAAGGTCATCCGGAAGGCGTACCACCGCAAGGTCCTGGCGACGCACCCCGACAAGGGCGGCGACGCCCAAGAATTTAGAGATGTGCAGTCGGCGTTCGAAGTGCTACGAAACTTCTACGACCACGGCCGCGTCATCACGTTCCGGAGCGAGGAGAACAACAGCACGAGCACGGCGGAGGCCTTCAGCAGCGCCGCGGACTACTTCGCCCAGGCCGAGGCCCGGGACGGCACGCAGTCCTACGACTACTACGCGGACGCCGCCGAGGAGGACATCCCCACCTACCGCGTGGAGCCGGCCCGGTCCAACCGCTCGACGTGCTGCGCCAAGCACAAGGCCGCCTGCGGCGAGACCAAGATCGAGAAGGGCGTGCTGCGCGTGGGCCAGATCAACCTGGAGGCGGGCGCCTACGGGCGCTGGGTCCGTTTAAGTTGCTGGCGCATCCCGGCCAAGATCTGGGAGGGCCTGCCCGACCCCGGTCTAGGAAGGGAGTGCGTCGAGGACGCGCTGCGGCGCATGAACCGCGTCATGCTGACGGGCATGCACGAGCTGTCGGATGTCGACCTGGCGGCGTTCGTCGATTACTGCATGGACAAGGCCCACTGGGCCAAAAAACAAAACCGCAAGCCCAAACCCGTGGACCCCTTCGCGGCCAAGTACGCGCCGCCGCCGCCTGTTCCCATCGAGGCCTCTAGTGAAACGGCTTTGGCGCTGCAGGACGCGCCCGGCGCGGGTCCTGTCGTCGCCAGGACCAAGCCCGGCGGCGCCTTCATTATGCCCCTGCCCGGGCGAGGCGGCGTCGAGGGCTGCATGGCCGGCCTGACCTGCGTGTCGACGGGCGTCTTCCCCGAGGTCGGCGGCGGCTCCGGCCTGAACCTGGGCAAGGACCGGGTCAAGGCCATGGTCCAGGCCTTCGGGGGGCGGCTGACCGGAAGTGTAAGCGGTAAGACGAACATTTTGATCGTGGGCAAGCAGCCGGGCATGTCCAAGGTGTCCAAGGCCCGGGCGAACCCCAAGATCACGCTCATGACGATCCACGATTTGAAGGCAGGCCTCGAGAGCGGCGACGTCTTGGCGGCCGCGGCCCCGGTGCAGATCACGCAGTTCTCGGGCGGCTTCGTCGGCGCGCGGGCGGCGGCCATGGGCCTCCCGGGGAACAGCCTCGCGCTCACGGCGTCGCCCGAGGAGTTACGGAAGGCCTCGGGCATCGAGGCGCCTCTCGCGCTCCCCGACGCGCCGGGCGCCGGCCCCGTGGCACCCCCCTGCCAGGACCTGGCCTTCCCGGCCCCGGTGTCCATACAGGCCCTGCAGACGAACGTGATCTGTGCCGCGAGACCGCGGAAGACGGCCGTCGTGCACGGTGATTATGATGAGATCGAGGAGCAGTGCGCCAAGGCGGCGAGCGGCACGCCCGCCGAGGTCGTGGCGTGGGCGGCCTACGGGCGGTTGCGCGTGCCCGAGCTCGGCGAAGTTTTAGCAATGAACGGGCAGACCAAGACGGGCAACAAGGCCTTCGTCCTGCGCAAAGTCATCGACGGGGCCTCGCGCGGCGCGCCGGGGATCTGCGACCTGTGCGACCGCGGCAAGCCCAAGCCCGTGGAGGACGAACTGGGCAAGTGGTTCTGCAACGGCTATTACGACGACCGTACTTTATCTTATGTTAGATGCCCCCAGACCTGGACGGACGCCACTTTACCGCGCCGCCAGTGGATTGACACGGCGCGCGGCTTCGGCGGCAAGGCGAACCCGCCCTCCATATCGCTACCGGATTCTTTCACGGAGGAGGCCGTTGACGCGTTCCACGACCAAGCGCAGGACTGGCCCGAGCCCGCGCCTCTAGATGACGAGGACGACTACGTGGAAGAGACGCCGAAGCCCAAGAAGACGAAGCGCGCCCGGGCCAAGCGGCCGGCGACGCCGGAGCCCGAGGAGGAGGAGGTCGAGATCACGGGCACGAAGACGCGGGAGGACCGCGACGCCGAGCTCCAGCGCGACGCCGTCGACGTCGACGCCGAGGAGGACGAGGACATGGAGGAGGCGCCGCCGCCGAAGCGCGCGACGCGCGGCAAGGCCAAGGCCAAGGCCAAGAAGCCAGCGGCCAAGAAGAAAACGGCCGCGAAGGCCCAAAAGCCGGCCGCCAAGAAAGCCAAGAAGGCCCCCAAGAAAAAGGCGCTCGCCATCGAGGCGGCGCCGGAGGGCACGCGCCGGTCGACGCGGACGCGCAAGGCCACGACGTGCTGAGCTTGGTGCTGTCCCCCTTCCCCGGCGTCGACGAAGCGGCGCGCACTACCCCCTCCTGTGATTTAAGCCTCCTTGGAAACCTTTGTTATCTAGACGCCAGGGCGCTAGTACGCCGCTACTCCACGTCGTCGTCGCCGTCGACACGCCGGAGGCACCGCTCACGCGCGCTTGGCCTTCTTCTTCGCGTTGAGCCCGAGCAGGCCGAGCATGCCCTTCACCACCCAGGCGAGGGCCGCCGCGACCCCCAGCACCCAGCAAACTAAGACCCCGAGCGCCCCGGCCTGCGCCACGGGGCACGGCGGGCCCACGTTCGCGTCGTTGTAGAACTCGCACTGGCCCACCTCCTGCTCGACCGAGATCCACGTCATGCACCTGCGCGGGCCGCTCACGGCGCATTCCCCAAATTGATTTAGGACACGGTCTCGGACGAGGGCTCGCACATCTTAGTGATGACGAGGACGCCGTGGAGGGCCATCGACACCGCCACGTAGGCTGGGACGATTGTCTTGGCGTAAGATTTGATTAGGATTAGCCCTCCGTCCTTCTTCTCCTCGTCCGCCGCGGTCTGGGCCGCGGCGGTCCCCAGCGTGAGCACCAGCAGGGTCAGTTTCATCGTCTCTCTTCGGTGCTTCTCGCTCGTCTCTACTCGCGTCGAGCTTCGGCGCCTCCCTGTCGTCCTCTACTGCACAGAACGAACACACACGCAAGTAACGCGGCTGAACAGGAATGCGCGAGTAACTTTATTGAGCAAAAACCCGTCTAATAATCTTTAGGTAAACGGACTTCAAGGCCGAGCAGTTCACCATGGACGGCGCCGGCGCGATCTACCTCGTGGACGGCCCCCGCGCCCTCGCGTCGTCGGTGCTGGGCCGCGGCATCGTGCGGACCTGGGGCCGCCACGCCGGGAAGCGGCTCATCAGCACGAAGGTCCGCGCCTGCGAAGGGAACGCCGACTGCGCCTTCAAACCGCCGGACAACCACAACTGCCGCACCGCCGACGCGTGGGAAGCCGGGTCGCGCGGCGCCCCCGAAACGCGCGGGAAGTGCCACGAGAAGGTGTGCGTGCCACTCTCGACCAAGACGCACGTGTGGGACGTGGCGAACCGGCCCTGGCTGTTGCCCTATATCGCTGGCAAGGCCACAGGCGCCGAGCGCGACCTATTGTTGACCCTGATACGTCACGCGAGCGCGGAGCGACCCGAGGACCGCCCCTCCTTCGCTCAGCTTGTGAAGCATATTGATCGGTCGTAGCCTCCTCTGGCGTAACAAACTGTTCTATCTATCTGACTCTTAATACACACCATTACCTTAGAGAAAGTTCACATCGATGCGCCGTTTTCCCGCCCAGTCGCGGACTTCCTGCCGCGCGGCCGCGGGAACCTCGGCGCAATCGATATCCACGGCGTACGCGCGCGCAGCTAGGGCGCCGTTCCCGCGCCAGCACGCCCGCTCCTTCAGCGTCACCATCCCAGAGGAACCGTCGGGTAGAAGCTCCGCGACGCAGCGGAGCGCGTCGAGCGGCGCCGGGACGAGCCCCTTCCGCGTCGGCCGCGCGCCCCAC
>Ga0114994_10000544_pt1 | contig 25511 bp, 19 predicted proteins | sample ArcticOcean_MG_C_9_FD_87043 | JGI IMG/M metagenome (GOLD analysis project Ga0114994, IMG submission 87043) | Marine microbial communities from western Arctic Ocean - ArcticOcean_MG_CB2_152 | ecosystem: Environmental > Aquatic > Marine > Oceanic | place: Arctic Ocean: Canada Basin | collected...
CTGCGCCCTCGCGGCCTCGTTTGTCCTCGGGACGCTCGCGGTCGCGGCGGTGAGCGGTGCGGGGGACCCCAGCACCTTTTCGCTCCTGTTCAAGCCATGCGGCGGCGACTGCGACTGTTGGTATCGAACGTGTGGTACGGGCTTTTCTTGCAATGATAAGGACTTGTATAGCGGTGATAAGAACAACCCCGGGAAGAACAAGTGTGTGAAGAATACGGAAAAAGGACACAAGTGTGATGTGAAAGGAGGTGTCAACTGCGGCAGGGGGTTATGTTGTGTCGATGAAACTTGGTTGTATGAAGCGCGTATTAAACCAAGATGTGTTGTAGGAATCGACGCAATGGGGGAGTGGTGTTCGTCGCCTTTCAGGAAACCGAAGACAGCCGATTGTCAGGGGATATCCGAAAATGAGCAAAAATAAGATCTGATTGTAATTGGCCCCACAAGGAAAATATCCTCGGAGCTTAACTATATCGCCTCGATTGTATAGATGAGCAAAAAAAGCATTGGGAGGGACTCAAGGAGGAGCACGCTGCTGCACGCTCCGTCCGGTCATACAGCACGGACATGCCAGAGAGGTCGCCGCTCTCCTCAAAACTCACGGTGTCCGCCTAGCCGCGCTACGTGACGGAATCGTCACCACTACTACTAAGTAAAAGTAGTTGAGTAATTGCAGTAGCAGCACCAGTAGCAGATAGGACACAACAAATAACATTACGCCTGGGGCAGCTCATACGCGTGCGCCCGGAAGGACACGCCCCCGCGCGCGAAGCTGAGCGCCTCGCCTCGGGCCGTCGGCGACACTTTGCCGGTGGCGGCGTCCTCGACAAGCTGGAGCAGCTCGGGCAACGCGCTGGCCCCCAGCGGCGGACCGCGACCGCAAGCGATCGTCTTCACGGGCTTCGCCACGAAGGCGACCCGCGAGAGCGACTCGCGCAGGTCGAAGATGCTGGAGTCTTGTGTCGCCACATCGACGTGTGCCGTCGCCGCGGGCGGGCCCGTCGCCGCCGCGGCGGGCGCCTCGTACGTGGCGCGCAGCAGCTTCCAGAGATCCGCCTCGCGGCCGACGCACGCCTCGAGCGTCGCGTCGATCGTATTGAGTTTGGCGGGGTCGTGCTGCGTGTAGAAGGCTACGAGTCTAGACCGGTGGTCCGCGGCGGGCGCGGCCTTGGGGGCCTTGCGCGTCGACGTGACGGCGCCGCGAAACGCGCCCCAGAGGGACTTCTTCTTCTTTTGGGGCGTCGGCGTCGGCGCGGGCGCGGCCGCCGGGGCGGTCGGTGCCTCGGCCAGGGCGGTGATCGTGCCGCCCGCGAATAATATTTGATCGCTCGCGTACCAGAGGCAGAGCGAGTCCGGCGTGTGCCCCGGCGTCTGGAGGACGACGAGCGCGCCGTCGCCGAGCGCGATCTCCTCCTCGTTCTGGAGCCACCGGTCGATGGTGTAGGGCTCGAAGGCGTGGGGCGCGGCGGCGCGGGGACGCGCCGACGCCGCGATCTCGACGCCGAGCTTCTGCAGGGACGCGTTGCCGCCGGCCCGCCCCCGGTGCGTGTTGATGCAGAGGCGCGGCAGCTTCGCCGCGCCGGGCACCGTCGCCTGCAGGAACGCGTCCACCCAGAGTCCGTACGACGACGCGCTCGACCCGTCGACGAGCGCGACGCGCTCCGTGCCGACGACGAGGTAGGTGCACGACTCGTGCGCGTCGTTCTCCACCACGCGCCAGACGCGCGGCGCGATGCGCTCGATGACGGAGAACGCGGCGGCCTCGCGGGACCACTCGGCCCCGGAGATGCCTGCTTTCACCATCGATGCTTCGCGGCGGCTGCTCGGGAGCCAATGGGCCGTATGCTGCTTTTTGAGCCACAGCCAATTCGCTGACCCCAGTGGAGAAGCCAAATGATGGATCACGGCGGCCGCCGCGTCACAATCCGTTCGCGACCAGTGCTACTATATCACTTGGCCGTCTCGGGCAGCCAAGCCCGCGTACCCTAATTATGTTGTTTGAATGCGCTGCGCCCTGCCCAGGCGAAGGCCATATCATTTTGCACGGCCGCGTACGGCAGCCCCGCCTAAGAACACGTCGACGGGCGCGCAGCCCACGCGTCGCAGGAAGCCACGCGCGCGCCGACCGAGGCACTCGCCACCACGGCGCCGCCACCGCCGCCGCCGCTCGCCCTGCCGCCCCCACCGCCACCAGCAAGGATGATCAGCGACCCCGAGATCGTCCGGCACGTCTTCGCGAAGATCGGGCTGCTGTTTCTCCTTACACTCCTTTTAAACAAGGCGTACGCCCGCCAAACAAAAGCCTTCCTCGGACTCGACGCACTAGGCGGCGGCGACGGTTTCGGATTGGTCCAAGCGGTCGTGGGCATGGTCTTCAGCGTGATGATCGGCCAGACCTACGAGTACTATTTTGCGAGGCAAGGCGCGATCCAAGACGCGGCCTTCGAGGAATCCGTGGCGCTGTGGCGCTTGTGGGAGACGCTCGGGAGTTGTTTGGCCGACGAGCGGGCTTTGCGGAGCGGCGAGCGCATGATCAAGGCGTACGCGGACCATTTACTGAGTGGTGGCCTGTCGAACGCGGCTACGCTCATCGTCGAACTAGACATCGGAGGGAGGACCACAAAGCTCGGGGACATCCTGGCATTGGTCGCCGAGGGTCCCATCACGTCCGAAAGTGCCGCGGGCGCGATCCACCAGACGCTGCGGGACGTGCATCGCTGCGCTGCCAAACGCATTTCTAACATCAACGCGGATCTACCTCTCCTGCAATGGCGGACACTAGAAACATTAGCTCTCATGCTCGGGTGCAGTTTTAGTCTCGTTTCCCTGGACAACGAGTGGGTCGAGGCCATTGTGTTCGCGAGCGGCGTGGCGGCCACGGCCCTGTTCTATGTCGTACTGCGGGACCTGAGTGACCCCTTCTCGGGCCACTGGTCCGTGTCGGCCGCCGAGGAGGCCATCCACCTGCTCAGCGTGCGGCTGGACGGGCCGCGGTCGCCGCAGCCCGTTCCCAAGGGCCGGACACCGATCAAGAACCGGAGCCCGGACAAGGTGGCGCGGCGCCTCTAGGTCCCATGCCGACGCCGCGCCACCGGACTAGTGTTAAATAATTCACAGAGCTAGTTACGCGCCGCCCGCGACTCTAGTAACTCGCGCCGCTTGCGCAGCCGCGTCACGGCCGCCGTCTTCTTCTCCTTGCTGTGCTGCATGCGCCCGTAGAGGCGCTTGGCCTTCTTGGACATGAGCATCTTGGCCATGTCCTTGGCCTCCTTCGGCGTCGCCTCCGCGTCCTCTTCACCGTCGCTCGCGTCGGCGTCCTCCTCATCGACCTCCTCCTCCTCCTCCACGAACGGTGATAAATGAGGCGGCGCGACGGCACCGGGCGCGTAGGGCGCGCAGGGCTGGGCCTTGGCCTTGTTGAGGGAGTCCATAATCCATTGGGGCTGCACGTGCTCCTTGGACGCGTCGCTCTCCTTGAGGGGCCGGTCCGCGATAACATGCGTCGCGTTGTGTTCCTCGACGATGGTGGCGCCCGACGCGGCGCACGCGAAGTCGAGCCACGAATAAGAGGCTTCCCGCCGCAACGATAGAGAGACGCCGTTCAGAGGCCCCTCGACCTCCGACCCCACCAAGGCCAGGAACTGACTGGTCGTATCACAAGCAGCCGGGGGGAAGGCCAGGCAGGCCTCCTTGTAGAGGCGGAAGAGGACGAACTTGACGTACGCCGTGTAAAACTCTAAAAAGGTGAGCATGACCCGAAAGTCCACCTTCTTGGGAATGTCCTGGGTGTAGGCGTGGGGCACGAGCCACGTGATGGAATGCTTCTGCACCTCGGCCTGGAAGTAGACGCCCTTGACGGAAATAAAACCCTTCTGCAAACTTCCGGTGTGGGCCACGTACTGCTGCCACCACTGCAAGACCTTGGTGCACTCGGCCGTGGCCTCGGGCTGCAAACGACCGGCGGCTGGTAATGAGGCGAAGAGGGCGATCGTGCATAACGCGTCGTCCAAATCCTTCAAAGCGCTGTCGAAGGTGGGGTACCTTTCTTTGACGAGGTGGTGCACGTCGTAGATGGGCGCCTCTTCGTAGCGCGCGCGCGCTCGATCCACATCTTTCCGGCCCACACTTCTCCGGACTTTGACCATGGCGCTCTTGAACTCCCGGAACTCCTGTAAAAGGGGCTCGTGGGCCAGCTGTTGGATGTCCGTCGCGTGGTAGTAGACCTTGTCCTTGCCCGCCGTCGGGGTCTTCGGCGGGTCCCGCGGATAAATACCCTTCAGAATGCACAGGCGCCGGAAGTCCTTCAAGGTGAGCTGCAGTCGTCGCAAGATCGTGCCCCGCGTCATGTAGGCCGAGTTGATGCCACTGGCGCCGACCTTGCTGATCTTGCCGAAGCCTGCTGTCCTGGCTTTGGAGCCCTTCTTGACGGTGGGCTTGGCCGCGTGCTTGGCCGTGCCGCCGCCCCTACTGCCGTTGCCGCCGCGGCCCTTGTTGTACTTCTTGCCCATAGTTGCGCGGAGCTGTATTACTGCTGAAGGCCAAAAATGCGCTTAGCAGCGGCGGACCGGCTTTGTGCTTGCGTACAGTTCGAGCGCGGTGGCGCTGATGTATTTCTCGAGCGTTGCGCGAGTCACGCTACGTCTGTAGTCGCTGTTGACTCGAGCACCGTGCCGGAGAGAGCAGCCAATTTGTCGCTCCTCGAGCTCCGTGGGACTTGGACTTTCGATCCGTGCCTGGCTGGCACCACAGCCTCCGTGAAGCGTCGGGGCGGGACGAGGCGCCTCGGCTGGTCACGCTGAGTTACGTGCGGGTTTCACTCAGACTCGCAGCAACCAAGCCACCTCACAACCCTCGCACAGCCGAGAGAGACTCGGAGACGGTCCAGCATCGCAGGGGTAGTCACATACACCCCAGTGGTCGACGACTCGCGCGAGAACGATGCGGTGCGCCGCCGCGCTGGCTGTGATATCCTATGCGCTGGCCCTCCAGCCTTTGACCAGTCCCGGCGCGCCATCGCGGCGAACTATCGCGAACGCCGGCACGCTCGACGACGTCCCCGATGCCCGCCTCGACCGGCGAGCGGCGTTAGTGGGCGGCGGCCTGGTCGCGCTTAGTGCGGCCTGCAGCGGCGAGCCCGAGCCGTACGATTATGGGCTCTGGGGCGTCTTGCCCGTCGGGCCCTACAAGGCCAAGCACTCCGCGCCCCTGGAGACGGTCGTGCCGGGCCAGATCTGGACCATTGATCAGAAATTTGGGATTCTCAACGTCCAAGTGCCGGTGCGCATGAGCATCGTCAAACTCCAGGGGGGCGGCCTGTGGATCCTGAACCCCGTCGCGGCGACACGCGAGTGCCTGGACATGGTCCGTCAACTAGAAAAGGAGCACGGGCCCGTGAAGCACGTGGTTTTAGGAACGGTGGCGATCGAGCACAAAACGTACGCGGGCGTCTTCGCCCAGAAGTTCCCCTCGGCGACCGTGTGGCTCCAGCCCGGCCAGTACGACTTTCCTGTGGATCTACCACCAGAGTTGACGGGCTTCCCGGTTGGACGAACAAAAACACTACCCGCGACAGCAGAGGAGACGCCCTGGGCCCGGGACTTCGAGCAGGCCACGCTGGGCCCGTTCATTTCGCGGGACGGCGCCTTCGGCGAGACGGCTTTTTTCCACAAGAGTACGAAGTCGTTGTTCGTGACCGACGCCGTGCAACAGGTGTCGCGGGAGATTCCCAAAATATTTTTATTGGACAAGGCGGCCAAAAGGCCACTCTTGTATCATGCGAGAGACGGCATCCTGGACACCATCGATCCCTCGGACATGAGTCAATTGGAAAAGGGCTGGCGGAGAATACAGCTCTTCGGGTTGTATTTCATGCCGGCGGCCATCGACATTCATACGGTGCCCCAGTCCTTTGCGGAGCGGCGGCCGGACCTCAACCCCGACTTCGGTGGCATTTTACCGTGGGACTGGGTCCGCGACGACACGCAAGCGTTCAAAGCGCTGGCGGGCAACAGCAAGGATTCCTTGCTGGTGGCGCCCATTATTCAAACATTGATCTTGAACAGAAATCCGGTGGAGACGCTGGACTGGGTCGAGCGCGTCTGTAAATGGGACTTCAAGCGGATTGTCCCGGCGCACCTGAAAAACAACATACCGGCGGGGCCCGCGGCGTTCAAGCGGGCGTTCAGCTTCCTCACTGTCGAAGGCGAGCCCGCGGGCCAGCCGAAGCCGCGGCTCGACGACCTGAAGACGTTGCTGGACGCCGAAGTCAATCTGGTCCAGCGGGGCGCCATCGCGCCCTCTCCAGGTTTGGTGTCGCGGACGAACCGCGCCGAGGTCCTCGCGCGGACGCAGTACGGCTGCCGCGGGGCGTACTGCTCGCAGAGGAGTAAATAGACTATAGTATGGTCGGGTCGTCTTGCCCCTCGATACAGCGTTGGAAGTGCGCCGACGCGTCGGGGGCGCGGTTTGCTGGTTCACGGAATTACGCAGCGCCAATGGGATTACTACGCGTAAGTATCATCCGTAAAACCCGTGCCCTCTTTCCCAGCACTTTTTTCACTTTTTTTGGAGCGCGCATCGCGTACCGCTACCCGCGGCGCCGCGAGATTTCTCGAGCAGACCATCCGACGCGCGCTCGCTATCGAACAGAGAGCTCAAGTAAGCAACCGCGGACAAGTACTCCTCACCTTGCACAGCCCTAAATAACTTCCAGGCGCAAACATGGCTACTACTTATGACACGATCCCGCCCGAGGCCGACGAAAGCCTCCTCAATAAGGCGTCCAAGCCCAAGAGCCGCACGACCGCGCTGGTCGCCGCCCTCTGCCTCTGTGCGGTCGCCGGCACTGCCGCGACGACCTCCCATTACAGCCGCGTCGCTTCTTTATGCTCTGGCGTCAACTACTAAAGATAACTGCACCAGCCAGGGAATCTGTGAATGGCAATGGCTCTAAGCGTGGTGTACATTCAAAAAAATGCCATGAAGAGATTATCGAAGGCAATTACTCAATATGCTAGTTAACGGTACGGGGCATTCCTTCACATGCCTCACTTGCCCAACCGTGGTCGCAGTGCAAACCGTCCTACTTGGACAACCTGTACGGTCGCAGTGCAAACAGTCCTACTTGAACAACCTGTACTCGCTCCACCTGAAAGACCTATAATTGGTTCCCCAGAACGCGCGTCGTCGGACGACTCGGGGGTTCCATTTAGTAGTGAGGCGCATCGTAAGTATGACAAATATCATTTCTCCAGTGGAGCGACGGCCCAACAAGGGAAGAAGGTGCCGCGTGTGCCGCTAAGCCTCTCGTTAAGTTGCCCAAGTTGAGCGAAACCCGTGCGTAAAACCCGTGCACTCGAGCGCGTGACGTCAATACAAAAATGAGCTCACGCAAGAAGCCGCTCATCTAATAAGTTCAGCGCCACCGCCGGGCAGGATATTAATTGAACCACCATTCCTGAAACGCGTCATCGCCGACGACTGCCAGCACAACACCAGCGCTCTCAACCACACAAAAGCCATGCTGCGCCGCGCCACGGTCGGCGCCGCACGCCGGGCGAGAACCGCAGCAGCACGCCAGGCGAGCAGCACGACGACCCACTTTGGAGAAAGGACCGTGCCCACCGAAGAAAAGGCGGGCCTCGTCAAAGGCGTGTTTTCGAGCGTCGCTAATAACTACGACGTCATGAACGACCTCATGTCCGGCGGCATGCACCGGCTGTGGAAGGACGATTTTGTCAATCGCTTAAATCTCCCGTCTATTGCGCGGGCCACCGGGCGCGCGCCGCGGTGTCTCGACGTCGCGGGGGGCACGGGCGACGTGGCCTTCCGCATGGCCGAGAGTCTGGGGGCCTGGCTGCCTCCGTTAGAAGAGGACGGGGCGGTGCCGTTGACGGTCTCAGATCCGAACGAGGAGATGCTCGAGGTCGGACGGGAGCGGCAGAAGGAGCGGGGCATCTCCACGACGTGTTTGCAGTTTGAGGTGGGCGACGCCCAGAAGCTCCCGTACGACGACGAGTCCTTTGATGTTTTAACCATTTCTTTTGGTTTGCGCAATGTCACGGACATCGACGCCGGGTTACGAGAAATGCGCCGCGTCCTGAAGAGAGGCGGCCGCTTCGAATGTTTGGAGTTCTCCAAGGTGGAGCCCGCGCCCTTACGGGCGCTCTACGACACGTATAGCAAACACGTGATTCCGGAGATCGGCCACCGCGTGGCGGACGACCGCGCTAGCTACGACTACCTGGTCGAGTCCATCCGGAAGCACCCGTCCCAACTGGAGCTGCTCTCGCGCGTGGCCCTGGCCGGCTTCAAGTCGGCGTCGGTCCGGGACATGACCTTTGGGGTGGTCGCGGTGCACTCGGGGTACAAGTAAGGAGTACTTCTAGTAGTGGAGAGGTCACAAAATCAACACTCATTACCCTTCTCCACTACAAAGCGTGGCACGCGCCGCAGCGCCCGCGCGGGCAGCCGGTACTGCTCCAGCACCGCCACCACCCCCCCGCGCGCCCGGTAGAACCCGTCGCCGCGCAGCCGCACCATGGCATTCGCCGGCGGCGCCACCTTGGCCAAGGACGCGACGAAGGAGGTGTTGTCGTCCCGCTTTCGAAACTTCGCGGCGCGCTGTTGAATAAGACCCTGCCGCTTCCAGCCCCCTTCATCCCAGGGCGCCGCCTCGAGGCTCGTGATGAGCTCGTCCCGCACGCGCCGGTCGCCGCCCTTGGCGTCTAGCCATTGGTCGTCCATTAGGGCCGCCTTGACCGACGCGTTGCCCGCGGTCCAGACGTGAATGGAGTGCGCGGCATAGGCGTGGCCAACCTGGGGCCGCGCAATGGCCAGGCGCCACATGTCGCACTTATGTCGCCTTAATCGAAAGTACGTCGCGTTCGGGTCGCGGGCCGCCGTAAAGAGGGGCCACAAGCAACTCGACCGGGCCTTATGAAGACCTCGGCGGGTGAAGGACGCGCCCTCCTTACAGCGGTGCAAGGAACTTTTGACAGCAACGCCGAAGACCTCCTCATGCAGCGACACGAGCGGCTCGTTTGTGGTCGACCGCTGCAGCTTCTCGTGGCGCTCCAGTTTGTAGTGCGCGAAGCGAAATAATAAACTGATGGCCAGGAACACGATGACGGCGCCACGCAGCATTTGGAGTGTGCGCGCGCCGGCGACGCGCCGCCACGCGCCGACTTCGGCGCGGCGCTTGTCGTGCTGCACGCGTTGTTGTGCTATCTTATTTTTTTTCTCCTGACCCTTCTCGCGCTTGCGGGCGCCCATGATCGCTGCGGTGGCGTCGGGCTTGGACTGAGTGCTCCACTGATATGGGGCTGTGCAGCGGTGCGCAGGCCAAATTGAGTATCGATTGCAACGATGGCTCGAATTACAATGTGCTCCGCTGTAACACGTGGTTTTATATCACTGTGACTGGCGTGCCCGTGCAGCGACTGTGAAAATGGCGCCCGAGGAGCCCCGCACGATTTGACCGTCGTCAAGGGATGGGCTTAGCACGCCAGGGAGCGCTACCTGGGGCCAGCGGATAGCTAGAACAGAGCGCTGGCCTTCGTTTTGCTTCGAGTCCGAAAACCCGTACATCGACAGCGAGCGTCAAAAGCGACCAAAGCCCTACGCGACGCGAGGAACTCTACCGGCCTACTGTGCGTTACGGAGTCATCTGAGTTCATACGAGACCGCAGCCAAAGCCGCAGCTTGACCTGAAGCCGTCGCCGCGACCGCCACACGGCCTGCAGCGAGGCACCCAAAAGCGCAGCCTAGACTGCGGCGCGGGCGCCGCGCTGGCCTAACGTGAGGTTCGACGGCCACCCCACCGCACACAGAAGTCACACGCATGCCACGCACATCCACGCTCGCGGCGGCTTCAGGCCGAGCGCCCGCCGACGGCCAAAACGCCCGCGCGGGTGACGCTCACGGCTCACGCAAGAGAGCGACACGCACCGCCTACGCGACGATCCGAGCCGCGCGCTCACCCGACACACCCCGCAGGCACGGTGCACCCATAGTTTAACAGAGTTGTCGCCACCATGCCTCCCAAAGTGCAGCAAAAGTCCAAGGAGGCCAAGATGGCCGCCGCCATGGCCGGCGGCAAGTCCAAGAAGAAGAAGTGGTCCAAGGGCAAGAACCGCGACCAGGTCGTGAACAAGGTTTTATTTGACGAGGACACGTACGCGCGGTTATTGGCGGAGGTCCCGAAGATGAAGCTGATCACGCCCAGCGCGCTCGTGGAGCGGCTGAAGATCAACGGCGCGCTGGCGCGGGCGGCGATCAAGGAGCTCCAGGAGAAGGGCCTCATCAAGATGGTCTCCTACCACCACACACAGTGGATCTTCACGCGGGACGTCGAGGGCGGCGAGCCCTAGACGCGTAAAATTTTATGTACCTTAGAGCTGCACGCTGGCCGCGGCTAGAGGCCGCGTCGATGGCGCTTCGAGCGGCGTCTCCAGTTTATCGGCGCCCGGCGGGCGTCTTTCAGACGAGCATATTTCCGGCTGCGTAGAACCGCCTCGGCAAAGTCCCCCGGGCAGTTCACCGCACGAACGCTGTCAACTAACGCTTCGGATCTACGCTTCGGCGCCGACCGTGCGGGGCGCGTCGTAGCGCGCGCACAAACAAAACAAACAAAGGCTCCTAAGCGGCCGTCCATCTCAGTCCGCACTCGCGTCGTCGTCGCGAGCCCTCGCACGTCTCGTCGCGCAGCCACCGTCGAGCAGCAGTCGCGGCCGGAGGCACGCGGGGCTGCCAATGGCAGCCTTGGAGGCCGGAGATGTGGAAAAATTGCTGCCCGCGGCGCTGTATAAGAAGGGCTTCGATTTGTGCGCTGCGTTCTCGACCAAAACGTACAACGAGTCCACGAAACACAAGAAGCTGCACGACTTTGGACGAAGAGGCGGTGCCCTCGCGTTCGCCGTGGGCAGCTCAAAACACGTCTGGCAGTACTTCTTAAGAGCGCAACCGAGAAGTGCCTGGCCGGACCACCCGGGCAACAATCGGGGACTGACAGCCTTCGACTCTTTCGTGGAGGAAGCCGTGCTCGAAGCGGTGGACGACGCCGAACTCAATAGACGGACGCAGCGCTTCTACGAGTTCGCCCACCAGGGCGACTACAAGTTCCTGGACATGGAGACGCTGAAGAAGACGCACTTCGAGCAGGGCCAGCGCCGGGCCTTGCACGAGGACTGCCTCGCGGGCTGCAGGAGTGTGAATGGACACCTCTCGGCGTGCGGGCACCACCCCAAGTGCTCCCACGCCAAGGAGGCCATGCAGCGGCCCGTCGGTGAACTGCCGGACGTCTGGGAGAATCAACCGGGGGATTCGGTAGATTTTCGGGACTGCGCTTCTCACGCGGGGCTCGTGGAAATCATTCCCGGAAAGCTCTGCGTCCATAAGAAGTACGGGCCCTGGGTGTCTATTAGAGCGATCATCGTGGTGGATGCGGACCCGCCGGACGCGGTCCTGCCGCGCGTGTCCGGTTTGGTCGACGACGACGTCGCGGGCCTCGCGGAGGACGCGTCCCAAGCGGATCCAGGGGACTACGAAGCCTGGCTGCGCCTCTACAAGGAAATTGAAAGGGGAAGGGAACACAAGTTTGGGGAAGCCCAGCAGCTGTACCGCTTCGCGGGGCCCTTCCGGGACCAGGCGTTGCGAAGGGGGCTCCAATTGCAGCTCTGCTAATTACATTTAGTTACCCGTCCGGGTCCGTCGCGAGCGCCCTTTCAAAACGGATCCGGTCCGCCCGCGCGCGCGCCAACTGCTTCTTCAGGGCGTACGCTTTTGCTTGGGATAGCGACGCCTTCTCCTCGGATAATCGCGAATCTAAATCAGCAACGCGCTCGTTCAGACCTTTGAGGGTCATCGTGTCCTCCTGGGCGATACTTGGCTTCGAGCGCCCGACCAGGCCCTGTGGCTTGTTCGAGGGGGCAAGGTTTTTCTTCGGATTCTCTACTCGAGGTGATGTGCGCGGCAGGACGCCCTTCCCTAGGACCGGAGAAGGTAAGGAGAGCACGGGCCGCGGCGCGCGCGCGTGCTCATAAGGTTTCCGTTTTTTCGCGTCCAAGGGCGGCCGCCTTTTCTTCCGTTCCAGCGTCTGGCCGTCCTGCGGCGACCAGGCCATGGCTCTACCTTGACCGGGCGCAGGAGACCAAGCCATGGCCCGACACGCGCGATTGTCCACGGCACTCGACAGGCGCGCCGCTGCACTTGGTGGGGCATAGTCCGACAACACGGGCGGCGGCCCGTCGGGCGGCGGCGGCGTCGAGGACCCGAGTGCACCACCGGTCTTGGGCGGCGGGCCCGTGGGCGGCGGCGGCGACGAGTGCCAGCGGTCGTCCTCTTGCGAGTCCTCGATGGACTGGACATCTTCGACGACTTTATTCAAATGCCTTTCGACCACGTCCATGGGCAGGCGGTCCCGGAGCCGTGCTAACACCTTCAGGGTATCTTTGGGGAGCGTCTCGGCCCGGATGGCCCGTTGGGGGTTACCGTGTAAGACTAGCGACCGCAGGCAGTCGCACAGTCCCAGTTCGGGGGGCACACTTCGCAAACAGTTGTTGCCCAGGTCCAACGTCGTTAATGCTGGCGCTTTATGGACGTCGCCCATCGCTCCCAAGCGGTTGTCCGCGAGATTTAGTGTCTCCAAACTCAAGAGACTTGCCCAGCCCCGCCCCAGGTCGCCGCTCAGTTCGTTGCGCGCTAGCGATAGAGAGCGAAGAACGTGGAGCCCCAGACAGCACCGCGGCACCCTCAGTAAACGGTTGCCGCTCAGGTCGAGCTCCTGCAACGATTTTGCTAAAGCACCATCGGGCAAGGCGGCGTCCTGATCGTCGTTCGTGATTTCGTTTCTAGATGCATTCAAGACCTTGAGCGGGACGTTGGCGAGGCCTATGAGAGGTGGTGTGCGCAACCGATTCCGCGCACACCGCAATTCCTTTAGGGAATCACCAAGAGCCAGGAAGCAGGACGCCTCCGGGAGCGCGCTGAGGGCGTTCTCGGACACGTCGACAACCCGCACGCGCGCCGTCCGCGAGGCCTTCTGGGCGTCGTCGACGTAGGCATCTAAACCTTCGTCCTGGGCCAGCGAGTCGCGCACCTTCGCGCAAACGTCCCGGTCGAGGGGCCAGTGCCTCAAATGCTTGCCCGCGAGATCGAACACGCCGCGCGCGTCCGGGTCCCGCACGTTATTCGCGAGCACTAGAGGGTCGAAGGAGTCCGTGACTTGCGTCGCGGGCGTCGCCGCGCGCGTGCGCAGGAAGGCCTTGACGGCGTCGCAGCCTCTTTCGATGATGTCTCGTCGGACACTTCTCAGAGGGTTCCCGTCCAAAACTAACCGCTGGAGCTTGGGTAGCGAGCCCAAGGAACAAGGCAGTTCGGCCAGGTTGTTGTTCGAGGCGTCGATGGCCCGGAGATTGATACATCGCCCCAGCGCCTCCGGGAGCGTTTTTAGCGCGTTGGAGGCCACTTCGACCATGGTCAGGGCAGGAGACGGCTTCAGATCAAATGTTGAAAGTGAATTGTGGCCCAGAAACAATTCCGCCAGCGCGGGGAGACTTGGCACCTGGTAGTTGGGCCCGAGGCCGTTCTGGCGCAGGTCCAGATATTTCAGTCTTTGCAAACCGCCGACGTCCACGGCTTGGAGCTCGTTCCGCGCGGCGGCCAGGGTCTCCAGGAACTGCGGGGCTTCTAAATGATGTAAGGAGCAGTGCTCCACGTCCAGGGCTCTCAGGAGTTTCGGTAATGGTGGTAGAATTTGGAGCTGCTCATTATCCGAGAGAGAAAGCGTTTCTAGATTAGAGCATTCCTGGATGTTCCACTGCTCCATCTTTGTCAGAGCATTGCGCGGGGCTAGTAAAGTCTTCAGGGCGCACCCTTGAGCTGGTATTGGAGGTAGACACCGTAATTGGTTATCGCCGGCATCCAGCAGCTCCAACGCCGGCAAGTCCGACAACAACGCTTCCGGCAGCGTACAGAGAGCGTTCCGCGCGACGCGCAGCTGTCTTAGAGTAGAAAGGGCCCGCCAGTCACTGGGAAGCACGTCCAGCAAGTTGTGCGAGCAGTCGAAGCTTTTTAATTCGACGATTTCCCAAAACTTCTCGGACTCCTCCAAGTCGTCGGGCGTCGGGGCGTAGCTCTCCACGGGGAGCTCCCGTAGCTTCCGCCCCGCCAAGGCCAACGCGCCCGAAGCCCGGGCGGCCCGGAGGACCTGCCTCAAACTCTTGCTCGTGACCGTTTCCAAGACGTCGTCCGGCGTGGCGTGCGCATTGGTCATGAACCGCTGCGAGGGCAGCCGGGAGCGGCTCATACTGCTCCGGTTGGGCTGCCAGCCAATGTGGCGTGTACTACTGCTCGGTCAGACGGGCTGCCCGAGCGTGTGCTGTTGCGGATATGAGCGTACGATGCAGCGGCTCCGTCGAGATTAGCCGGGGTGTGCGGGGCCCCTCGTCGATCTCGGGCTTGGGCGGCGGTCCCGACGTGTGCCAGGCGCTCGTAGCGCGGAGACTACCCCTCCATAAGACTGGTTGGAGCGCTAGTTTTTTTTAGCGCCGCAACCCGCACGATCGCCTTGGCCTTGATGAAAATCCCGCATCTAAAACGTCTGTTCTCAGCGTAATCACATCCTCCTGCCCCAATCACACGATTAGTTCACCCTTGAGTCGCAGCGATACGCCAGGCCAAGTTAAAATTGCGCAGCCGCGCCGCACGGCCTCTGGCTGGGTTTTGCCATCTGCCGAGCCCGCTAGCCGTCGGCGCCTGGTCCTTGGGCCTCGTTGGCTGCTGGCAAGGCGTCGGACAAGCGGTTGACCACGCGAGCTGGCTCCTGGCTGCGGCGCAGCTGCTTTACACATATAGACCTCCCGAGACTCGACATCGTACCGCCAGTCGTGGACCTCTGTCCGGGCCGCGGCGCTGCGGTACACACACGACCTCCCAGCACCACCCACCTATTCCGCAACGTATGACCGTTCGCTTAACGCAGGCTCGTTAGGATGAAGTTCACCGTCGCACTGGCGGTCCTCCCCGCCGTGGCGGCCTTCGTCGGCCCCGCGGCGCCGACGGCCGACGTCCGGGTTTCTGAATCCAAGGCCGACCTCGAGGGCCTGGCCAAGTCTTTGAACCCGACGATCGGCTACTGGGACCCCTTGAACGTGGCCGGCGCCTCCGGCTCCCTGTACGGCTATGACAACGCCCAGACCATCGCCTGGTACCGCCAGGCGGAGATCAAGCACGGCCGCGTGGCCATGGCGGCGTTTGTCGGGTACTGCGTGCAGGCCAACGGCGGCCACTGGGCGACGAAGATGACGCTGGGCGGCGCGGACTGGCCGACGGGCTCGCCGCCGGAGCAGTGGGACGCTTTACCTGTTGCGTCGAAGTGGCAGATTATTCTGTTCGTCGGCATCCTGGAGCTCTTCGACGAGAGCGTCGAGCCGCACTACATGATGGGCCGGAAGCCCGGGGAGTTCCCCAGCTTCAACGACGCCTACGCCGCGGGCCAGGGCGTGCCGCACCCGGTGCCCTTTGATTTGTTCGACCCCTTCGGCACCGTGTCCAAGTTGTTGGACACGGAGGAGAAGCGGGCGCGGGGGCGGCTCATCGAGATCAACAACGGGCGCGCGGCCATGCTGGGCATCTTCGGCTTCATGAGCGCCTCCAAGGTGGCGGGCTCCGTGCCGGTGCTCTCCTTCATCCCGGCCTACGACGGGAACTACATGATCCCGTTCGAGGGCAACTTCCACATGCCGTCCATGGTCGTGCAGACCGTCATGTAAACGCGTGTGACCCCGGCCGGGCCGCTTCGAGTGGGGCCGGGGGTCTAAAATAGCTTCTGGTGGTCGCACGTGCTAGGACTAGGTGGCGGAGCGGCGCGGGGTCTTTTACGTACGCCGCGCCGGCAAGTCGGTGCCTTGTCGGGCGAGCTGAGTGGCCAGGGGGGCGGGGCGCGTGTCGTAGCAGGTGGCCTTGTGGACAAAATCAAAAATCATACGCTATCGAGGAGTAAGACGGCCGGCCGCCGCCCTAGTATTTTCTTATTTATTACTAGCTATTATTGCGGCCGTGCGGGTTCGGGTAAACTTACTAAATTGACGTTCGGAGTTTAGTATATTATATAATATATAGTACGACGGCTTATCATCATAAGTACATAAATCCCCTTCCGGGAATTTTCAACCCGTTAATCCGGTGCGGCGCGTGAGGCCCGCGTCGCCCTGGGCCCCCCCGATGATGAACTTGCCCGAGGGGTTGATGTACAGGCGGTACGTCTTCCGGTCGTAGATGTATTGGCCGGTACACTCTTGGCCAAAATCCACCAAGCAAATTCTGTCTCCTGACGACAGAAAGGATGTCGTCGAGCCGTGCATCACCGGCGCCGACACCCGGCCGACCTTCGCGGTAAAACTCTCGCCGCCGCAGCCGGGCGCCGGGCGCCGCGAGAAAAGCGCTTTAGAACTCGACGCCGTTTTCAAACGGCTACACCGACTAGCATGGTGGCAGCGCCAAGTAAGAACGCGAGCGCCAATTGCACGCGCGAGAACCTGCGCGCGGCGCGAGCAACGTAAGCCTCAGCAACTGAGCTACAGGAAAATCGTGGCCCCTCGAGCGTGTTGGACGCCGGCGCAACTTGTTGGCGGCCGGCGCGGCCGAACTGACGAGGGACGTTCCTTCTTCGACGGACAGGGTGTGGTGTGGGGCGCGCGATGGTAATAGTTGTCTAGATACTGTTAACATGCGAGAGAAACCCGCACGCAAAAAAAAAGAGACCCGCACGAAAACGCCGTACTAGCAGATAATTACACGCGTAAGCGCTGTTGCTTTTTACCTGCGGCTGCGTTACGCTGCGTCATGGGCTCGTGTGAGTTGACTGCGTGTCGCACGCGTCACTCCCACCGAAACCATCGATAATCGACAAGACTGCTAAAACCCACTGCTGTCGGCTCACCACAAATCACCCACAGCGGTGCTAACAAGCCGACGGATGGTGCAATACAACCCAGTCCACGGCTCGGACGACGGCATCGAGCTCGTCGACGCGTCGTCGCCGTCGCGCAACCGACGCATGCCGCCGCCCCCGAAGCAGCGGCGGTGGCTCCGCGCGTGCTGCGGCGCCTCGGGCGTCGCAGTCTTAATGGCAATCATAGCGTACGCCGTCGCCGGGACCGCGCAGCAACCTTCGCTCGCGAGGACGCTCGAGGCGCTGCAGATCACGCTGGCATTGCTCCTCGCGCCGACCGAACCCCCGCCGGACCCGGCGAAAAAAGCCTGCGCCGCCCGGAACGCGACGAACGCGACGTGGCACGCGTTCGCGGACTACGAGAGCGACTCCCTGTACCTCCTCGTGCCGAACGAGACGCTGAGCACCCCGTTCACGGTCATCGCGACGACGCGACGCACGACCGGCCGGGACGCGGGTTTCGCCCACTACGGCGTCGGCGTGGAGGACTCGTTCTTTACGCTGCGGGAAGCCGCGCACGGCGGCGACGTGCGCGTGACTAGGCCTCCACTCGGTGTGCGACCGGTCACCGACACGTATGAAGCGGCGGCCGAAGACGGCCTCGGCGCCGTGGGCTGGGTGGCGACCTTACCGAAGGCGACGGACTGCGGCGACGGCACGTCGGTCTACGCCGCGTGGGACTGGATCCTGAGCCAGGGCGCGTCCATCGTGAACGTGCCAAAGCGCTGCAAGGGGGAGTTGGAGTTAAGGTCCGTCCAGGCGTTTCCACGGAACATCCAGTTCGTGGTGGCGTGTTCGCTCTGGGACGTGGACGACGTGTACGCGACCGACCCAGCTGCGGTGGAGATATCTTACTCGCTCGCGTTACTACCGGAAGATCTCATGGCTACGCGCAGGGCCGACGACCGCGTGGGGTTCTTCGGTTCGACCTACGAACAGCTCGGCCCCCTGCCGCGCGCGTTCCAGACTGGGGCGCCAAACGCGTCCTACGCCGACGCGGACCGTCGCGTGAATCTGATAAACCGCTGGCGGCTCGAGAAGGAAAGGGACTGTGCGGCGCGGAGATTAGGCACGCACCGCCGGAAGCTGCTCTGCAAGCCCGTGCGAGCCATCACGTACCACCTCGACCCCACGGTCCCGGCGCCTCTACGGCCCGCCGTCAAGCGGGGCGTTTTAGCATGGCAGCCGGCCTTCGAGGCCATTGGCTTCGAAGGCGCAATCACCGTCGTCGAGCCGGGCGACGACGGCTGGCCGAGCGACTACGACCCGGGGGACGTGCGCTTCTCGTCCATCACCTGGCTGCCGTATCCCGATTTGGGGTTGGCGATCGGCCCGTCCGTGGTCGACGCGCGGACGGGCGAGATCTTGTACGCGAACATTGTGTTTGGGGAGGGCTGAATTCGCGCCTTCACGGGGTCGTGGCTTGACGGGGCGTCGATCGGGCACGACCCCGGCGCGCACGGCGCGCACGGCCACGACCACGACAACGGCCACGACCACGACGCGCACCGCCACTGCCACCGGTCGGCGCACGAAACGCTCGAGGGCCTGGCCGTGGGCCTCACCGCAAGAGGGGACGTCGACATCGACTCCAAGACCTTTGTCGAGGCCGGTCTCATGGACGTCGTCGCGCACGAGGTCGGCCACACGCTGGGCCTGCGGCACAACTTCCGGGCGTCGGCGCTTCACAAGCTCGAGGAAATACACGCCGCGACGCGGCGCGAGCGCGGCCGCGTCGCGTCGAGCGTCATGGACTACATCGCGCCGGTCGTCGCGGAGGACCAGGCAGACCAGGGAAAATATTTCATGGACGGCGTGGGCCTCTACGACGCCTTCTGCATCAAGTACGGCTACGCGGTGGTCGACGACGGGGCACTCCGGGCCATCGCGGCCGAGGCGGACGGGAACCCCACGCTGGCGCGGTCGGACGACGGGGACAAAGAGGCCTCGAACGATCCCAAGGCGCGACCCTACGATCTGAGCCAGGACGCGACGGAGTGGTGTGCGATGCAGCAACGCGTCACGAAGAAGTTCTTGGTGAGACTGGGGGACGGCGCGGTCGTTGGACGCGAGACCTTGGACGCGGTGTACGTCAGAAGAAGGGAGTACGAGCGCGCCGCCGCGTCTAGAGCATTAAACGCCTGGTGGAGTAAGTGCGGCGAGCTCCTGGTGTTGTACATGCGCGGACTGGACTACGACCGGACGGATTACGAGGAGCTTTCGAAACCGATCCCGCCGGCGACGCGGCAACGGGCGCTGGAGCTCCTGGGCAGTGCCTGGCGCGACCCGGGTCTCGCCTTACCACCGCTCTCGCTCTTGAAGCGCTCCGCGGCCTTCGATGATGATGTGAATAAGTGGGGCCTGGCGTCGGATTACGACCTGTGGCTCCAGGCGGCATTAGGCCGGCGGACGCGGTCGATGGACGACGTATTGGCCGTGACTAGTCTCCGCTGGTACGACACGATCGCCTGGCTCGAGGAAGGAACGCCGGCGGTGCTCTCTTCACTGACAGACAAGCTGCTCCGGCCGTTACCAGGTAATGATGTGCTCGAGACGGCGACCGTGAGCGCCTGGCTCGAGCGGTTGCGGTCGTTGCTTTCTGACGCGCAGAACGCGACGGCGTTTGAATTGGCGCAGGGGCCGGCGCCCTTTGGCCTGGCATCCGTGCGGGGCGGGGCGCGTGCCGCGCTCGGCGTCGCGGTCGATGCGCTCGGGGCGGCGACGGCGCCGGAGCTGCTTCGCGAGGCGGCGATGGCGTCGAGGGCGCTCGACGCGGAGCTTGTGTAACATGTGTGATACTGCTTGCCTTTCGTGTATCGCCCCGCGCGGCCCCGGCGACAGCTATTTGCATGAATTCGTAGCGCCCCGGCTCCGAACTTTGTTTGTGTTACAGCGCTGAGAACAACTAGCGGAGCCCCGGGGAGACACCACGCGTCGCCAGTTCACATGGTCGAATAACTATAGTCAATTCGGGTTTTGGGAGGCGCGTGCCTAGGGAAGCGTAGGGGGGGGCTACCCCCCGCGAGCGGGTACGTAGGCCAGTTCACATGGTTCATGGCGAAAAAGAATTCGGGTTTCAAAGAATTCATGACAATGTCATCCTGATGCTGCCCACGTTCGGCTAGCGTATCGCAACACGCCGTCGTTGTAGCAACACGAAAGCACGCAGCACGTACGACGTCAGCGTACGCGCGGGGCAGCCGGTGAAGACCCATCGCTACGATTGAACAACACGAAAGCACGCAGCACGTACGACGTCAGCGTACGCGCGGGGCAGCCGGTGAAGACCCATCGCTACGATTGAACAACACGAAAGCACGCAGCACGTACGACAGCAGCGTACGCGCAGTGAAGACCCATCGCTACGATTGAATTCCAAAGCCGAACGGGGCGGCAGTCGCCAACGGGGCGGCAGTCGCCAACGGGGCGGCAGTCGCCAACGTGGCGGCAGTCGCCGGCGCGGCGGCGGCTCGCGCTCGCTGCTCTGACGATTGCTAACGCCTCAAATTTCTGGCAGCGCAATCTGATTTATGCGCTGGCTTCCGTGATTCCGCCGCAGTGCCTGAAAACCTGCGAAGGAAGTGCCTTCGTGCCGGTCTGCGATGAATGTTTAGATGACGACTGCCTGGCCTGCCAGACGTGTCGAGCGGGCGCCGACGCGTCGTACTACTCCATTCGAGATGCTGCTTGTGTCTCTGATAGGCAGTACGGTTTGTTGGCGTCGGTGGCGTTTACGGCGTGCTTCGCGTTATCCGGTTTGGCGGCAGGGCATCTGGCCGATCGGTTGGACGCCAAGCGGTTGCACGCCGGGGCGGCATTAACCTGGGCCCTCGCCGGGTTCTTACCCGTCATTTATCCATCCTTCTCCATGTTGGTCATTGCGCGCTTAATCACCGGCGTGGCGGAAGGCTTCAACGCCCCGTGCGCCTACCCGGTCACGGCCTACCACTACCAGGTCCACGAACGAGCCTCGGCGAACGGGTGCTATAGCATGGGTACTTATGCCGGTTCGGCCCTCTCCACGTTGTCATTGCTATTGGCCATGGGCCTGGGCTGGCGGCTCACTACCACCATGTCCTGTGTGTTTGGCATATTTGCCTCCGCATTACTATGGTTGGTGGTGGAGCGGCCGCCGCGGCGAACGGTCCCGCAGGACTCACTGTACGTGTCCCTACGACGAGCGATCATGTATGTGCTGCGCGTGAAACGGTTACTGGGACTGTACGGCGCCACGTCCCTACGGATGGCCGCAACAGTATGTTTGTGGACCTATTTGCCGATCTACTACTCGCGGGCCTTTCCGGAAGATGTTGTTGCCTTCTCGTTGAGCTACGCGTTAGGAACGTTGGTCTGTGGCGCGGCGTCGTCGAGCGGCGGCGGCTACATCGCGGACGCTTGGGCCGTGCGCCGAAAAGGCGCACACGGCGACGTCGCGGCCATCGGTGCGGTGTGTGCCATCCCCTTGGCCTACGGGTGCTTGTATGCCGCGACCTTTACAGGATCGTTGACGTGTTTGCTGTTTCTCATTCTGGTCTCCGAGTGCTGGCTCGGGCCCGGCATGTCTCTTTTAGTGGAGGACGTGCCTACGAAGTCGATGGGCACGCAAGTGGCGCTTCTGTTGGTCTGTAACCAGGCCGTGGCTGCCTTAGGCCCCTGGGCCATTTCGACGCATGACCCCGGCGATGCCAAAGTCCGGGACCCGCTCTTCCTCGTGATATGCATTTGCCTGCTGACGTCGGCGGTCGCGTTTTCACTAGTCGGGCGGGCGCACGGCATCGACCACGACGAGGAGGTCCATGCGCTACTGGCGCCGCCCTCCGTGGTGTCTCGGGGCCGGCGGACGCTTCCGTTGGGGGGGGATCTACTCATAACATGAACACATTAGAGGTACCGCCTGGCTGCGCTCCGCACACTCTGGTCGAACGCCGGCGACTTAATCTCCGAGTCCGGGGGGTAGAACGGGTTCAGCAGCGCCTGGACGTACTTGTCGTACACGTCCGAAAAGAAGTTGCGCACCGCGTCCTCGTTCTTCCCTTCATGTAACAGTAGGAATTTGGCGTGGCCGCCCGAACAAAAGGCATAGACCCGCTTCTCGTTGAACGTGTCCACCACCCTCAGATAGACGTCGGGCGTCGTCGCGACGAGGTGGTCCACGTTGTCTAAAGCTGCATGCAGCACAAAGTGCGACAGGTGCGCCGTGGGGCTCTCGGCGTCGAAGTGGGGGTTCAGCTCGGCTTCATACAGTAAATCGGCGTCCCGGCCGCAGACCACGAACATCTTGGACGAGGTGTCCTTGGCGACCATTGTAACGTCGTCGAGCGAGTTTTTTTTAGCTTTGAGCGCTGCGGCGGCGTCGAGTGCTGCCTTTTGGCGCTGGCGAGGTGCTGAGCGACGACTGCTGTGCTGCTGGTGCTTTACCCTTCAGTGCTTAGGGCGCCCACCGCGCGACTTGAGGTGTACTTCGCGTAACGAGGCGGCTCGCACTAGTTGGTGCTCCGCTGTGAAGCCCTAACAGCTGCGTGCAAGCCGAGGCACACAAAAAGCAACCATGAAAAACCCGTGCACATTTTTTGCGCGCGGGTCGCGGCCGCGGGCGGTGTCTCCCCCCCCGGGCCCCGCCCACTAGTCCTTCCTAGCACCGTAACAAAACGAGTCGGGAGGGATTCTCACACAAATACAACATTAAGCCCGCCGCGACAACGCCGCCTCGACGATCCGCTCCGACGCCAGCCGCGCCCCCGCGATGTTCCGCGCCGACGGCCCGAGCTCCAGCTCCGCGAGCGCGCCCGCGATGAAGACGTCGCCCCACCGCAGGTGCTTGTCCGGCGCCGGGTAGCCGCACGAGCACAGTTCGAGGTCGCCGCGGCGCACCATCTGGTCCAACAGGCCCGCGCCGGGCGGTCGCCGGCTGAAGCCCGTCGCGAGGAGAACGCGGTCGACCTCGATGGAGGCGCCCGTCGTCAGCGCGAGTGCCACGCCACAGTCCGCCATAGTCATGCGCTCGACGCCTGCTTTATGGTGTTGCACGGCGCCGCTCGCGATGGCGTACCTGAGCCCGTGCTTGCCCCGCGACACGGAGGCGGGCATCGTCCCCGCCAAGCGTTCGCGCCGAATAATCTCCCGCCGCTCGTCAAACGACGCGACCCCCGCGAACGCGAGCTGCCTTTCGGGGACAAACCCGACGCGCTCAGACGCGTCGCGCGTCATCATCCAGTCCTGGTGGCAGTCGAAGGACTGCTCCCTCAGGTCGTGGCGGAAGACCAGGTGCACTCGCACGCCCTCGCGCGAATGCCGCAGCGCGAGGTGTGCCGCCGAGACGCCGCCTCCGATGATCGCGATGGATGCGCCAGCGGCTGCGTCCTCGGAGGCGTGCCGCACCTCGGAGACGTGCCGCACCAAACCGCGCTCTACGGCCGTCCCGCAGACCCAGTCCGGGTATGCGGGGGCGCCGCCGCCTAAGGCGAGCACGACGTTCTCGGCTCTGAGGTCTACAAGACCTTCCTCAGGCCTCCGGACGCGTATGGACGAGGTGGCGCCCGGGACAATGTCCGTCACCATGCCTCGGACATGGGCCTCCTGGAGCCCGTTCCGTTTCACGACGTCGTCGCAGTGGTCGTTGAAGAGGTCGAGGCGCGGTCGCATGTAATCGGGCGCGAACACGGATTTCTTGCCCGGGCGGCAGCAGTCCTTCCCGCACGTCTTTTTGGCGTAGCGCTTCAGGGCGTCCTCGCGCACGTCCAGGTGGTTCGAGGCCGACGACCGCAGGTGGGACATGCCCACATCCCTTGTCCGCGTCTTCCAGGCGTGCAGCAACTCGGGCCCGTCGTCGACGATGCGCAGGTTATCCGTGGTCACGCCCGGGACCTGCTGCAGCAGGGCCGTCGCGATGTGGCACCCGTGCGGGCCGCCGCCCACTATCAGCCATTTCAAGGGTTCCTTTGGAGGCGTACAGGGGCGGCAGGTGCGCGACGCCGAGAGGGAGGTGGTGCTGTGGATAATGCAGAGCAGTGCGAGGCGGAGCAGCGCAGCCATGCTTGCGCGCGCAGTACAAGCCAAAAGCTATGCTGGTGTCGCGCAGTGCCCCCACGCGCAGCGCCCAAGTACGCTTATGCTGGACGAAAAAACCCGTGCTCGTCACGGGTTTCACCGACGTCATTGAACACATCTCGGCTCTCGATCTCGCAAGTGATCGAGCGCAAGCACCCGAAACGCAAACGGGCAAACGGCGATTCCACGCGCGCAAACGATCCGCGCGCCACCGCTGCAGCGCTCCGGCTGTCGGTGCCATCACTGAAGAACAGGAATCGTCATCCTCAGCTTAGCTCGAGCGGAACAGCATGGCGGCTCGCATGGGGCTCCTCGCGCTCTGCGCCACCGCGGCGTCGGGCTTCGCGCCGCGGCCCACCCTCGGCGCCACGCCCAGTCGCCGCGTCAACGCGCCGGTCACAATGGGCGGCGCGAAGAACGGCATCTTCACGCCGCTGGTCAAGCTCGGCAAGCGGATCGTGGGCGGCCCCCGGTTCCTGAGATTTAGAGGACGCGTGATCGGCGCCCACACGAAGGTGATCCAGGCCTTTGTGGAGACGAGCGACTCTCCTTTCGGTTGTTTGGCCCTGCAGAAGCTGTTTGAATTGGCGGACGTCGACGGCAGCGGCACGATCGACCGCGACGAGCTCAAGGTCGCATTGAAGAAGCTGGGCTTCACACATTTGAAGGATGCCCAAATCGACCAAATCATGAAGCGCGCCGACGACGACGAGAACTGCGTCATCGACTACGAGGAGTTCGTCAAGGAGGCGCCCAAGACCTTGAAGACGAACCTCGTCAAGCTCGCGAAGAACAACGGGGCCGAGCTGGGCTTTTTGTCCTAGGCTAGTCCTGTAAATAAACATTAAGACAACACACACTCCGCGTTGCACGCACAAGGCCCGTCCACCACGTGCCCCGGCCCACAATCCAGGACGCTCCCATCAACGGGTGCGTAGGACCGGACGCGGCGCGGCCAGGCCCAGGCGGGCGCCGCATCATACTGAACGTCGAGCGCCACACGCGTCGCCGGCGGCAGGGTTGGCGCCGAGGGCAGGTCCGGCGCCCGCCGCGCCACGACCCGTTCGCCGTTTATAGATAGGACAACGCCCATCGTGGGAAACAACGCTTCGGGCAGGGCGAAGCGCATCTGGTCGCCTTCTAGAAAAACCTTGGCCGCCGACGCGTCCCGGGCCACGAGGGGCGTCGCGACGAGAGTCGCGTCCACCGGCAAGGCCTTAACGAGGTACACGGTCGGGTAGCCCGCCTTGACATAGCGTTGCCGGTCGAGGGGGTCCGCCATGGATACGTAGCCGCGCTGTTCATAAAGCGCAACCGCGGCGGTCTGGCCCGGCGGCACCCGTAAAAAGCATTCCTTCAATCCGCGCTGGAACGCCATAGCTTCAATAGATCCCATGAGCTGCGCGGCCGCGCCGTGCCGCCGGGCCGACGCCACGACGGCGAGGCAGCGCACCTCGCCGTCGTCGGCGAGCGCGACGCCGCCGATGATTGTAGCATTGAGCGTGGCCACGAA
>Ga0114994_10000547_pt1 | contig 25450 bp, 24 predicted proteins | sample ArcticOcean_MG_C_9_FD_87043 | JGI IMG/M metagenome (GOLD analysis project Ga0114994, IMG submission 87043) | Marine microbial communities from western Arctic Ocean - ArcticOcean_MG_CB2_152 | ecosystem: Environmental > Aquatic > Marine > Oceanic | place: Arctic Ocean: Canada Basin | collected...
ACACATACCAAACAGAAAGAGGTAAATCAAATCCGTTATATTAATATGAGTGGAACAATAAAATTATCACACAAAGAATTGGTTGACTTAATAGTTGAGTCCATTGTTGAGGTTAAAGAACAGGATAGGATGACCTCCCCGGAACAATTTCGTGAGGTGATAAAAAATATAGAAAAATTATACGGACCAAAAAAAGATAATTCTAAAGGTGAAGAAGAAGTTACAGAACAAAGAATAGGTTATGACACATATTTCGATAGACAGTATGGTGGTGGTAATAGTTCTAGTAGTTCTAGTGTAAGTGCATCAGACTCCTGGTATCATTATGTTATTGACGCTATTTCTTTTATAGCTTATTTACTTTGTGGTTTTTCTGCTGGTGTTGGTTGTGTGGTATCAGTTGTTGCAGATATATGTAATGCACTTTTATATGTTTATACTAAGGATGATTATTATTCCGCTGGAATGCAATTAGCTTTTGCTGTTGTACCAGGTGGTGAAGCTCTTAAATACGCCGCAAAACCATTAAAAAAACCTTTAGGTGTAGCATTTAAATTAGCTTGGAATGGTACAAAAAATATGAAGGGGGTAATAGCAAAAGAAGTTTCTAAGTTAACACCATCACAATTAAAATTAGCTAGAGAAATATTCCCTAAATCATTAGCAAAAGAATTATCTTCTGGTTATAACACAGCATTAGCTACAGCTGTAGGTTATTACGGTAAGGTACCAGGTCTTAAATCGATGATGACAGGAGCTGGATACCTAATTAGAACATTGGTTATTTTTATAGAAATGTGTTGGTATGACCCACAACTTCCAGCATCATTAATTGAGTGGTTAGCGGGAAAAAACTCATTCTCTGATTGGTTAAAAGACCAACCTAAAATTGGCTTGGCTGTATGGAATAAGATTTTAGAGAATAATGGTAATGTTAAAGGAGCTATTACAACGACACCATATGATTGTACTGGAAACGTGTACAGTTGGAATGAAGACGGTGAAATGTCTATAGAATTTGCTTGGAAACAAGACCACCCAACAAAAGACTTTACAGAAGATAATGTGTGGAAAGAATGGCAAAAAGGATGGAGACCTGATGGGTACCAAAACGAATATGTTATAATCTATGAATTAATACAAGATGTTGCACCACAATTAATAATAAAATACCCTGAATATTTAAAAAATTGTAAAGTTTTTACAAGACTATTTACAAGTAAGGAACAGAAAGATGTGGAAACATTATATAAAATTTATGACGAAGCGGGATTGGTGAACAAGAAGTTCCAGGAGAATTTAAATTAGTAAAAATAAAAACAAAAATGAAAAAAATAATTTTAAGTGAAGTAAATAGGACTCGTGAAATAATGGGGTTAAAACCATTAATTGTAGAACAGTCTAGTTTATTAAAATTTTTTAGAGGTTTACTAAAGGCTGGTGACACGCCTATAGCCGCTTTAGGTAAAACAGTGAGAAAGGAATTCGGTGACCTAGGAGGTGCCCTAATCCCAATTACAAAACTAGTTAAAAATTCTAATATGGTAGAAGTGTTAGGTGAGGTTATGAAAAACACAAATACTATAATACGAAATAATGGACAAGCTCTTAGTAAAAGATTTAAAGGTGTCGGTATAGAGATAAGTGAATCTCAAGCAAGTTCTTTGGGTAAAGCTTGGACTAAAGGTGAAGATGAATTTTTAATCGTAGTAAACCGTATAGCTAGACAGACAGTGGACGATATATCAACTATCCTAATCAAAGGAACCCCATCAGAATTTCAAAAACCATTAATTGATGCAATTTCAGGTGTGGTTAACGTTAAAAATTTAGATGAGTTTAGAATGGTGTTAAAACAAATAGGAATACCAGAAGACCAGATGACTATAATCATGAATAATATAAGTAGTTCAGGTACTATTGGTGGTGGGGGTATATTGGAAATTGTGTTTGGTAAGCTAATAGAACACCCAAACTACCAAGGTGACATGATAAAACTATTGAAAGGCTCAGATGAGTTTCAAAAACTAGTTAGACAAGATTTTAAGGTTGATAGTTTAGCTAGAATAATGGGTAGGAAATCGAACGACCCCCTGGTTATGAGTATTTACCAAAAGGCGATAAAACAAACTTGGAAGGAATATGTTAAAAAGAACGCTCTTAAGTTTTTTGACAAGTTATTTATGACAAAACAAGGAAGAGTATTTCTTGGTGGTTTAATAGTAACCCTTGGGATTAATTATTGGTTAGATTATATATACATGAGTATGGGTAAAGCAAAAGCAGGTTTAACTCCCGATATGTATATAGATGTTATGGGAAATAAAAAGTTTATAGAAAAATACGGTGGTTACACAGATGGTGAGGCTTTAATACAAGCAGAACTTATACAAGAAGCACTAGTAGGAAATTTTATACCAAACACAATAGATGATGAAAAAATTATGAAGGTCTATGATGACGCTCCTAGTATTTTAGCAGCATCACAGATTTGTTATATGTGGGAAAATAAGGTAGAAGGGACCACAGGTACATTAGAAAACACACTTAAAAAGATGTCAATCAAAATATTGCCGACACCAGTAACAAAACTACTTGGAGACGACCAAATAGGGGATGTTAAAGATGAATTAGAAAGTAAGAGATGGACAACATCACTTTCTGTAGAATCAAAAAAAGACTACATTAAACAAGTAAGAAAAAACTGGCCAAGGTACAAATCCAAACTAATGGACGGTAATATACCATACTACAGTAGATTAAGTGGACCAATAGACAGTGCTTTACTTGCAGAACTGATGGAGGACTGCGGTAGTCAAACTATGAACGACTGTTTAAGGAAGTATAACCCATTAGACTTTAATTCGGTTTCAAAAACTCTAGAATCAAATAAACTTGATATTTACACACAAGGAGAACCAGATGCTGTAGTAGATACAGACGAAAGTTTCTTAGATGGTTTTTTAGATGATTTACCTGAAGGTGAAGATAAAGTAAAATGGTTACAAGACATTTTAAAACAAACTCTTTAAAATATGGCAAGTTGTAGTTGTGCAAATATAACCAACGAGTATTGGAATTTTACCACCCCTGGAAGTGGTAAGGTTAATGATGCTACTATCGATGAACTAAGTAGTAAAAAAGTAAGTGCTGTTCACAAATCAATAACTGAAGGTACGGATAAAGAACAAGCCTGTTCTTTAAAAGGTTTATTAAAATCTATGAAAGGTGCAGAGTTTGTTGAAGTAAGTAGTACAGAACAAAAAGTAATAGATAAGTTAATAAAATCTCTTTGTGATGTTATTGGTGTTGAAGAAGAAGAAGTGGTGGTAACTAACAATGGTAGTGGTGAGGAAGTAAAAAAAGAACCAGAAACCATCATATATGGGTGTTTAGACCCATATGCAGATAACTATTGGTGTAAAGAAAATCTAGGAGATTGTATTGATAATAAACCACCAGAAGGTATTGAGGATGTAACTTGTGACTATTCAGAAGAATTAGAAGTGGATAATATATACTTATTTTGTAACGCTAATGAATGCACCAATGAAACACCTGGAGAAAGAGTAACACCAACCAACGATATTGCTAGTTGGATGAATAATGGTGCTTTGGACTATGACCATATATACAAGGTAAAAGCCGGAATAAAGAAAGTAATAGAAAGTATAAAACCAACCAATGGGGTTTTCCTAAAAAGTAAAAAAGGTTTCTACACAACAGACCCATTACCCGAAACATTAATAGATGAATTTGCAAACGCACTTACTGTAATGGTATTTAATACAAAATTTAACAAGGATAATTCATATAAAACATTTCCTTATCGTAAAGTTACGGTATATACTCGTAACTCACAACCACTGGGACAATTCAAAATAGAATCAAATAAAGATAGAAATGGGGAAAGTGACAGTATTAAAGAAATAATAATGCGTGATTCACCAACAACCCTTAATAATAGATTTAGAGATGATGTAGGTACTGAACTATTAGATTTAACTCAAGAATCATACCTTATAAAATTATTCAAAGCTAATAACCTTGAATTTACAGTTAAGGACGGTAAAATTGTAACTAAAGATATAAAAGAAGGTCTTGGTATGGTTTTAAAGGAAGAACCAATAGGTTTAGCAAAATTATTAAAATAAAAAAAGGACCTAAGTGGTCCTTTTCTTTTTGGTGGAGGTGGGGGGTATCGAACCCCCGTCTTGTTCATCTTCTACTAACATCTATCCTACACGTTTAGTTTATTCTTTGTTCTTTGGATGCCTCTATAGAATAAACAACCTTGAGGTATCCGCAACGTCATCTCTTTTACCGGTGGAATCAGTATATACCGGGTTCGATTTGTCTATTTGACACTCCAAAAACTAAAGACACAAATCTTAAATTCTTTAGAAGGAGTGGAGCTATATCGTAACTTAGTTACGCTACAGCCACAGTTGACGTTTCACGGACAAGTCCTAGAGTCGCCAACTTAGCAAGTGTTTTGCCAGTTAAAAAAAATGAATCAGATTTTACGAGCTTAACTCAGGCTCGACGTGCTGACATTAATCGACTGATGCCAATCAATTCCAGTCACCCCCATATTATTTCGCTCCTAATGTAAAAGGAACATCCCCACTATCTTCTTTAGGGTTATCTTTAGCGTCCGCTGCCATTTTTTTAACATAAGCTTCTTGGACAGCGTCTATTGTTTCCTGCATTTTTTTAGCTTCGCTTTTAAGTTTCATATTACGAGCAGCTACTTTTTTCTTGTGATTCTTTCTAGTTCTTGATTTGGCCATATATATTTAATATTTAATTCACTACAAATATAAGTATCTTATTCTAATAATCAAAATATTTATAATAAAAAATAAATGAGTAATATAAAAGATTTATTAAATAGGGTTAGTAATATAGTTGAGAATTCAGATGTCGGCACTTTAACCGAGATTAAAAATATTTCAGACATTTTAGAAGTTAATGGTAAGGTAGCTACTGTATTACATTTTGTAAATAAAGATGGAGATTGGAACCCACATACCCTAACACTTCTAGAAGATATTCTAGATGAAAAAACATTAAGTGAAAACACCAACCAACAAAAAATAGATTTTTACCTATTAAATTATTTGGATAAGACTTGGAAGGATTTAACAATAGAACACATCAAGAACTACAATGAAATGAACTTTTTTAATGTTTGGATGAGACAAATAACCTCAAAAATAATTAGGGATGTTGAGGTGCTTGGTCTATATCCAGAAGACAAGTCAGACTTTATTTACAATAAAAATTTCCCAAAGGATGGTTCGGTACACCATATAGTGTCAAACTGGATAACAAACCTTATACGTAAGATTAAACCAGGATATAGGTCAGCTAGTCAAACCAAAAATCAGACTCTTTCTTAACCGAATTAAACTCATAAAATTTATTACCTAATTCCTTTATCACGTTTTCACCTAAGTTTATAGAATTTTTAACGTCTTCTACCACAACATATTCATTACGTGTGTGGTAATTGTAATATCCAGCAGCAAAGTTTAAACAAGCAAAATTAAATCTTTCTTTAAGAACCATTGTATCGGTATATGGGTGATGTCTCCATTCAGTAAAACCGTGTTCTAAAATTATGTTACGAGCCTTATCGAAAAACTCAGACTTCTGTTCGAATAATTGTACACCCATTAAAGAAAGAGACATTGTATCGTTTTCGGTGGAGTCAAATTGAATCGCGTAACCCACATCTTTGAAGAACTCCTCTTTAGCACCCCTACTCCCATGACACCCGGTTTCTTCAGCCACAGGAAAAAAACCTTTAATAACATCAAATTTTTCTAATAATTGTAAACATATAAAAACACCTGCTTTATCATCACCACCTATCCCTGTTGGTAGTCCACCTTCTTTAGTATAAGCTTTAAGTGCTAATTTATCCTCACCCTGTGAATTAGGTAGGTACTCTTCTTTAACCACCATCTCCTCAATTTCATGAACACTATCTGTATGAGCAAGTACTAAAGGATAATGGGTAGAAACCCCTTTTGTAACATAAAGATTACCCAACTCATCTTTATTATATTCGTACCCCCTATCCTCAAAATGACCTATAAGGTAATTTATTAATCTTTCTTCCTCCCAAGTTTTGGTTGGTATCGATAATAATTCTTTTAATTTTTCTTTCATATTAAACTCTTTTAGAGTAACCAACAACTTGATAGTAATCTCTTTTACCATCACAGAAGTCAATCACCAATTGTAATAAACTTTTAAACATAAACGCGTCATCCGACCTTTTTTCACATAAAATGAATAATTCTAAGATACTAGAGAGAAACTCAACACTAAGATACCCACAACCATCTATGCCCTGAAAGTCTGTTAGAGACTCTCCTAGGTACTGTAGTTGGTAGTTATTACGTTCTTCCTGAGTCTCAAAAGGAGACATAACATCATACAAATCTAAATATTTTTGTACAAAGTCCCTAACCAGTTCTTTATTAAACTCTGCTTTAACTAATAAATCTACAATCCAATGTGTGTGAGAAGGTGTCCTTAATCTATTTGTTGGTTCTTTATATTTTACAATAAAGTCTAAGTCAGGGTAAGAACCTCTAAATCCCTGAAACATAGCTACTTTGGTACCATTACTAAGTGTAAATTCGTTTACCGACTCAACCCTAGGGCCATTTTTTATTTTGTATTCTAGTTTTTCCATTATATATATTTTACGATTTTTGGGTTTAATTCCCATTTAAACTGATATTCGGCCGTGTATTTGTTATTGTTATTTTTTCTACAACAACTACCACAAGCTTTACTTATTTTAGATTTTCTTGCGTAATAAATTTGTTTTTCACAACTAGGACAACTAGCAACCCATTTTAATATTTTAGATTGGTCCAAACCACCCACACTACTACATGTTTGGCCACTACACCCTATAGATTTAGCTGTTCTTTTCCATTCTGAATCGTGGTTAGAGTACCCTCGTTTTTTATAATCTAACGCGTGGGCAATTTCATGAAGTATAGTATTAATAATCCTATCGTCATTAGATTCGTACTTAGTCATGGGTCTAGATAGTGATATGTATTTCAGTCTACCGTTATGACAACCAAATCTACGAACTGCGTTGTCCCACTTAAAAGTATAATCAGAAATACCGTGTTCTCTCATTAACTTCATTGCTGTATTTCTAACTTTATCTAATTTCATACTACAAAGATAAGAAAAAAATATTAAATGGCCGAATATAAACGTGAAATTTTTCTTAAAGAGTCTTGTCCAGCTTTATTAAATCGTTTTTCCCAGAATTTAAGAAAGTTTTGTGGTGAAGAAAGTACTTTACTAGGTAGGTTAGGTATTTTTATGGTTTCATCAGCAGAAAAATCTTTTAAGAAATCTTCATATGTCACTGACCAGTTTTGTATTAGTTGGTCCAAAACAACATTCTTTATTTCCTCCATTGACGTTTTTTTACCATCATACTCTCTAATCCTGTCTATTGTTTCTTGAGAGATATCAAAATCCTCAACAAATTTTTCAGCACTAAAGTTATTCAATCGTTTAGCGTAAGAAAAAGCCCTAGAAGTTTTCAAAAACTTTACAAACTCTTCTTTAGAAGTAATGTTCTTATTCCTTAGTAAACCATAAACCTCGGATATCCTAGCGTTAAGTTCAAAAGATAAGTGAAGATAAATCATAAACATCAACTCGTCCCAATCATCTACAGCACCCATTTTATTTAACATTTGAGTTAGATTTGCCACCTGTTCAAAATTAGGTTTAGCTGAGTTACTTAATATTCTTTTGTAAAATTCATAAACATGTGTTAGTTCGTGGAATAATACTGATTCGGCGTAAGGTTTTATTTCTGAATTATAAAGTTCTACGAAAGAACCATTTTCGTACGAAGACTCGGGTATGTTGATTTCCATATTAATAATACCACCAACAACTAAAGGTAAGGTCTTCCCATCATCAAAAGTAGCATCAACTAAATCAATCTCACTAGTATCAAAAGAAGCACCATTTATGTAATCATCACCACTATTTATGTCTTCGTCAGGTACAATGTTTAACTTTAGGTTTAATTGTGGTTCAGCCAAAGGAAAATCTAAAAACTTATCATTAGAACTGTTCCAACCCATAGAAACAGCTTTTTCCTGTACATCTTTACCAGTAAAAAAAACTTCTTTATCGTCAGAAGATAACAACATTAATAAACCATCATTAATTATACCAGAAAACGTGTCCACCCAAAACTCAATAGACTTGGGCACACCTAACGCTTCCTTAATTAATCTTTTAGATTGTTTTTGTGTTATTATAAGTTTCATGGCCTATAAATATCGACACCCTATTGTTTCTCAACCAATTTAAACTTTTCTGTCGTTTTATTATAACCCATAGTATATTGTTTACCTTCCGTTATTTCATTTTTCAGTATCTGTGCGGCAATAAAGTCCTCAACTTCTGATTGTATAGCCCTTTTAAGTGGACGAGCACCAAACTTTTCATCGTAACCAATAGTACAAATATGGTCAATAATAGAAGGACCGAATTTAATAGTATAACCCTTTTCCACTAACCTAGAAGTTAAATGTGATAACTCAATCTTAACAATTTTTTTGATACTATCCTTATCCAAAGTCTCAAAAATGATGATATCATCTAACCTATTAAGAAATTCTGGGTTAAAAGTATTTTTAAGTGACTTAGAAATTATAGCTCTAACTCTTTCTTTATCGGTTTGTTGAGAGGCCTTAGTGGTAAAACCTAATCCAGTACCAAAATCTTGAGAGCTCTTAACACCTATGTTTGAGGTCATCATAATTAAAGTATTTTTAAAGTTTATCTTTCTTCCAGAAGCATCTGTAACATAACCGTCATCTAGAATCTGTAATAAAATATTAAAAATTTCACGATGACCCTTCTCTATCTCATCAAAGAGAATTAAAGAATAAGGGTTTTGTCTAACTTTTTCGGTGAACTGACCACCTTCATTATAACCAACATACCCTGGAGGAGAACCTATTAATCTAGAAACCGAATGTTTTTCTTGGTATTCTGACATATCAACCCTAATCATAGACTCTTCAGAACCAAACATTAATTCAGCCAACTTTTTAGCTAGGTGAGTTTTACCAACACCAGTAGGGCCTAAACAAATAAAAGAACCAATAGGTTTATCTAATTCTTTAATACCCACCGAATTTCTTCTAACTGATTTTACAATAGTATTAATAGCTTTGTCTTGACCAACAACACTTCTTTTTAACTGTTTATCTAAATTAAGAAGATTTTTTTTATCATTCTGGTTCATTCTACTTAAAGGTATCTTAGTTATTTTAGAAACCACAGTCATGATATTTTCTATTGTTACAGGTACCTTATGTAAGGATTGTTTGTCTTCCCAGTTCTTTGTTAAAGTTTTTAATTTAGTACTTAATTTACGTTCCTTATCTCTTAAATCAGCAGCTTTTTCATAGTCCTGCGTTTTAACAACGGTAATTTTCTCATTCTTTAATACACTAATTTCATCTCTTAATTTTTCTAAAGCCTTAGGTGTCTTAACATCAATTTGTACCATAGAACCAACCTCATCCATAATATCTATTGCTTTATCAGGAAATGCCCTATCACTAATGTACCTATCCGCCAATTTAACACATAACTCAATACACTCTTTGTCGTAGGTAACATTGTGGTGATTTTCGTATACCTGTTTTATATTCTCTAGGATTTCTATTGTTTCATTTACCGATGGTGGTTCTATAGTAACCTTTTGGAATCTTCTCTCTAAGGCACCGTCCTTCTCAATCTTTTCTCTAAATTCATCCATAGTGGTCGCCCCTATACATTGTACTTCACCCCTAGCTAATGGCGGTTTAAATATATTTGCCGCATCTAAATTACCAGAAGAGTTACCAGTACCAACAACGGTATGAATCTCATCAATAAAAATTATTACATCCTTATTTTCTCTTAACTCATCAATAATAGCTTTCATTCTCTCCTCAAACTGACCACGGTACTTAGTACCAGCAACCAAAGAAGATAATTCTAATAAAACTATTCTTTTATTTAATAATTTCCTAGGACAATCACCTTTATGAATCATTGTCGCTAACATTTCTACAACTGAAGTTTTACCAGCACCAGGTTCACCTATTAAAACAGGATTGTTTTTCTTACGTCTAGCAAGAATTTGTACGATTCTTTTTACCTCTTCATCTCTACCTATAACCGGGTCTAAACCACCCTTAGCTGCAATAGCTGTTAAATCACGTGAAAAGTTATCCAATATAGGAGTACCACTTTCACTATTTGTTTGTGTAGGTTCTTCCTTCCCACTAAGTTCTTCCATTTCGGAATCTGCACTAAAATCTATCATATTCTTTTTTATTTAAATTTACTATATTTCTTAAGATAATCAACCACTGACAAAATGTCATAGGTTATGTCAGGTTTGACATCTAAGTTATTATTCATTACCTTTGGTACAGTAATTGTACTACAAAACTAATGAAAATAATTTCATAAACAAATAAAAAAAAGAAAATTAATTAAAAATGACAAAAGTAATTGGAATTGACTTAGGAACAACAAATTCGTGTGTTTCTGTGGTAGAGGGTGGAAACCCTGAAATAATTGTAAATGCAGAAGGGAAAAGAACCACACCTTCTATTGTATCTTTTAAAGGAGGTGACCGTAGTGTTGGTGACCCAGCAAAAAGACAAGCAGTTACAAATCCTGAAAATACTGTCTATTCGGTAAAAAGATTTATAGGTAGTAAATTTAGTGAAATAAGCAAAGAGGCAAAAAAGATGCCTTATTCGGTAGTTAAAGGAGCTAACGATATCGTAACTATAAAATTAAGTGACAAATCTTATGTCCCACAAGAAATATCTGCTGTGGTTTTACAAAATTTAAAAAAGACAGCAGAAGATTATTTAGGTGAAACAGTAACTGATGCGGTAATTACAGTACCAGCTTACTTTAACGACGCACAGAGAAATGCGACAAAAGAGGCTGGTGAGATAGCTGGTTTAAACGTTCTTAGAATTATTAACGAACCTACTGCCGCAGCACTAGCTTACGGTATGGATAAACAAAATAAAGATATGACTGTTGCGGTTTATGACCTTGGTGGTGGTACATTTGATGTGTCTATCCTTGAGTTGGGTGATGGTGTATTTGAGGTGAAATCTACAAATGGAGATACTCATTTAGGGGGTGATAATTTTGATGAAAAGATTATAGATTGGTTACTGGAAGAATTTAAGGTTGAAAACGGTATGGATTTATCTAAAGATGCTGGAGCACTACAAAGACTAAGAGAGGCTTCAGAAAAAGCAAAAGTAGAATTATCTAACTCTAGTAGTACGGAAATTAACCTACCTTATATTACAGCAGACAGTACTGGACCTAAACATTTGGTACGAACACTATCAAGAGCAAAATTTGAATCTATGGTTAACGACTTAGTTAAAAGAAGTTTAACCCCATGTAGAAAAGCTTTAAAAGATGCTGGTTTAAAAATAACGGATATTGATGAAGTTTTATTAGTTGGTGGTTCTACTAGGATTCCTGTTGTACAAGAGGCGGTTAAAAAACTATTTGGACAAGACCCATCTAAAGGTGTAAACCCTGATGAGGTAGTAGCTATGGGAGCAGCGATTCAAGGAGGTGTACTGTCTGGTGAGGTAAATGATGTCCTACTATTAGATGTGACCCCACTTTCATTGGGTATTGAAACAATGGGTAGTGTGATGACGAAACTTATTGACTCAAACACAACAATCCCAACTTCAAAAAGTCAAGTATTTTCTACCGCGGTTGATAACCAACCAGCAGTAGACATACATGTATTGCAAGGAGAAAGACCAATGGCTGGTGACAATAGAACCTTAGGTAGATTTCAACTAACAGACATTCCACCATCTCAGAGAGGAATACCACAGGTTGAAGTTACTTTTGATATTGACGCTAATGGTATTATAGATGTTAAAGCAGTAGATAAAGGTACTGGTAAACAACAAAATATTAAGATTGAGTCTGGAAGTAGTTTATCTGATGCGGAAATAGAAAGAATGAAAAAAGAAGCCGAGGCAAATTCAGAAGCTGACGCAGAAAAACTAGAAAAGATTCAAAAACTAAATGAAGCTGACGCTTTAATGTTCCAAACAGAAAAACAAATTAGTGAATTTGGTGATAAACTAGACGATAATGATAAATCTCGTTTAGAAAACACAATTAAGGAACTTAAGGAAGTTTGTAAAGAAGAAGATATGGGTGGTGTAGAAGATTTAATGGAAAAGTTAAATAGTACATGGCAAGAAATAAGCACTAAACTATATGAAGAAACTGAACAACAAGATGAGGTTATTAAAGAAGACCCATCCACTGACACTCCAACAGACGTAGAGTTTGAGGAGGTAAAGTAATTTATTAAATGAAAGGAAACAAAAGAGTTTCCTTTCATTATTTTTATTTATAAATTTTTAAAAAAAAGAACTATGTTTAAAATATATACAAACCCAACATGTCATTACTGTAACAGAATTAAAGAACAGTTAAATAATGCGGAGATGGTGTACGAAGAAATCGTAGCCCAAGATAATCCAGAAGAATGGAACGAGTTAGTTAGAATTACAGGTATTGGGATGACCCCAACCATTGTAATGCAAGAAGAGATTTGGTTACCTAATAGGGACTTTAGAACACCTGAAGAACTTATAGGTAAAATAAATCACTTTAAAACCACACCAATGAAAAGCCTAATGTTTGAAGAGAGGATTAACCAATTACATAATACAGTTAAAAACTTAACTTTGTTATTAAATCAGATGAACCAAACAATCACTCAAATTAACGGAAAGGTAACACCTCAACCACCTATAAATAGTGGTCCTGGACAACCCCAAGTACAAGCAGCACAAAATCAAAAATAGAATGGGGATTAAAAAAGAAAAAATAGTAGGAAAATTAATTATAAATGAATATGAGTCATCTAACTTAAAGGGTTCTGAATATAACACCACTACTAGTGAACTAATTATTGAGTTCAAAAAAGGTGGTAAATACTCCTACGAAAAAGTGCCTTTAAAAATATTCACACAAATGAGATTGGCTGAAAGTCAAGGCTCTTATTTTTCTAAAAACATTTCTAAGAGTTATAAATATAAAAAGTTGTCGTAGACTTCTATTGCTTATATTTATAATATATGAGTACTACAAACAAAAATATTATAAGTAGCTTTAATGTGCAAGAAGAACTTAATCCTGATATTTGGTATTATGATGGCGAAAGCTATAAAATGAAACCAAAAATCAGGGTTTCTTTGTTAGATATAGTTAAAGATTATACTGATTTTATAGATGTGGAGTTAGATATTGACGATGTTACATTAACTGGTTCATTAGCAAACTTTAATTGGTCTGAATTTTCTGATGTTGATTTACATATATTAACGGACTTTGAAGGTAAAGATGAGCTACTTAAAAAATACTTAGATAGTAGAAGAATTATATGGAACTCTTTAAGGAGTGTAACAACTAAAGGATTCGATGTTGAAATATATGTGCAAGATAACAATGAACCACATTTTGCTAGTGGGGTGTATTCTGTTTTATATAACGAATGGATTGTAGAACCAAAACAAGAAGAAGTTACTATAGACTCTAAAAAAATTCTTAGTAAAGCTAAGAATTGGATGTCCCAAATAGATAAGATTGAAACCAACTCAAAAAGGGTGGACCCTGAAGAGGTTTTAAAGGATATCGATAGGTTTAAAAGTAAAATAAAAAAATATCGAGGTAGTGGATTGGAGGATAAGGGAGAATATTCATACGAGAACTTAACTTTTAAATTTTTACGTAGAAATGAGTACTTAAAAAAGTTAAATGACGTTAGAAATTCTTTAATAGACAAAAATCTTACATTAGATGAAAATGTTTCTACTACTTAAGTATATTTATTAATAAATAATTAATTAATTATGTCAGGAAATTACGGAGGGAGCTCATTACCAACAACACCTATCGGTGGAGATGTACTGTATTCAGAAAAAAACGGCACCTATAAAAATTGGGTATGTACCACAGTAGTAGGTAGTGCTGCGACAGCAAACTTTACTTATGACGGTAATGTGTACTATGTAAATACATCAGCAGCTGGGAATAGTAGTATTGATATGGTTATTGACCCAGGCAAATTAACAGCTCCACCAACTGGAGTCTGGTTCATATGTTATTCATGTAGTTGTAATTCACTATTTAGTGGTTCAACCGCACCTTCAGCTATTAATTATTCTGGTAACTCAGCAGTGTTCCAACCAGTTATAATCGGTGGTGGTGGATTAAATAGTTAAAATAAATTAAAATTAAAAAGAAATAAAATGGGAAAATTAAAACCTATCGGTAGTGAAAAATTAACAGGACAAGACAAGGTTAATAGAATAATGGAGATTGCTCGTTATGGCGAAGTAACTAAAAACGACAGTTACCACACATCAACTAACTCTTTTAGTCAAAAAGCCTCAGATGGAAACACTTACGCTATAATACAAGAAAAAGACGGATACTACTTAAAGTGTGGAATCAACGAATCTGAATTAGATTACGTAAGTGGTGGGATGAATAAAAAGAAAGATAGATTTAAAAGTTATTCAGCAGCCCTAAAAAGAATGAATCTAGTATTCAAACCTTTGAATGAGGAATATAATGAAGGTAAAGGTCATAGTATGTACGATGAAGTGGAAGAACAAGAAAAATTTGTTTTAAATGTCGCCGATGAAGATGGTGAAGAAGAAATGGATATGAACATGGACATGGGTACTGATGAAATGGAGGATGACGAAATGGACATGGACATGGATATGGTTGACGATGAAATGGATGTTGAGGTAGATGGTGAAGTTGATATGGAAGGGTTTATGAAATCAATACAAAAACTTACAGGGAAATTAGGACAAAAACTTAGAGATTCTGGAGAAGAGCTAGGTAGTGCTGACATCAAATACGTATTAAACTCAATAATATCTGCCGTAGATTTAGAAACTTTAGATGATGAAGATAGAGATGATGTCTTAGATAGATTTGAAGATGATGAAGCATCGTATGGTGATGATGAAGAAATGGACATGGATGTTGATATGGGTGACGAAGAGTTAGATATGGGTATGGAAGACGAAGATATGGGTATGGAAGACGAAGAAGAAATAGCTATGGAATCACTTAAAAAAAGAGTAGGTAGTCTTTTAGAGTCTTACATTACAGAAAAAAATGAAAAAAAGAAAACTAAGTCTATAGACCCTAAACAATATTTAAAATCTAGATTAAGTTCTATTATTAAAGAAAATACTTTAGTTAAAAAAGCTGTAACAGTAGAACAAGAGTTAACTATCAAAAAATTAGTTAAAAAATATAAAAATATTAATCTAAAAAAAAATAGTAAAAACGGAGATGTGATATTAGAGTCTCCTAACAAAAAAATAGTTGTAAAAAAGAACGGAAGTATCAGGTAGTATGAGACTTATATTCATAAATGAATTAGGGCCAAACTATAAAAATGAGAATATTTACGAATTTATATTTGGTACCGAAACAGAAGAATTGTGGGGCGATGATTGGGACTCTATACCAGCACACGGTAAACCAGGACCACCAGAATTACAATACATTGAGTTGGTCGGAGTACTAAACAATACCAAGATTGCACTAGATTTGGTACAAAATTCGGACTACTTCAGTATGGAACACGCTTTAGATGGTGTAATAGCCTTAGGGTGGGAGACATACGAAGACGACTATGACAACGGAGAAGAAGAAAGATTAGTTTTTCACTTTGGAGAAACATTACAAAATATAAAAGATAAATTATATTCACGAGATATAATATTAAAATTTGATAAAAAATTCGAGCATGTTAAATAATAGAAAAGAATTAGTTAAAAGATTTTTAAATGAAGGGTTCACTTACAGGACCCTATCTTCATTTTCAGACACCCAGTTAACATCATTAAGTAAAAAATTATTTAAAGAAGGTTTACAAGATGATGAAGTAAAACTTAAAAAAGATTTAGCGGACAACCTGAAAGCACAAGCTGCAGAAATGGCAGACGAAATAACAGAAACTGGAAAAACTGAGGAGGAAGTTGACTTGGAGACCGATAAAACCGGTAATCCAGATGTGGATATAGATGGTACACCACTACTTAGAGAAAAAGAAGTACAAGAAAAATTTGCGTCTAAAGCACAACAAAAACATTTATATTCTGTTAATCCTGCAGCGGCAGAAAAATTAGCGTCTAAAATGACAAAATCAGACTACCAAAAACTACCAGAATACGTTAATGAACAAAAAATGTTAGAAGAGTGGATAGGTGGGCTAGTCGAGTCAAACGAACCACCAGTAATCACCAAAGGAAATTTTATAAAAACAATCAAGGAAAATCTATCCAATCAAGATGTTGACTCCCCATATACAATAGGGACGGAAGCTCAGCAAGAATCTTTTGCGTCAGTACTAGATATAGCAAATGAAATGGAACCACCAATGACCGTAGAGGTTGATGGTTTTGACGATGAGGGTCATATGAATGGTTATTTACAAAACCCATCAGATGAAAAAGTTATTGATTTGAATATTTGTCCAGCTGGTGATATAAAATTAAATGGTAATGTTGTGGGTGGTATGGAGTTAAGTGAAACAGATAGAGATAATGATGGTGAGTATATGGGAGCTCCGGAAGCTACTACTGCACCAACACCATTAAAAACACCTACTATAGCACCAAGTAGACCAGGAGAGAAAAAAAGAAGAGGTCCATTTGAAAAACCAAAAACTAAACCAAATCCGAAAGCCAGGGGAAACAATTCTAATTTACCGGATTGGTTAAAGTCTACTAACTTAGGTAAAGCACTAACACAACATGGCTAAGAAAAAATTAAATGAGGCACCACCGATTGACTATGGTGATGGGAGAGAAAGAATGTCACCCGACATAGAATCAAAACTAAAGTCACAAGAACACCCATTGGGTAAACACCAGGCTTTTCCAGATGTAGATAAAGATGGTATTCCAGATAATTTTGAGGAACTTATAGCTTCACAAAGATTCCAAGACGTTGTACAAAAAGTAAAAGATGCGACAGGGGTAGAAAATATAGACCCACAAACTTTCATGTCTTTACAACCAATGTTAATGCAGGCAGCTCAAAGAATACTACAAATAGAATCACAAAATAAAGAAGTTTTAGAAAATCTTGCAGTAGAGTTGGTTGTTGGTGAAATGGGTATACCTGAAGGTGATTTACAGTTTGACGCAAAACTGGAAAAACCAAATATGTCTGGTATGCAAAAACAGCCAAAAAAGAAAAAGAAGAAGGAACTGGAGTTTCCTAACTTTGAAATGGAGGATAAGGCAGCTAAAAGACTACAAAAATTAGATTTAGAAAAACAAAAAAGAAGATTTATTAATTCTTTAATACAGGGGTCAGCAAAAAAAGCTCACTACATGTACTACTTAGTAAATGAAAAATTAAATGATATAAACCCAGACCTAGTTGGTTTATATTCCATAGTAATGTCCGTAAACGATTTAATGTATTGGGTAATGCCAGATATGGAAGGTATGATTGGTGGAGGTGGGGCAGAACAAGCAATGGCTGGAAAAGAAGAACTAGATTTAGAAACTAACCCACCAACTATTAAAGCAAAAGGGTTAATGTTTCCTATTTTAGTACATGAATTATATAAAGGTGTTATGGAATATGTTTCAGCTCACGGATTACCTTCTGACCCAGATATGGCACAGGAAGTAATTGGTATGGAAGATACCTTACCCGCAGAAATTTGGGATTTAAGGTTAGGCCCCGTAATCTGGGAAAAATTTTTAGAAGTATACCCAGATAGTTTTTTTGATGTGGACGAACAAAAAAGAATTAAAAATTACTTTTATTTTAAATTTGTAAGTTTAGAAGCTGAAGAATTTTTAAAATTAGCTAAAGAAATATTATCCGGTAGTCAAACAGGGAAGGACCAAGTCAAGAATATGATTGACGGTATAGTACAACAACTAAAAGACGAAGATTGGGAAGACGCTAGTGGTGAAACAAAGTCATCACCAGATATTCCTGGGTTTGAGGGGACTACAGATTCCTTAGACGATATTACAATCAGACCAACCCAAGAACTAGATATGGATACCATTTTAGATAAGATTAATAAAAGTGGTATGGATTCTTTAACAAAAGCAGAAAAAGACTTTCTATATAACTTGTAAAGAGTTAATATTTTTCCGATATTTATAGTATATGGATAAACAAGAGTTAATACAAGAATATGCTCGATGTCTACAAGATACTAATTATGCGATTAAAACTTATCTAGAGACATACGACAACACACAATCTAAATACGTGCCTTTTGATTTGTTTCCTGAACAGGAAATGATGTTAAGTAACTTTGATAAGTATAACGACAATATAACTAAAAAATATAGACAAGCAGGTGTGTCCACCGCAACAGCTGCCTGGGTATCAAAAAAACTACAATTCGCCTCCAAAAGAAAACCAGAAAAAATTCTAATTATTGCAAATAAATTAGATACAGCTTCTGAGTTTGCAAATAAAGTAAGGGGGTTTATAAACCAGTGGCCTGCTTGGATTAATGTAGGGTTCTCTAAAGAAAAAGATTCACAAAAACATTTTAAATTAAATAATGGTAGTGAGGTAAAGGCGGTAGCTACTTCTGTGGATGCACTTAGGGGTTTTACACCTACAACACTTATTTTTGATGAAGCAGCATACATAGAAGCTGGAGATGATTTTTGGGCTGCTTGTATGGCCTCCTTATCTACCGGGGGTAAAGTAATTGTGATATCAACACCTAATGGGTACGACAAAATTTATTATGAAATTTACGAGCAGTCTATAAAGGGGTTGAATGGATTTCATATATCAGAACTTCATTGGGAAAATGACCCCAGATTTACAAAAGACTTATATTGGGTAAAAACAAAAGACATTGTACACTTCTTATTAAACATCGAAGACTTTGACGAAACTGAATTTATCCATGAAAAAGACATGTCAAAATTTACAGATTTGACTAGAAATGGTTATAAACCATGCTCTTCCTGGTTTGAGGAGATGGTTAAAAAACTTAAATATGACAGACGTAAGGTATCCCAAGAGTTAGAAAGTGCGTTTTTAGGTTCTGGGGATAACGTTATACCAGTAGAAACTATAGATAAAATAAAAAATGAAGACATTAGAGAACCAGAAGATATGTTTGTTGGTAACCAACTATGGGTTTGGGAAAAACCTAAAGAAGGACATAGATATATTTTAGGTTGTGACGTAAGTAGGGGTGATTCTGAAGATTTTACTTCTATTGTTATAATAGATTTTGACGAGAGATGTCAAGTATTAGAGTATTTAGGTAAAATACCACCAGATTTAGCTGCAGACATAATATACAAATGGGGTACAATGTATAAAGCCTATGTTGTTACTGACATTACAGGAGGAATGGGTGTCGCAACATCCAGAAAATTACAAGAACTAGGGTACAAAGATTTATACGTGGAGGGTATGAACACTGCCGACAAATGGAAATATAACCCAAATGAAGGTACTAAAACACCGGGACTAGCATTTAACAATAAAAGAAGTCAGATAGTTTCAGCTTTTGAGGAGTCTTTAAGACATAAATTCGTTATTAGGTCTAAAAGATTATTAAATGAAATGTACACATTTGTTTATATAAATGGGAAACCTAATCATATGAAGGGTAAACATGATGATTTAATTATGGCAATCGCAATGGCTTTATATGTTGGTGAAAATTCATTCTCACAATTAAAAAAAGCTGATGACTTAACTAGAGCTATGCTAGATGGTTGGACTACTTCAGGTAGTGATAATGGACCTTCACAAGAACCAGAACATAGAAGACCACAACAAAACATTGGAATTTTGGGTATTCCAGGTAATCACGGTAATGACAGTAGGCAAAACTATAAAGACTATGGTTGGCTATTCGGTAAAGTCCGATAACAAATGATTTACTATTTATAAAATAATTAATATTATTAAACAACATGGCAAATAACTTCACAATATATCAAAGGCTAAGTAAATTATTTGGACCGGGAGGACCTACACAACAGGAACCCTCATACCAAAAATTTAAACTAGGCCCAAAAGACATTCTTAAAACAGACTCTAAAGATGAGTACGAAAAAGAAAAGTTGCAAATGCAACAATCACTATACCTATCAAATCAATGGCAAAAGATAGATAATGAACTTTACACTAAATCAGTTTATTATGAACCTACAAGGTTAGCTTCATATTATGATTATGAGTCTATGGAGTTTACACCAGAAATTTCTGCGGCATTGGACATATACTCTGAAGAAGCTACAACACCGTCTGAAAAAGGGTATATGTTGGCTATATTTTCAGAGTCTACTAGGATTAAATCTATACTAGGTGACCTATTTAACAATGTATTAGATGTCAACACTAATCTACCTATGTGGATTCGTAATACATGTAAATACGGGGATAACTTTGTTTACCTTAAAATAGACCCAGAAAAAGGGATAATAGGTGTCAACCAACTACCTAATATTGAAATAGAGAGAAATGAGGGACATAGTGCATTAAATTCTATAAGTAATGATGACCCTAATGCTCACAAAGTGGAGTTTAATTGGAAAGAAAAAGATGTAAAATTTAGTTCTTGGGAAGTTGCTCACTTTAGATTATTAGGTGATGATAGAAGATTACCTTATGGTACTTCTATGTTGGAAAAGTGTAGACGGATATGGAAACAATTATTATTAGCGGAAGACGCGATGTTAGTATATAGAACTTCTAGAGCACCAGAAAGAAGGGTATTTAAAGTATTTGTTGGTAATATGGATGATAAGGACGTGGAAGCGTACATACAAAAAGTAGCAAATAAATTTAAAAGGGACCCAGTTGTGGACCCGACAAACGGAAATGTGGACTTAAGAATGAATCAAATGGCGGTAGACCAAGATTATTTTATACCAGTTAGAGACCATGCAGCACCAAGTCCAATAGATACTTTACCTGGAGCCACTAACTTAAGTGAAATAGCAGATATAGAGTATATACAAAAAAAATTACTAGCTTCACTAAGAATACCTAAAGCTTTTTTAGGTTTTGAGGAAGTGGTTGGTGAGGGTAAAAATTTAGCACTATTAGATATTAGATTTGCTAGAACAATAAATAGGATACAAAAAGCTATTATACAAGAGTTAAATAAAATAGCTATTATCCATTTATATGTGTTAGGTTTCGAGGATGAATTGGAGAACTTTTCTCTAGGGTTAACAAACCCATCGACACAAGCTGAATTATTAAAATTAGAACAATGGCAAACTAAAATCACATTATATAAAGATGCTGTTGGTGACCCTGGTAGTGGTATTGCACCGGTTTCAGCAACTTGGGCAAAGAAATTTATATTAGGGATGAGTGACGAGGAAATAAAACTAGACCTACAACAACAACGATTTGAAAAGGCTTTGGCTGGTGAACTAGAAACAACCTCCGAAGTAATTAAGAAAACAGGACTATTCAACACAGTAGATAAACTATACGGAGAACCACCAACAGAAGATGGGGGTGGAGAAAGTGCTGATGAAGAACCAGGATTAGATTCTGGTAGTGAAGATGTAGCAGACTTTGATATGGGTGGTCCAGAAACTGAAGCACCTGGTGGTGGAGATGAAATTACGGAACCAGTACCAGCAGCAGAGGGGTTTAAAAAAGAAAGAGGGTTACCACTATTAATGGAAGGAAAAGGACTATCTTTAGATGGGTTACAAAAAGTAGTTAATAGAGCAAAAACTAACATTGATATTATAAATAAAGAAGTAGATTCATTATTGGAAGATTAAGTATATTTATTATAAAAGACACTTATGAAAAATTTTGGTTATTATAAAAACAATATAGATAGTATTTTAGAAAATTCGTTTACTAACGGTGATGAGTTTAAAAGAAATTTATCGGTGGTAATGGGAGCTATGAAGTACTCTAGAGTATTAAGAGAGTTTTTTACTCTATACAATGAAATAGAAAATAAACACTTTGATAATGCGGAAGACTCGAAAGAGTATATAAATGAGGCTGTTAATTTTCTAAAAAACAACAAGACTAAATTAAATAAAGTTACCCCTATATTAAATAAGATTATTTTAGATAGAAAAGAACTTTGTATAAAAAAATCTAATAAAATATATGAAAATATAGATAACGTTGTTTTTAATGACTCTATTATTGAGTTAGAAAAAATTAGTAAATCAAAAAAGTTTTTAAGTGAAAACACTTTAAAGACCAAAAAAGTTGTATCAAAAATAAAAAACCCTAAAATTCTTTCTCACGTACTATCTAAAAATTATGGAGAGGCTTACAATGGGGAATTAACCGAAAACCAACAAATTATTTTAAAAAATACATTACTTATGACAGAAGATAGTCTAAGTTCTGAATTTAATAATGTTAAGGAAATAACGTTAAATAAGATTGGTGAAATGTTAAAAGAATCTAAAGATGATAATTTATCAGTTAAGTTAGTTGAGGTTAAGAATGAAATTCGTGAACTAAATACTAGTAAAAAATCCTACATTAGGGTTAGGAGTCTCCTAGAGGACTTGAACTAAACGTCTCTATTTTTTATATTTAACTTATATAAAAAATATTAACATGATAAAACAAGGACGTGAGATTAACACTAAAATTTCAGATGTATTTAAGACATCTTATGGTACCGTAGACGTATCATCTTTAAAATCAATATACCTAAATCTATCATCTTGGGCAGAACCACAAGAAGAATTACTTAACTGGGAACGACCAATTAAAAAAGTTAAGAACGATATTAAACATGCTGTATATGATGAGTTATGTGAAACACCTTTTAAAGTAAAAACTATAATAGATTTAGATTTAAGAGCCAGTGGTATCAAAAAAGGTAAAAGGAGTTTTTTAAGGTGTGAAGTAACACTATTCCTTAAGGACTTAAAACATAAAGATATTAAAGTACCCTGTATATCAGAATCCATAACTAAAATCACCAACAAAATTATAAATAAAACTTTGTTATCTTCACAAACATTCAAATTCCATAAATCAAAAAACTAACATAAGTTTTTTTAACCACAACCACTATTTATTTAAAAAGAATATTATGAGAGTATTAGAAGCAAGAGAGATTGGTCATGGTATATTAGTTGAACATGATGGGTATCTTTCACCTGAAGAGAACAAAGGTATATTAAAAGAAATGACCTCGGATAGTTTTGGTGGTGAAATATACATGAACGCAATACTTCAAAAATACAACACACCAAATAGAAATGGTCGGATATACCCAGAAACAATCTTAAGAAGGGAAAACGAAAGGTATCAGGAAGTTATAAAAAGAGGTGGTGCAATTTCAGAACTTAACCATCCAGAATCTTCACTTATAGACTTAGATAGAGCTTCTCACATAATTACTGAGACTTGGTGGGACGGAAATAGATTAATTGGGAAACTTAAATTACTCACTTCTCCTGGTTATTTAAAAGAAGGTGTGATATCATGTGTTGGTGATATGGCAGCTAATTTATTAAGACAAGGGGTCACTTTAGGTATTTCTTCTAGAGGTGTTGGTTCCCTAACTAAAAATGGTGAATACAATGAAGTGCAAGAAGACTTTGAATTAATATGCTTTGATTTGGTGTCCTCACCATCCACACCAGGGTCATACCTATTTAAAGAAGATGAGAAGGCGGATAGTGTTGACGAGCCTACAGACATGGTTGAGTCGTCAAAAACCGGAACAGTAAACAAATCATTATCTATGATGTCCAAACTGGACAATTTCTTAAATAGATAAATTACCAATAAAAACCCAGAAATAAGGATTTTTTACAATAGGATTATATTTATTATAAAACTACTCGTATTGTGCGATGTAGTATAATAATAATAAACGTAAAAAAAAATAAAAAAACGTGAGCGAATCAATTTTAGAAAAAGCGTTGCTCGAGGCGGAACAGTTGGAAGAAACTATGAAGTCTAATGCAAAAGAAATACTTTCTTCGACAATGAAGGAAGAAATTCACGAACTAGTAAAAGAATCGTTAAATGAAGACGATTACCTTAAGGAGCAAGAAGAAGAAGAAGAAGTTGATGTTTTAGATATTGAAGATGATATGATGGGTGATGAACCCGGATTAGAGTTAGATATGCCTGATGACATTGAACTTAGTATTGAGGACGAGACAGACGACGTAATGTTACCTGAACTGCCACCTCTAGATTTAACATTAGCATCCGATGAAGAAGTATTAAAAGTTTTTAAAGCAATGGGAGATGAAGATGGAATTATTATCCAACAGGATAACGACGAAATCGCATTAACCGATACTACTACAGATGCTGAATACATCATTAAATTAGAAGAAAGTAAAAAATCAAAAACAATGAGAAAACCAATTAAAGAAACTAAATACATGGATGAAATGGAAGACATGGATGAAACTAAAGACATGACTGAAATGGAAGATATGGATGAAATGGGAGATATGGAAGAAGTTGTTTATGAAATTGAGCTATCCGAAGATGATGTGGAAGGTGTTGACGCACCTGAATCTGAAAAAGCATTAAAGGACCGTGATACGGAAACTGATGATTTGGAAGAAGGAGGAGCAAAAAAAGGTGAGATGGAAGAAGGTGATGACTGGGGTTCTAAGAAACATGAATACAGACGTAAGGATGTAGGAGGTGTTGAAAAGAAAGCTGGTGTTAAAGGTGGTCATTATAAAGATTATGAAGGTGAAATGAAAGAAGCTTCAAGAACTTTAGGGTTCGGAAGAGAGTCTGGTGGTAAACACAAACCTTCTGGTCAAAGAAAAGCTATCAGTAACAATCGTAACCTTGGGGAAAGTCGTATAAGAAAGTCCTACAATCTTCTTAAAGAAGAGGTAGATACTTTAAAAGTTAAAAATTCTGACTATAAGAAAGCTTTGACAACTTTTAGAGATAAACTGAATGAAGTAGGTGTGTTTAATTCAAACTTAGCTTACGTGACACGTCTATTTACTGAACATTCAACTACCAAGCACGAAAAAATCAACATTTTAAAACGATTTGATGGGGTTAACTCATTAAAAAATTCTAAAGGGTTGTATAAGGTAATCAAAGAAGAACTTTCTCAGGAAGTGAGTAAAAACACAAAAACAATTTCTGAGTCGGTTGAGCAAAAAATTACTAAATCACCTACTAGTGGTGGAAGTAAACTATTGGAATCAAAAGTTTATGAAAACCCTCAATTTAGTAGGATGAAAGACTTAATGTCTAAACTATAATAAACGCTTTTTAAAAACTAAAAAAAAAAAAAATAAGAGCACTAAAA
>Ga0114994_10000549_pt1 | contig 25432 bp, 17 predicted proteins | sample ArcticOcean_MG_C_9_FD_87043 | JGI IMG/M metagenome (GOLD analysis project Ga0114994, IMG submission 87043) | Marine microbial communities from western Arctic Ocean - ArcticOcean_MG_CB2_152 | ecosystem: Environmental > Aquatic > Marine > Oceanic | place: Arctic Ocean: Canada Basin | collected...
CTTCGCGCCCGGCCCGCCCATTAAGAAGGGGACCGCGCCCCCGGCCCCGGCCGACTCGGACGACGACTTTGCGCCCGGCCCGCCGATCAAGAAGGGCTCGGCGCCCCTGGCGCCCGCGCCCAAGGACCCGAAGCCGCGCCACGTCATCGCCGACGACGGCCTGAGCGACGACGACGACGACGACCTCTTCGCCGTCGCGCCGGCGCCCGCGCCGGTCCAGGAGGATTCAGACGACGACCTCTTTGACAAAGCACCAGTGGTCGAGGAAGAACCGGTGGTCGAGGAGGAGGAGGAGGAGGAGGAAGAGGAGGAGGACTTTGGCGCCCTAGACCTCTCCGGAGACCAGGAGGAACCACCCGCGGCCACGGACCCGGCGGACGCGGACGTCGCGGCCCAGTGGGACGTGCTGCGGCGGGAGGTCGTCGCGCACGCCGTCGAGAAGCTGCTGGCGCCCCTCTTCGTGGCGGAGTTAAGGACGGAGTTGAAGCGCCACGGGACCAAGGCCGTGGCGCGCCTCGCGGCGAACACGTTGAAGCGCATGTCGGACATCCAGCCCTTTGCACTCGTGGAAGGCGGTTCGAACGGTTTGAGCGAGTCTGCTCCGATGCGCCTAAGCGGGTGCACGGCCGTGGGCATTGCGGTGCCGCGACCGAATTCCGAAGCCCAGTGCGAACGGAAGCGGGGCGGCGCGCGGACGGGCGACTCGACGATTTTTGTGGCGGTCGGGCCCAGTGGCTCAGTAATAGCCCACGACGGCGTGTCCTCTAGAGCTACGGAACGGGACATCGAGTCGTTAAGAACGGCTGCGAGGTTCTTCCGGGACCACCTGCCCGATGTCGTCGTTGTCAGTACCAGCGCGGGCATGAGCGCCTGCAGAAGGACCATTAGATTCATGGACGAGTGCCTCAGAGCCGCGCGGACGGAGATGCCCTTCGACGACGACGAGATGCCCGACGCGGCCATGCGGAGGGAGGAGGAGCAGGAGCGCGTGAATGCGTGGAACCCGCAATTAAGTTTTGCGGACGACGGTGTCGCGAGATGTTACGCGGCGTCCGTGAGGAGCGATCGGGAGCTGGGCAAGCCGGCGTCCATGGGGCTTAGAATCGCTACGTCCTTAGCTCGTAGCGCCCAGGACCCCTTGGCGGAGCTGACGTATGCCTTCACTTCGTTGGGCCTGAAGAACGGCACCGGCCAGGGCTTGGCCGGGGAGGAGCTGTGCGCTCTAGCCCTGCATCCTCTTCAATCCTTCGTGCGACCCAAGGAACTATTAGCAGCCTTCGAACGCGTTTTGTTAGATCAAGTCTGTAGGAGTGGCGTGGACGTGAATCGGGCCCTGCAGTACGACCACCATTTTGGAGCTCTACAGTTCGTCGCGGGTTTAGGACCGCGGAAGGCGCAAGCCTTTCGGCGAGCAGCTAAAAGCGGCGCCGGCGCGGCCGCAAGAGAAGGCGGCGGCTACGGCATCGTCACGAGCCGTAGGGCCATGGCTTGTTTGTTCGACCCGTCGCAGCACGACGAGCGGAGAGGGAGCGATTCCGCCTGCTTCCAGAACGCGGCCGGCTTCCTCCGCGTGAGAAACACGGGTCCGTTAGCGGACGTGGCCACGAACCCCTTAGACGACACGCGCGTGCACCCGGAGTGCTACTTCGATTCGCAAGAAGGTATCAGTTTTGACTTTGCGCAGAAGATCTGCAGTGACTCCCTGGACAAAGATTATGATCGGGAGGACCCCGAGGGCTACCAGGACGTCGTGATTGCGGCCTTGGACGACTCGAGAAGCCGAATGGAGAAGAACTTGAGACATCAGCGCCAGAGCGAGTTCGACGACAAGGCTTTCTGGTCGCCGCCGGGCTTCGCCGACGGTCTTGGCGACGCGGACGAGGCCGCGGACGACGCGATCAACGACAAGATCTCGGAGTTGGATTTGGACGCATACGCAGACCTGTTGGAGAATGAGGGTAAGGGTAGAAGGCGTTTGATGCTGGAGGACATCAAGCGGGAGCTGCGGTGCCCGTTCCGGGATCTGAGACAACCGTGGCGCAGACCGCCCGATTCGTTGGTGTTCAAGTGGCTGGCCGGTGCGGGCGATGGGGGGAAGATCGTACCAAGACAAATTGTGGCCGCGAAGATTCAAAGAGCCGACAAGTACCGGGTCTTCACCACGACGGATTTAGGCGTGCAGGGCGGCCTCCACCAGGACTTCCTCGATGTCAACGGTAATTTAATAGAGAACTGCGACGAGTGGCTCTCGGAGAAGAATAGGAGACCGCCCTTCGACGCGGCGCTAGGACTCGACGACGTGATCGAGTGCGTCATCATCAAGGTGGATCCTGAAAGGATGCGCGTCGAACTCAGTAGAAGGGACGACGACGTGTTCTTCCCCGCGGACTCCTCCGCGTTCTACGCCGCCGCGGACTGCGCCCACGGGCTGGATGAGAACTTGGATGTTGCAGCGATCGTCCAGGACTACGTCGACCTCGCGTCTTCCCGGAAGGATAGGGCGTTCAAAGTCCGGCAGCTCAAGGAGGAAAAGGCTCGGATCGACGCTCTCCCAAGGAGAAAAGCGCGGCGGGCCATCACGCACCCCGCGTTTCGCCCGCACTGCGACTACAAGCAGGCCGAGGAGTTCCTGGCGCAGATGGACCCTGGGGAAGTGATTCTGCGGAACTCTTCTTCAGGAAAAGTGGCTCTATCGTGGGCTTTTAGAAGTGGCGTGTACAAGCACGTGGAGATCGACGAAACGGACGACGGCAAGCGGTACAAAATCAGCGACGAGGAGTACGAAGATTTAGATGAGTTGCTGGCGCGGTACATCCTGCCCATGAACGATCTTACGGAGGACGTGGTGAGACATAGGAAGTACGACGCGACCATCGGGGAGCCGGAGGGCGCGGCCGAGAAGTTGCGCGGGTTACGAAGGGGGGCGCCGTCTTCTATCCCGTACGTGATGTGGGTGGACCCGCGGTACCCCGGGCGCTTTGCTCTGACGTATCTCGCACCTCGAGCGGCCAACTGCCGGAACGAGTGGGTGAAAGTGACACCCGAAGGTTTAGAGTTAAGGGAGCGGCGGTACTTCGCCACGGACGAGGTCCTGAACTACTTTAAGCGCCACGCGAAGGACTGGGCCAAGGGGGCCAAGTTAGCGCCTCACCGAGCCGAGCCGAAGAAGGCGGTGCCTCAGCAACAGCAGTGGGCGCCGCCCGTTCAGCAACAGCAGCAGTGGGCGCCGCCCCCGCAGCAGCAGTGGGGCCAGCAGCCACCTCCACAGAACGCGCCGTGGCAGCAGCAGCCCGGTTGGGGCGCGCCCGTGCCGCAGCAGGGCTGGGCGCCGCCGCCGCCGCCGCAGCAGGGCGGCTGGGGCGCGCAACCGCCGCAGCGGCCGCCGCCGATGATGGCCGCGCCTGGCGACGGTCCTGCGGGACGCGGGCGCGGTAGCACTCTGCCGGCCTGGATGACGCAGCAGAAGTAGCCGGCTTCTTCCCCCTCTCTAACAGAAAATAGGTTTAATGCTGGTCTCGTCTGCGTTGGGTTCTAGGGCCGTGGTCCGACTCGTGGAGCGGGGCGAATCTCGGGACGAGTCTGAGAAAACCCGTACATGAAAACCCGTGCGTAGCTCGAAAATCTCGTCGACCGCTAGCCTCTTAAGACACCTGCAGGCACGCGTCGCGTTGGCGGTAGAACGGTCAAGGGCGTCGCGCAGAGATCGTGCTTAAGAGCGGTGTGCTGGAATCTACAGCGTGCAAGCAGCGCTACGCCCTGCGCGCTACGCAATCACTGTCCTGACCACTGGACCACCAGGCTACCCGAGGAAATCTGGCGCGCAATCCACGCGATCTAGGGCGCACAACAAGCAGCCTGGCTGCTTGAGCCTCACTGGACGATGGTTATACCCGATAATGTAAAAGCAGCCGTGAACGAAGGCGATGTCGCCGCGGTGGTTGCCTGGCTAGACGACGGAGGCGACGTGAATGGCCACATCAATCATGGCGGGTATTTCGACACCTTGCTGATGTTCATCCCGCAAGCTCACGAGCTCACTACACGGCATGTCGAATTAGCCAGGATGCTGTTACATCGGGGCGCAGACGTGAACCTTGTCCCTAATGGTCATGGTATTGTAGGTGATGGATACTCGGCTCTGCATGTCTGCGTCGACTTTCAGTCCTATGTGCATCTTAGAATCCATCCGGTACTGCTGGAAATTATCGGGATCTATATAGCCGCCGGTGCAAATGTCAACTCGGGAGGCGTCATCCACGCGGACGAGCCACGAGAGACTCCTCTTGGTATGGCATTGCAATTTCGGCGTCCGTATGGCGTTGAGATTCACGAGGGGTGGGCCCACCGGAATTTGAGACCGCAAAGTTATTACTGCGAGCCGGGGCGTCACTCGATGCGTGCATGAAAGATAAAACGGCCAAGGAGATCCTGCTTCGAGCGGGACAGAAGGAAGCCGTAGCCGACAACGAAGATTTCGTCGCATGCAAGGCGCTCGTCGCCGACGTACGCGGCGGGAAGCTGGGAGGAGTATGTGCGCGCGCCGCCGAAGGCCCTCCTCCGCCTGCGGTCGCTCGTCGCGCGCGGCCGCGCCCGGGAGATCAGGCGCCTCCGCGCGAGGACGCCGCGCCAAGTCGCGCTCCTTCTCTCGCCTTCGTTTCCGAACGTACTGTTCTGGAAGGTAACAGAATACTGGAACCCGCGCTACGAGGCGCGCACCAATTCGCGCACCCCAACGTGATCCCGAACCACTTGTTGTGTAGCGACATGTATAACAATTCACACTTACTTCCGCGTGGGGTCCCAGACCCACAGGTTGCAGACCCACTTCTCGCCCCCGATGATGGGCATGCCCGCGTGCAGCGCCAGATCGTCCGCGTTGCCGTCCGGCAGCATGGAATAAAAGAGCACCGCGTCGCCGCGCGCTGGCACGACCTGCAAGCCGCGACCGTTCGCCGCCTTGGGAAAGGACGTCGCCCCGCCCGCGTCGGGCAGCTTGACGTACAGTAGTAACGTGAGGAACCGCTGCTCGGGGGTCCCGTCGTCGCCGAAATCGTGGTGCGGCGCGTACTCCTGCGTTTTGTTGTAGTGCACTACTTGTAATTCTTCCGCGTTCTTATCGGATGATAAGAGTACGTGGTCAATGCCCAACACGTCGCCGAAGCGCTTGTAGATCCGTTCCAGGGTCGGCGACGCGTTTCTCCTTAACCATCCGTTCCGCGACGTGCGCGTCTTTGATTTAAACCCGCCGCCCTGGCCGACCATGGACTCTCGAATCACCTTCGTGCCTAATTCCATGATGTGGTCGCATTCGAAGTCCGAAAGCATTTCTCGGACCAAGAAGACCCTAGGACCCGCCGGCGCGTGGCTAATAACTTGTAAGCTCAGCGCGAGATCGCCCTCGGCCACCCCTTCGGCATGCGTATAGGCGTGCGGGCTGGCCACGACGTGGGTCTGGCCCAAAAACTCCGCGGGCCAAAGATTCAGAATCGGTTTCGGTCGCGGATAAAAGGCCAGCCACGCGGCTCCTGTCCTCTTAGAGTAGTCCTTCATGAATCTTCTCTCCTCCAGCGCATTGGCGTACTGCTCGCCTTCCAGGACTTCCGCGTCGGACGGGAGGGGGTCGATAATATACACGTTTTCGTCGGAGTCCATTTTGAAACGAGCGACTTCCTCCCCCTTCAACATGAAGAAAAACACGTGGCCGTCGTACGACAGGGTGGAGGTCCTTCCTAACCCGCGCAGGTCTCCACTGTAAGTTCCTTCCTTCGTCCCGTCGTCCCAGCGCATGTCCAAAGTCTCCCTTCTAAAATTTCTAAATTTGGCGCCCATGCTCGCGCCGCGGGCCTTCCTTGGACTTTCGTGGGCCTTCATGTACTTCAACTCCTTGATGCCGGTGTCGAGGAGGTCGCTGAGCGTCGTCGTGCCGCCCAAACTCCCCGTGTCCAGGTGGACGGGCGCGCCCGTGTCGTGGGCCCGCAAGGTTTCACATTGATCGTTTAAAGCGGAGCAGTACTCGAGCGCGGCGGTTTGTGTGAGCAGCAGGGCTGCGAGCAGCATGCGGGCCATTGGCTGATGTCGGCCGCGCTGTTACCGGCGTTTCGAGCGGCGCTGGCGGTGCAGGGCGTCGACGCGTGACCCTAGCTGAGATCCTTCCTACCGACGTGCACTATGCAGCGCGGTCGGGCAGTTTTTGGCACGTGAATAAAAATTCTAAAAACCCGTCTTGGAACCCGTTTTGGAATTCGCACCAAAGGCTTGGCCAACCTTCTGATGATGCCTGAGCAGAATCGTCGAGCAGTCTCGAAGACAAATAGGTGCGGCCGAGAGCGGAGCTCCCCGAACAAAAATCCAGAGCCAGAGCCAATTGACACGCTGCTCGTGCGCGCCACCAGCACACTAACAAACTGAATATGATAGCGCTAAGAACCCTGCACCTTGCCCGTACCCTCGCCCGGCCGCGTTGGGCCTCCGCAGCGACCACGCATAATGCTTGGCAGCTAGGTTGGCACTAGCGCCCTTTTTCTCGTCGCGTACTCAATTCCGACCCCTGAGTTTAACGTATGAGTACCCCCGGTTGACAAAACTCTACCCTCAGCCAACGAGAAGCTCCCTACTACCCTTTATCCGCCAAGATCTCTTCAGAACGCGAGCGTCCCGCAGGCGCCCACCCCTTCTCCAGCTTCGAGAAGACCCTGGATGGGCGGGAGAAGACCGAGGAGAACCGCTTCGTCCGCGAGACCGAGGCCGCCCAGAAGTTGCAGCGCGAGGCGAAGCTCTCGGCCGAGCGCCTCCGCGTTTCGTCCAAGCGGGAGTGCTCCCAGGACCTGGCGAAGATGCTCCACCAGAAGCACCTCGCGGACCGCCGATTGACGCTGGGCAAGGTCATCTGCCTCTGAATCGCTATGCTGAGTTCCAATCGCCCGCGCGACGCCCAAGCTAATTTCGCCGCGGCGTCCTCCCCCATTGTGTAACACCTGTTCGAATTAAGCATAGGGACGTTAACAGGTCCCGATCCAGGCCTCGGGACTCGTGGTAAGAAACCCGCACCTTCCAGCCTCGATTTTTCCCCCGCACAAGCGCTGCAGCAGCCTGGTCGCGACACCGCCATGGCTCGCGACGGCGCGCCGAGGCGGCGACGGAGGACGCTCATCGACGTCGTGCTGCCCGCGGCGCTGCCGGCGGTCCTGCTCGTCGCGGCACCCCTATGCCATGTCACAAAGAGCCGGGCGGCCCCGGCCCTCGCCTACGACCAGTGGAGCGCCTGCGTGCTGAGCGGCTGCCGGGACGTCTTACAAGCGAACGAGGCGCACAGCTTCCCCTACCTCGCCTCCTTCGTCAGTCTCATGTTTCTTTTTGGCATTAGTGTTGGCTGGCAGGTGATTGCGATGGAGGGCCAGAAGAAGCTCATGAACATCCGGGTCAAGCCCGGGCCCGGCGGCGGCGGGTGAGCGAGGGCGTAAAGAATTTGTGTGTATGTGCCGGCGGGCGCGCGGGGTGCGCGGCGGGGGCCCTCGGGAGTTCCGCAACTACTTCAAGTACTTGGCCGCCCCTTGGGCGGGTGAGCTCGGGGACGGACGGGCGGGGTTCGCGAGTTCGCACAGTACCCCTTACGCCTCATCGCACGGGCTCCACCTTCGTCTCGATGTCCGACATGGCGACGGGCGCGTCGGCCTCGACGTCGTAGTCGGCCCAGTCGCCCTCGCTCAAGTCGACGTCCTCGAAGGGGAAGCCGCTGGCCGACCGCACGGACACGTCGCCCTCGCGCAGACGCCACGTCACGACGTCCATGCCCCGGGCCTCGAAGGCGACGACCGGCACCCAGTTCCCGGAATCTTCGTCCGTTACACTTCGCGGCATTTCGGCAAGCGCCTGTTTCTTCTTCTTGAAACGCGTTTTGAACTCGTCGGCACTTAGCACGGAGCAGCTTGACCGCTCGTTGGCGTCCGCGAACTTGAGGATCAAGTTGGCCACGCCCCGGCTGCCGTCCAGGGGCTCCTCGTCCTGCCTACAAATAGTTACGGCCTCCCGCACCTCCTCCGACTGCCCGTACTTGACGTCGATGGTCAGGGTGGCGCACTCCACATCGATGGCCGCGCTGCCCACGTTCTCCAAGTCGGCTTTGATGTAGGCTACGAAGACGGGCATGGTTGTCTCTGTCGCAGCGCAGGCGAGCTCGCGTGCGGGGCAGTCGTACGTCCTCGACCAGGTACAGGTTGTCTCTACACAAGGTGTGGCGTGCTCTAAATGCTCATTTTAGACTTTGAAAACCCTCACACAATACGGGTTTTCTTCAGGTCGAGCCAAAGCCTGCACGCGGCGCGCGGGAACCTCGTTGCGTCACGCACGCTAACAACAGGCACCCGGTCGACACCGCTTATCTTAATCAATAAATTGCGCGCCAGGACGCCCTCAAAACATAGATTGACCAAGTTGGGTCACATCGCAAAAACACCTCCAAAGCGGCGAGGCGGCGACGCGCGACATAAGGCGCGTCCCAAAACACTTGGGAGAGACCGCCAAGCCACCAACCAAAAGAAACGGAGCGATGCCGCGCCTCCCGCCGACGCCCCACAGCATGGACGCCAACGAGCCCAAACTAGGCCGGTGGGTCCACGACGACGCGAGCGGCTTGGAAGGCCTCGTCATAGAAGTCAAGGTCGGCGGCTGGCGCGTCGTCCAGAGCGAGGGCGGCCACACCGTCAACCGGCGGAGCGGCGCGCTCGAGTACGCGGAGGGCGAGCCCTCCGCGACCCTGGTGGAGGACATTAAACGGGAGTGGGACATCGACTACTTCCAGTACACGGGCGAGAAAAAAGTCCTATCGCGGCGCCGCCAGAAGGAGATCTATGAGCCACGGCGGTCCCACACGCCGGTCTCGAGACATGTGAAGCAACAACCGCCCCGGGGCCGGGCCCGGCCACAGAGCTCGCCCTTCCCTTCCCAATTGTCTGTGGCGGCGCTTGCATCGAGGCCGGGCCCGGGCGCGCCGCGGGCGGGCGACGGCGTCGCGAGGTTGTGTGAAACAGGGTGGCGCCGCGGCGTTGTTTTGAGCCGCCAAGCGGATGGCGGGGACTGGCGCCTATCCGTACGCTACGAGGACTCGCAGGAGAGCGAGGAGCGGTGGCCCTCGGCCGGCGACCTCTTCAAGGTGGGCGGCCGGCTCCCGGAGGCCTTGGTGCCCCCGCCGCGCGGCCTGGTGGGCCACGGGTTCCGCTTCGACGACGGGCGCATAGGGTTCATCGTCGGGTGCGCGAGCCGGGACTCTAAGTTTCTGGTAAGGACCGGCCCGGACACGACGCGCGTCCCGGTCCACGCGGCGCGCGCGTATTTAGCAAGGGACCAGGAGTCGACCTTCGGCCGCGTCAACCGCAAGGCCATCGCCGAGTTCAACACGAACCGGCCCCTCGTGCGCCGGCCGCCCTCGCCGGACAAGCGCCGGCGCACGCCCCAGGTCTACGACGACCCGGCGACGCCTTCACAGCCGCCGTCGGAAACGAAGCGGACGCCGAAGCGCAAGAGTCCGTCGCCGGGGGCGGCGGGGCCGATCCGCGAGCGCGCCTTCTCGGGCCATGCGCTGCTCCAGGGCTTCATGCAGGGCTAGCGCCCTCCCTCCGCCGCGTCGATGGCGCCAAGACAGCCAAGTCCCCAGTCCGGTTGCGCCGAGAGGGCTCTTAAACACCACGTCAAATTACACAACTAAACAAAACAACTAGCGCCTCTGCGCCGCCTGCAGCATTGCCGGCGCCTCGACGTCGAGCGCGCGGTCGAGGCGCTTCCGCGCCGGCGCCGTTGACGCCCACGTCGCCAGTCTCCGGGAGTCGAGGCCCTCCCACGTCGCGGCGCTCGCGGCGAGTGCAGGCCGCGCGTCGTCGGGCAGCGCGCGATACGGACTCCAATCGTCTACCACCGGTTGCACGGTCTCGGGCGTCACCAGCCCGACCAGCGCGTTGCTCCACCGGTAGAGCCGCGACGGCGGCGTCGCGGCGAGCGCGTCGAGCGTCGTCGCGACCGCGCGAACGGCATCGCAGCGCGCCAGTAAGGCGGCGACGGCCTTCTCCGCGCTCGCAACGGGCAGGCTGTCGACGAGCTTGGACAGCGTCCGGAGCTCGGTGCGCGTCGATTTTGACGAGGTTCCGACGCCGACGACGCCGAAGCTCGGTATGGGGCGCTTCAGGCGCGCTCCAGCCGCGGCGAGGGCGATGCCGGCGCGGCGGAACGCGGCCTGGGTCCCTCGCGCGTTCCAGTGACTAGCAACGGTAGAGGCGTCGCCGCTGTCGTTGCCGCCACCGCCATCATTGCCGCCGCCGCCGTCGTCGCCGCCGCCGTCGTCGCCGCCGCCGTCGTCGCCGCCGCCGTCATCGTCGCTGCCGCCGGCAGACGCCACCAGGACAAGGTGCACCGGAGGCCCGCCGGCGTCCATAGAAGCGAACGCGGCCGCCTCGACGGGCGCGCTGTGCCGACTCCACGGCGTCGACAGCGGCGCGGACGCGTCCAGCACAAGAATCACGCCGTCCGCCTCGGCGAGCATTCGCTGCGCGACATCAGCATCGACCACGACGGCGGCGTCGATGCGCCGCAGAGCAGCTGTTGGTCGCGACCGCACGGGAACCCCGAACGACGAGACGTCTGTCGCTGCGTCACCCCAGCGGTAGCGCACGTTGCCCGGGGCGGCATCGGGTCGGCAACTCGGCTCGGCTGACGTATCTTGGTCGTCCGGGGGCGACCGCGGCGCCTGGTCAACGCCCAAGAGCTCCGCCGCGACGTAACTGCATGCGTCCGAGGCGGAGGCGTCGCCCAGAATCAACAGGAGCGGCTTTTCGTCGTGGGCCAGCGACCGATCCGCAGCACGTCGTTTTTCAGCAGTCGTCGCGTAGAGCGAGGGCGCCACCTGTTCGATGGCCGCCTCGACGGGCCCGAGGCGCGCCTCCGCGACCCGCCGCGCTGTGGCGAGCCAAAAGAACTCCGAGGGCGCGTCAAACAGCACCTGGCCCGGCGCGACTTCCACCAGCGCCGTCCGGGCCAGCCGTTGAGCCGCGAGGAGCACGGCCCGCCGGTCCGACGCGAACGCGCGCGCGACGGCCAGGCCCTTTTCGACCATGTCGCCCGCCGGGCACCGAGCGACGACGTCCGCGGCGGCGAGCACGAGGCCGAGGACCGCGGTGACGCCGCCCTCGCGCGCGCAGAGGATCGCGTCTAGACATGCGATCCGGAATGGTCTTGGCGTCGGCCGCCCCGCGTGCTGGCCGAACAAGGACAGGGCCCACGTCGTGGCGAAGCACGGTAAACACTCGTCCTCGCCGTGAAGCGCGGACCACTTGCCCAGGGCCGACGCGATCGCGCCGAGGGACACCGAGAAATCTCCGGCCCACCAGCCTCTCAACCGCCCGTCGACGAGCTCCGCGAGGAGCCAAAACAGGACGTTTTCGTCACTGCCAACCGCCTCCAGGAGCGTCGCGGCGACCACGTTCAGCCCCTGCGCGTAGCCCGTCTCCGGAAACCGCGCCGCGACGGCGAGCAAGACCCGCCTCAATACCAGGCGCTCTTTGCTAGTAGTGTGGCCGCCGCCGCGGCCGCAGTCGAGTTTGACGTCCGCAGCAACACGCGCGCCTACGGTCTGTTCGAGCTCCTCCGTAGTATGTCGGAGTTCGGACGGCGGCACCGTAGCATCGCCTGAGGCACGTCGGCGCGCCCCGGAGAGCTCCAGCCAGACACTTCGCCTGCGCGCCCGCGGCACGCCCTCCCACGCGAGCCCCTGGACCCTCAACGCTCGGTGCTCCCCCTCCAACCCATCGGTAGCGGCCCAGGACGCCTCGTCACCGTCCGAGTCCGTGTCGCTACCTGTGGCGGCGTCGTCGTCCAGTCCCTCGCGCGAGTCCTCGGCGTCGTCCGCGTTGGGCTCTGCCGGCGCTGCGTGCTCCTCTTTCTGCGGTGTATCGGCGTCCGCGTTCGCGTTCGGCGCTGCGGGTGCTGCTGCGTGTGGCTCCTCCTCTGGTGGTACTGGGTCATCGGCCATCGTGTTTGGAGGCTGCCGTGCAGTTATACCGCTTCTACGCGCTCGTGTTGGCTAATTTAAGCCAGAGACCACTTTTGCTCTCTCGAGCAGAACTCCACTGGGCGCAGCCGCTGGCGGCCCAGGCCTCAACCGTGAGTCGCGATCGATGTTGAGAGCAGCTGAACGTCTCCAATCAGCAGGTACTGGGACGAGGCAGCGCAGGAGACAACGCGCAAAACCCGCGCAAACTGAGGTGCAAAACGGGTTTTACTCGGCCAGCCCAACACAGCTGCTCGCCGCTGCTAGACAGCTGCCAGACAGCAAGCAGATCCCTCCACACGCCAGCTAAGCCGCCGAGGTCGCGCGCCGCCGCCGCGCCACCAGTGGGCGCACCAAGCACCCAGCTCCACACAACTCTCTTCGACAGCCGCGCGCCGTCGACGCACACCATGTACGCCAACCTGGAGCGGTGGCCCGCCACGCCCACGGAGGGCGACAACGAACGAGCCGAGCGCGCCCCGCGCATCGTGCTGATGGGCTCGCGGAGAAGTGGCAAGACGTCCATGGCGCGCGTCGTCTTCGGCAAGATGTCCCCGCACGAGACGCTTTTCGTGCCGTCCACGGCCCAGCCGACGTTACGTTTAGTGGCCAATTCTGATTTAGTCCACTTTTCGATCTTCGATGTGCCCGGGGACCGGGAACTCTCAGAGCTCCGCTATAATGATAAAGCGATGACGCCGCGGGACCTCTTCGGGCGGTGCGTCGTTTTGGCGTATGTGGTCGACGCCGAGGCGGACCCGTATTCGGAATGTGCGCGGTTGGCCGAGGTGGCCGCGGCGGCGAAGGCCGCGAACCCGCGAGTTCAACTCGAAGTCTTTGTGCACAAAGTCGACGGGGACCATTTTCTAAGTGAGGAGCAGAAGTTGGACTGTCGGCGGGAGGTGGAAGCCTGCGCCCGAGCCGAACTGGCGGAGCTCTACTCTCATAGTAGTGATGAAAACGACGGCGAGGCCGCCCAGGCCTACGCCGACGACTGCTTGCGAGGCGCGGCCTTCTCGTTGACCTCCATTTATGACCATTCCGTGTTCGAGGCCTTCTCGAAACTCGTTTCACGAGCACTCGTCCCTCAAAGAGTTGTTTTAAGGAAGATGCTCGATGCTCTAGTGACCGCGTGCGACATGGAGAAGAGTTTTCTGTTCGACGTGGCTTCGAAAGTGTATGTGGCTACCGACTCCGCACCGGTCGACTCGGCGTCCTACGAGTTGTGCGCGGACGCGATCGACGTCGTCTTGGACGTGGCGTCGATCTACGCCCCGGACAAGACCAAGGAGCCGTCGGACGAGGAGCCCGCGGCTCCCGCGCCCCAGCAGCGGTCGAACGCGGCCTCCATCCAACTGTCGAACGGCATGGCCCTTGTTTTAGATGAGGTCGACAGCAACTTGGCGCTGGTCTGCTTGCTGCGGACGGAGAACCTGGAGAAGCGGGACCTCATCGACTACAACCTCGGGTGCTTCCGAACGGCGCTGGCTCGGTTGGCGGCGCTGAACGCGTCGTCGGCGGGTAAGTAGTGTACATAATACGGCGCCTCATCGTATGGTGTTCCGGGCGGCCGCCTCGGGGAATTCCTGCCTGACGGCGTGCGCTAGCCACGTGAGCTAGCGCAGTTGCGTAGGGCGGAGTGAATCAATTCATTTTCGTTACGGTGCTAGGACTAGTGGGCGGGGCCCGGGGGGGGGGACACCGCGCGCCGTATATCAAGCCTCTCTCTCTCTTGCTCATTACGCAACCCGCACGCGGCGCCCGCCAGCGAAAAAACCCGTGGAGCTCTCCAAAGTCAAAAATCACCGCGCCAGCGCATACATAGCGCAGTAGAACTGGACGCGCAGGCTATTAGAGCAGGCAGAGCCTCAACGCTCGCCACATCATTCAACATCAGGCTCCTCGCTCTCAGCGCGCTGGCGGTGCGTCTGTCCGCCCTACGACTTGTCGTGCGCCCGTCACCAGCTCGTCGCCTTACGCGGTCGCTCTCCGTCTTAACCATGGCCAAACGCGAGGCCGGCGCGGCCTTCGACGAGGCTGGCGCAACGAAAGAGGCGAAGAAGTTAAAAGTGGCCGAGCTGCGCGCGGCGCTCGAAGCTGTGGGCGCGGACACAAAGGGCCTGAAACCCGCGCCCGTCGAGCGCTTCGTCGACAGGCAGCGTGAAGCGTACCCATCGACTGAGCGCGACGCGCTCTCAGCGACTGTGATTGCTGAATGTGCTGCTTTGTCAGAGAAGGACACGCCAGCCGCCGCGCCTGCTGAGACGCCGGCCGCCGTGCCAAGTGACACGTCAATCGCCGCGCCCGCCGCGGACACGATCGAGATCGTGCGCCTCGACGGCGCTGGCGCCGTGCATGAGACGCTGGACGCCCCGCAGAGCTACTCCGCCGCGCGCACGGCGTTCGGCAAGTTAAGGCACGGCGAGGCCGGCACAACTGCTTCAGCTGAGGGCGGCTCGTTGGAACTGCGAGTGGGCGGCGTCGCGAAGCTGTCCACGCTGGACGAAAAGAAGAAGAAGGCCCCCGCAAAGAAGAAGGCGCCGGCCGGGCCCATTGTCCGGAGCGCCTGCCCCCGCGCGGCGCCGGTGGCCGGGAAGAAATTAGCGTTGCTCTCCGCGAACATCGCGGGTTTACGGGCGTTGCTGGATCCCGAGAAGGCCGCGGGCAAGCGCGACGCTTTAGTGAAGCTTGTAAGTGAGGAAAAACCGGACGTGCTCTGCCTCAACGAGCACAAGCTCCAGGAGGTGCACGTGGAGGACTGCAAAACAGGCCTCGCGGAATTGTTGCCGGACTACCCGGTCGAGTTGCAGCACTTCACGTGCTCGACGGCCAAGAAGGGCTATTCCGGGGTGGCTATATTGATAAGAAAAGGCGGCGCGGCGGACGTGGATAACGTCAAAGTGACGCCGGGCTACGAGACCGCCGATACTATTGTGCAGACGGAGGGGCGCCTCCTCACGCTGAAAGCGCCGGGCCTGCCTAGTATAATAGCGACGTACGTGCCGAACAGCGGCCAGAAGTTAGAGAGACTTAAATATCGGTGCGACACGTGGGACCGCGGCCTCGCGACCCACATCAAGGCCCAGGGCCCCACCATCTTAATTGGGGACCTGAACTGCTGCCATTTACCAGAAGATATCCACAACATGTATACGCGGCCCAACTTCGCGGAGCTGTGCAGCGGCGAAGTGGAGTTGGAGGACCAGTACGCCGGGCTCAGCGGGCCGAAGAAGCAGGCCGGGCTCACACCCGAAGAAAGGGCGTCCTTTTCTACTATGCTAGAGGACGCCGATCTCGTGGACACCTTCCGCGCGCAGCACCCGCAAGCCTCGGGGGTCTTCTCGTACTACTCGCAGCGGGCCGTGGCCAACCGGCCCGCGAACCGGGGCCTGCGCCTCGACTACGTGCTGGCCTCGCCGGCCCTGACGCTGGCGGACTCGTTCATCCTGTCCACGGACGACGCGTGGCCCTTCGCGGACCACTCGCCCGTGGGGGCCGTGTTCGAGTTGTAAGACTTTAGGTGGTGTTCTTGTTACTTACGGTGGCTGGGGGGCCCTGGAGGCGAGTTCCTCGCGCGCGCGGTGCAGTTTCTAGGACGGGTTTTGCTGCTTAAGACAAGTCTTAAGACGTACTAGTGGGGCTAGTCGCAAAAAGTAGTCACACACACACACTAAGACGCTATCGAGCAGTAAGGCGGCTGCTTAAATATTATACTTACTCCTGATGGGAAATGTCCGGTGCCGGCGGACCGGACAAAGACACCTCACCCGAAGAGCCGCCGCCAGAGGCCCTTCTTCTCCGAGGCCGGCGCTGGTGCTAAAGCAGCCAAGGCCGTCGCCACCGTATTATCCCCGAGCCGCTCGGCCCGGGCCTCCGGCGCGTCCGGGGCGTAGATGTTGTATATGGGCCCCAATTTGTCGAGCTCCTGCTTCCAGTTCACTTTGAGTTCTTTGAGCTCGCCGGTCCTAGGTTCAAACACGACGGTATGAATCCTAGGTTTGGTGTACAACTCGTCCTCGTCCATGAAGGTCGAGACCCTGCGTTTCTGCACGACGCCGGTCTTAAAAACGCCTAAAGCCTGCTCGATCGTGTTCAGCTCCACGAGGCGCCGCGTCCGCTGCTCCTTGTCCGAAATGCGATCCAGCTCCTGGCGATTCAATCTATAAGTGTCCCGGATGTTCCGCAGCCAGTTCTCCAAAGGAGGCACGTGATCGACGTTCTCCATACTGGCCCGGATGCCGCCGCAGTCGTAGTGGCCGCACACCACGATGTGCGGGACTTTTAACACGTTGACGGCGTACTGGATGACGGACATCATGCTCATGTCCGTGCCTATTACTTGATTGGCGACGTTTCTTGCCACAAAGACGTCGCCGGCGTCCAGACCCATGATGCGGTTCGCCGGGACTCTACTATCGGAGCACCCGATCCACAGGATTTGGGGACTCTGGCCACTTGCCATCCTATTGAAGTAGTCCTTGTCCTTCTTCACTTCCTCGGAGACCCACTTCTTATTGTTCTCGAAAATGGTCTTCAATTGTTTATCGACCGCGAGCGCGGGCAGTCGAGTGGGCCCGGAGAGGGCATGGGTCGTGGCGGCGAGGGCCAGCAGGCGGAGCGCCATGGTCCTTGGGTATGGTGGCGCCGCAACACGTATGTGCGCTCGTTGCCAGCGGCTGGGCTCGTGTGTTGTGCTGAGCCCCGTGCGCAGCGAACGGCTCAAACGCGCTTGCGATGTCTTCGCGGCAGCACGACGGTCTGCTGCTTTTGCAAGACTCCTGGCAGCTTGCAAGGACCGCTGTCGGCACAGCAATTGTGAGTGCAGGACCAAGTGCTCTGTTTCAACTTCGTGCGTGCGGGTTTCTTGCGGCCTTTCTTCCAGGCATCGCATCCCTCCAGACCATCGCACTGTTCCAAATGAGCGTGCTTCGGCGAGAGGAGCGAGAGGAGCTTTTGGTTAAAACGGGTTTTCCCACGTAACTCATAAAAACGCGTATGCTCGCTCGCGCTGACCGCGAGGAGCAGTAGCATCTCTCTCGACCACTCGTCACCTGTGCCGCCGAAAACTGACGCTGGACGCCGCGGCGTTGCCGGCCTAAAACTCCTTTCCTCGCCCCATGGGACCGATGCGCGCCGCGCTCCTGGCCTGCCTCCTCGTCGACCGCGCCGCGGCGCGCGCCCACGTTTTTACCCACCGCGGCGCGAACGCGTCCGCCGCGGCCTGGCACGCGCCGCCCGCCGTGGTAAGCCGCGCGGCGCAGAACTGCAGCCGCTTCGTGGTGATCATGTCCCAGCGCTCTGGCAGCCGCTACTTCATGGACAAATTGAAGTCCCACGCTGAAATAAGGACGGCGGGCGAGATCTTCAGCCACGACCGCTTCCGGAACACGACGTGGTCGTCGATGCATGATGCGATCGACAGGCATATGGGCAGTGCGTGTTCGTACAACGAGCACGTGACGACGGTGGGCTTCAAGTGGATGCTTAATCAAGGTCATGATGGTCGTCATGAAAAAGTAAAAAACTACTTCCGGAAGAGCGGGACGAAACTTGTTTTTTTGTGGCGGAAAAATGAGGTCCGCCGCATTATATCCCTACGGGCGCTAGCTACAGAGAAAGAGGCCCACCCCTCGGCGGTCCAGGCGGCGCAACTCGCTGCGGAGAAGATAGCGATGCCCAGTGGCCGCGCTTTAATAAATCAATTGGAAAAAGACGCGCACGAGCGGAAATCAGTTACAAGGTACTACGAGCGCAGTAGCGACCACCTCGTCATTTTTTACGAGGATATTGTGGAGTCATCGCCGAAGTACGGGGAGACGTTTAAGCGTGTTTTTGACTTCGTTGGCGTCGCGCCGACTCCAAACATCGCCCGCGCCCGCCGCGCAAACTCCGCGCGCAGCGACGCGACCGCCTCCAGCGTCACGCCCGCGAGGCCCTCGCCCAGCATCAGCGCGCGGACCACCGCCAGCGCGTAGGCGCCGCAGTCGTAGGGGTTCGTCTGCCGCGGCGTCTCGACGGTTTCGAAAGTTACGGCGGGCCGCCCGAGGCAAACCCGCAGCTTCTCGGCGCACTGCCGCGCCCTCGCTTCGTTCGTCGAGCGGCCCATGGAGTCGTAGTGCCTGGCGAAATTCGCCTCGACGTCGTAAACGAGCAACGACCAGTGCGAGCCGGCGCCGACGTGTAGCGAACCGGCGTCGTTGATCACCGTCGCGAGGACCCGCCGATCGCCGGGAAACGTGAGCCCCTTCCGCAGATCCGCGACCTCCTCTTCATCGTCGAAGTCGCACTGGAGCATCACAAAGGCGTAGACGGCCGGGTCCAGCAGGAGCCACCTTACTTGCACGTCGTCCTCGATCAGCTTCATCGCGAACGCTATCGTTCGATCGTTCAACCATTTCGGTGGCCGGAAGAGCGCGAGCTCCGGGCGCTCGAGGACCGCGTCGCGGTAGTTAATTTCTTGCGCCATAGCCCGAGCGTAGAGGAACCTGCTCGATGGCGTGCTTGATGGCGTAGAGGCGGATGCTTGTCTTGCAACCTTAGTTTGCCGCGTCCGCTATGAGCTGTGCTGCTGCAGGAGTGCTGTGCTGTGCTGTGCTGTGCTAATCGTGCGCTCGCGCGGTTTCAATAAACCAGCGCAAGGTCTTTGTTTACACAAATAACGGTCCCGGCCGCGCACGGACGCTCCGCGGTGCGCTTGGCACGCGCTTTTGCGACAACAGCCTCTGGCTCTACCTCAGCTCTCCCAAAGCCATTTGTATCTCACGCGCGCAAAGCGATCGCTCAGCAAGACAAATCGTTGAGCAGCGTCAATAGCATCACAGTAACACTTGAGAGAGCGTTGGGGTGCTGCCGCGATCAATGCGGCTAGCTGCAGCATTGTGCTGCATCGCGATGGCCGCATCACTGCAGCCGCAGACCGTTCCGCTGCACAAACTACTCAGTACGTGCATCGACGCCGCCGGCCGCGGCTGCGCGTGCATTCGTTCGGTGCAGGAGTCTGGCGGCGTCGACGCGCAGCTCAAAATTCAAGGCGATCCGAAGTCCGCATTGACCGCGGCCGACCTCGCGGCGCAGGCCGCCGTGGTTGGCGCGCTCGCGAAGGCGTGGCCGGGGCTCACCATTATTGGAGAGGAGGACGAGTCGGTGTTCGCTGAAGACTTTGAGCTCGACGTTCCGCTCGACGACTCTATATTAAACGGGGAGCCCACAGTAGATCTTGCATCAGCCAAGATCAAGATCTTCGTGGACCCGCTGGACGGGACGAGAGAATTTGTAGAGGGCCGCCTAAGCGCCGTGCAGTGCTTGGTGGGCGTCGTGGTCGGCGACACGCCCGTGGCGGGCGCCGTGGGCATCCCGTTCCCGGCAGACGGCGGGCCGCCGCGCGTGATCTGGGCCACGGCGGGCGGCGCCGTCGGAGGAGACGCACCGCGGGCGGAAAAACGCGCCGACGACGCGCCTCTCCTCGTGGTCGCGGGCGACGGCTCGGACCCGGCTCAAGTAGCCGCGGTCGCGGCCTTCCCGGGCGCCGACTTCGCGGTGTTCGGCGCCTCCGGCAACAAGCTCAAACTCGTGGCCGATGGGGCCGCGGACGTCGCCGTACTCCACTGCAAAACGTCGGCCTGGGACACGTGCGCGCCGACGGCCGCCATCGTCGCCGCGGGCGGCAGGGTCACCGACTACTTCGGCGCGCCGCTCGCGTCGTACACGGGCGCCGTCGGAAATGCGTTAGGCGTGATCGCCTCGTCGGCACGGGCGTCAAAGGCGCACGATGCAGCTTGTGCCGCGTTGCGGCGCGACGCCCGCGCCGTGGCCCTCCTCGAAAAGTACGGCGTCCGCGGCGCGACGCACGCGGCCGATGTCGCACGGGACCTAAGAGGTGAGCCGCTCACCGTCGCTTCTGTCGCGGCGGCGGCCGGCGTGGACGCGGCGTCGTATCACGCGCCGGAGGCCGAGGCCTTCCGCGGCGGGCTGTCCGCCGGATGCAGGCTGCTCCTCGATACGGGTGCGTCAGTCTTCCTGAAACGCATAAAGATGCGGGAGCTGCCCGCCGCAGTGAAGAAGGCGACGGCGCAACCGCAGAAGCTGCGTCGCGACGTCGCCTCCTTTAGAGTTGAGGCGGTATTCCTGTCATCAGACGCGGCGACGGGACTGGTAGCGGCGACCGGTGTGCAGGTGCCGGCGGTGCTGTCCGCGACGGTCGACACACCGACGGATGACCCCCTCGACGCCGCGTCGCTGCTGTTCCTCCGGGACTTCTCGCCCGACGACGGCTACGTCCAGTCGAACCTACTCGCGGGAGATGACCTGCGCGCGACGCTGAGAGCCTTGGCGCGCTTCCACGCGCACTTCTGGGCCGGCGGGCGTGGCGCGAAGCAGAAGGTCGACGAGGTATGGCGATGTGGGGGCCACTGGCAACCTGCCTACCAGAACCCCGAACAGCTCGAAAATGGCGTCGCGGACGCGTGGCTGCGGCTGCTGGAAAACTTTCGGAGCGTGCTGGATACCTCGCCGGCGACGCGGGACCTCCCCCTCGAGGCGCTCGGGAAACGCCTGCAGCGCGCGGCAGTTGCCGCGGGTCGCGCCGCGCACCCGTTCGCTCACGACGAAGTCAAAGCAGACGTCGAGCAGTGGCGCACCCTTATCCACGGCGACCTCAAGGCCGCTAATATTCTCGTCAAGGACGGCGAAATGGCGGCCTTACTCGACTTCCAATTCGTGGGCGACGGCTTAGCGGCCACGGACCTTGCGCACTTCCTAACGGCGTCGGTGGCCGGCTCAGAGTGCCTGGGCGGCGACGGGTCTTTGCTAGACGGCGCCCTCGTGGACTTGTACCACGCGGAGCTTGTCGCGGCGCTGGGCCGCGACGTCCCCATTGGCGAGTTCCGGCGCCAATTCGAGATCGCCATCGTGGACAAGGCGCGCTTTGTGTTCTCATATCTCTGGCCGCGCATCGATGCGAGTCCTGCGGAGTTGGAGCGGGGGGCACAGATCTGGAACCGCAACTCCTACAACAAGGATATCAAAGCGGCCGTGTGGCTCATCGCCCGCACGTCTGCCGCTCTGGACGCTGTGGTGCCCGAATAATAAAATTGGTGTTACTGTTCATTCATATTCGCCAATAGACGGTTCAGGTCGTCCTCCTCCGCGCCCGCCGGCCGCGCGAAGCCGGAACCCCCGTCGAGGCGCCGGTCCGCGCCGTCGAGCCGCCGCTCGAGCTCGTCTGCGTCGCCGCGGTCCTCGAAGAGAAACGCCACGATCACGTACCGCCGCCCCTTCGTCGTCGGTGCCCCGGCGTGGAAGAGGCTCCCCGGGAACAAGACCAAACCACCGGCATCACTGTTGACAGCCCGGTCGAGCTCCGCGAAGAAGGTGCCGCCGCCCTCGTACTCCGACGTATCGTTGAGGGGCAGCGTGATCGAGTACTCAGATTGGTCCGAGTGCAGGGGGAGCGCCCGTTGCGCGGAAGCGTCGTAGCGCACGCAGAACGCGTCGATGACCCGCAGCTTCACAGCAGAAGCCCCGGTCACTTGCGCGACGGCGGGGAAAATGACATCGCGGAGCGTCGCGTTGAACCACGCCAGCAGTTGGGGCGCCCCGTGCACGGGTAAATCCGTCGTCGGCACGGCGAAGTGCCGCGCCGTCGTCCAGCCGCCATTCTTAGCAGCGTGCGCCTCCGCGAGCGTTATCGCCTTCGCGCACGCCCTGGGATCCACGACGCGGTCCGACGCCCACACGACGGCGCCTCCGGACTCAACCGTCTCGAAAACAAACGCTTTGAACGAGCAGGGGCCCGCGTGGTAGGCGTCGCGCGTTGTGACGGCCTTCCTAATCTCCGGGTGGTCCGGGGCAAGCTTGATGGCTTCCTGCAGTAACCGCCGCTCCGCGCCCCATTCGTCATTCCAGCCGTAGACTCGAGCTCTCCCATAAAGCGCGTCGCCGTCGCGCGGGTTTGCTACTAAGATCGCGCCGTGCGCTTTCAAGGCGTCCTCAAACCTACCGTCGCCCTCGGCGCACGTGGCCACCACTCGCAGCGCCTCCGTCGGCACGGCGTCGCCATTTTCGAAGCGGCAGCGCGCGCAGTCGCACTCGAGGCCCCGCGTCACCAACAATGCTTGGCGCTCCGCGCGTTCCAAACACGTGTCGACGCGCGCCACGGTCCCGAGGCCCGGGGCGACGCGCTTCGATTGCACACGGAGGGGCCCCGTCTTCTGCGTCGTCAGCGCGTATGTCGGCGCGCAAGAATGCGGCCGCGCCTCCACAAGGACCAATACCTCGAGCGGCTCGAAGCGCGCGTCGGCGTCGGCCGCGACGCTGGCGAAGGACTCCGGCGCTTCGTCCTCGTCGCTCTCGTCGGCGAAGGCCGCTTTTACGGCGAGCGCCGCCCGCGACGTGTCCTCCTCGCCGTCGCTCGCGTCCTCGCCGTAGTCCGGGCGCACGAACTCGAGGAGGACCGCCTGCTCTTTTGGATCGGCGCAGGCGCGGCACCTCCCGACCAGCGGGCTCTCCCTCTCCAGCGCGACCACCTCCTCAAGCACTCTAGTGAAGACGTGGCGCAAGCCAAGGACGCCCAGGAACTCGAGCGAAGGAATGCCCGCCACGAGCTTGTCCCAGGGCACATTCTCGCTCGACGCCTCGTACGCCGACAGCGCGAACTCCACCCAGACGGCCGCTTCACTCTCCGCGTCCGCGGCCGCGGCGCACGCGACCGCCGCCGTCAAGAGGATCGCGTCGGCATATCGTGACGCGCACGCGGCCCCGCGGAACGCGACCACAGGATCACCCTCCGCGCGCGGCCCGCAGCAGTGCAGCGCGTGGGCCTCGTCGTCGTCTTGGCACGCTTCGGAACAAAAGACAGCGCCGCAATCACAAAACACGACGCCGTGCGCGCGGTGCTTTATGTTCAACCCTCGCAGCGCGTCGGCGAGCGAGGCGCCGTCGAGCGGCAGGGCTGAAGCCGCGCACTGCACCAACGCGTCGGCACCGGCGAAACTGCCGCAGCGGGCGCAGCATAAGCAGCTCGCCCGGTTTCTCAAGCGCTGCACGAAAGCGATGGGTGCTGCCGTGCTCGTGTCAGTCGGTGGTGGGGGTGGGTACGGCATTGGAGCAGTGACTGCTCCAGTGGTATTTATCTTAATCTCTAGCGCTTGGATGCTAGCTGGCAACCGGGTTTACCCAGGCTGATCGATTGTGTGGATAAAAAACCCGTCAAATAAAACCCGTTTATCGCATCGCCGCCGCGCGTGTGTTTGTGGAACAACGGCGACGGAGGGTTTAGTCGTACACAGGAGTGTGGCGCCTTTTAGGATGTGACCGAAAACAAAGACGGATCGGCCCCGCGTATAGAACCTTCGCTAGAACCATAGTCTTAGGGACACGTATACGCCCACCGCGCCGAGGCCATCGCCTCGCGGTGCCGCGCAACGCGCGGTTGCAACAAAGCCGGAAGGGGCCAGTCGTCGTCGGGGGGCGGCGCCGGCCGTGGCTTCGGCCTCCGGGCGACAGCGACCTGGCGCTTCGCCGGCGCCGTCCGCGGCCGGCGGCGCGGTACGGCCGCCGCCGCGAGCGCCGCGATGTCGACGGCCGCGGACGCGGGCCGGCGGCGCGGTATTGCCACCGGTGCCTGCTGGACCGCATCGAGGGCGCGCGCGACGTGTTGCTCCCACCGCGGCGTCTCGGCGGCCCACCAGCCCTGTAATATGCCCTGGTCGCGCGCGCGCCGCCGCTCCGTGCCACTGGTGTCGTAGCTCCGCGCGGGCGGCAGCGCGGTCACGCGCGACCGGCGCCGCATGAGAGATTTTTGCTTCGCTTTGTGCGACGCGGACCCGAGGAGGCCCGTCCACGCGCTGCGGTTGTCCTGCGTTGGGCGACGCGTCGCGTCGATGGCGCGCGGAAGACGCCATCGCCGCAGAAGTAAAACGGACGCCGGCCGCTGACGCGAGTCTTCGCCAAATTGGCGCCGTGGAAGGCCTCGACCGCTGCTGTGCGGGCCACGGACGCGCGCGCGGCCGCGAACGACCCTACAGTGACCGCCACCGCCGCGCGCAGCTCTAGTACTGCGGGGTCCTCCGTGTTGATGACGACCTCGTCGCACTCGACGGCCGCGAAGCCGAACGCGTTGGTCTCGCCCAGGCGCATACCGTCGAGGGCGCCCCCGGTCTTGGGGGCGGCGTCGCTCTTTTCTGTCCCGGTGGGCGCGTCCGGCTCCTGGACCGGGTCCGCGAAAGTCACGGTCCGGGCCGTGTCCAAGGACGACGCCCGCACGGAGTCGGCAAACGTCACGGACCGGGCGGGCGAGACGACCGCCGGCGCCTTCGCGTCGGCAAGCGCCTCCGCCTCTCGCTCCCGCCCCTCCTCAGCCCGCCGCAGCGCGTCCTGCTTCGCTTCCCGTCTGAAATCCTGGAACGCCGCGGTCTCGCCCAGCGGGTCGACCGTCGGCTGCGCCGCCGCCACGTCCGCAGCGACGGACCGCGGCGACGAGTCCCGCGCCGGCGCCGGCGCCTCGGCCGCCGCGGGCGCGTCGGCCGGCGCCGGCGCCTCAGCCGCCGCCGCGGGCGCGTCGCATGCCGCCTCGCCGAGGACCAGCGGTGCGGGCGCCGGGGCCTCGGCCTCCACGGCAGTGTCGATTGGCTGTAGGCTGATGCTGTCCGCTACGCTGCCCTCTTCCAGCGGGCTGCTTCCGGCTGCTTCTTCCGCGGGGCTCGGTGCCGCTGCGAGAACCTGCTCCTCCATTTTCGATCTGTCCGTCCTCAATTCGATCGAGGGTGCTCTCCATTCAGCGTTGGCATCTCGGAGGTGCGGCCAGATTTTCAAAGCACGCCCCCGCCGCAAACGTGCGTGCGCGTCGGAGGCGTCGGATGGACCGCTCATGTGGGGCTCGCGGCTTGCGCGCGCGGCGACGAGCGAAGAGACCCGAACATTTTTTCGGAATTCTGTCGCCTTTTTTCGTGCTACGTGTTGTATCACGTCTGCGACTGCTCCGCCGGCAGGGGAAGGCTGTTAGTGAGGTCCGCCAAACTCACCTTCCAGCTGCTCGACAGCCGGATCGAGGCAATCTTTGCTCTAAAGTACAAGCACCATCTAGCTTTCGCGCAGCATCTACGCATCTGGAGAACGCAACTAAAATCCGCTCGCGGACGCAGCTGGAGAGATGCGACGCGTCCTATGCGTCGCTGCCGCAGTACATGCCTATGCTCCCGCCAGGATAGCCCGGCGACCGCGCGCCGTCGCGCTGCGCGTCGCCACGGAGGACCCGGCGACCGTCGCGGACGAGGCCCCGGCGCGCAAAGCGCCGCTGCGCGCCCCGCCGCCCGTTTTGACGGACGCGCGCGACATGGTCCAGGTCTTCGAGGACTTTGAAGCCGACGAAGCTTCAGTTGTACAGGACGACGGCGAGGCGTCGCA
>Ga0114994_10000552_pt1 | contig 25415 bp, 23 predicted proteins | sample ArcticOcean_MG_C_9_FD_87043 | JGI IMG/M metagenome (GOLD analysis project Ga0114994, IMG submission 87043) | Marine microbial communities from western Arctic Ocean - ArcticOcean_MG_CB2_152 | ecosystem: Environmental > Aquatic > Marine > Oceanic | place: Arctic Ocean: Canada Basin | collected...
CCAAAGGGTAGATACCTACATGTTACTCACCCGTCTGCCACTAAGTATTGCTACTTCGTTCGACTTGCATGTATAAGGCGTGCCGCCAGCGTACGTTCTGAGCCATGATCAAACTCTCAAGTTTAAAAACGGCGCACACTAGCTTCATATATAAATTCTAAGAATAAAATTTATATGATTTTGAAGTGTGTACGACAAATTTTGGTAACCTTAACCGTCCACACTTCTCTTCTTAAATTTTTACTTTTTAAATAGCTAATTAAGCAACAAATGCTTAATAATTAACAATAAAACAATATTTTTATTGCTAAAGTGTGACGCTTATAGTCTAAAATAAAAGTAAAGCAAGCGGTTAACATTCAAAAAAAACATGAAATTTGTCAGCAAATTAAGGGTTTATTTGATTTTTTTATTTTGCTAAAATAATAATTGGTAAATTAAGATGATATTGACTTTTAAAAAAATACAAAAAAATATCAAAAAAAATGTAGAGCTATTTTCTCTAGTTTTGTTACTTTTAGGAACTATATTTGGAACCTACACCTACAACGAAAGTAAAAAAATTGTTACCAATAATTATATTGATTTAATTAATAATATTTATTTTAAAAAAACTTTAAACAATATTTTTGACAATTTATCCCCAAAATATTTGAGTATAGAGCATAAAATTACATCAGGTGAAACATTTAATGAAATACTAAGAAAATATGAAATACCTGAAAATGAAATAGTAAAAATAAAAAAAGGATTATTTAAAAACAATAATTTAAACATCCTTAAAGTTAATCAAGTTTTAAAATTTACTCTAGATCAATCAAAAAATAAAAAAATAGTTTATTTCTTATACCCTGTTTCAAAAACTGAAAAAATAAAATTAATAAGAAATATAAAGCTAGACACTTTTGAGAAGAAAATAATTATAACTGATTTAAAAAAGAGAATAATCTTTCAAGAAGGAAAGATTTTACAAAGTCTTTATAAAACGGCTATAGATTTAAATATACAGCCTAATGTAATTGTTGAATTTGCTAGAATTTATGGTTTTCAAGTCGATTTTCAGAGGGATATTAGAAAGAATGATAGTTTTCAAATAATATATGAAGTTTTTGAAGATAATAAAGGAAAAATTTTTGAAACTGGCAATGTAATTTTCGCAGATCTAAAATTAAGAGGACAAAATAATTCTTTATATTATTTTTCAAAAAAAGGACACGAAGGTCATTACGATGGTAGTGGCAAAAGTGTGCGAAAGGCCTTAATGAAAACACCTATAAATGGCGCAAGCCTTTCATCCTCATTTGGAATGCGAAAACATCCAATTGATGGTTATAATAAAATGCACAGAGGAACTGATTTTGCTGCACCTGAAGGAACACCTATAATGGCATCTGGTGACGGTATAATCGCTAAAGCCCAATGGTGCGGTGGTGGAGGAAACTGTATAAAAATAAAACACAACTCAACTTACTCAACTATTTATGCGCACATGAAAAGCTTTTCCTCAAATATTAAAGTTGGCGTAAGAGTTAAACAGGGAAGAGTAATTGGTTTTGTTGGGTCTACTGGAAAATCTACAGGTCCACATCTTCATTATGAAGTAATTAAAAATGGAAAAAAAATTAACTCTCAAAAATTAAAACTACCATCTGGGAAAATTTTAACTGGCAAAGAAAGAAAAAATTTCGAAATAGAAAAAATTAAACTTAATGTAATGAAATCAGAATTAATCTTAGGTTTAAATTAACTTAACTATTAGTAGCTTGCTTTTCAGACGATTTATCTACCACTAACTTAGCTTGATCTTTTTTTTCTGAATTTAGTTCTTTATTTATTTCGGTTGGATCTTTATTTATTTCGGTTGGATCTTTCTGAGGTTCGATTGATCTAACTTGTTGTTTTTCTGCCAGAACTCTCTTGAAATGATCCGCATGTTGAAAATAATTTTCAGAAAGAATTTTATCTTCATTTGTTAGCGCCTCCCTTGCTAAATCATTATATTTTTCAACTAAATTTGATGCATTATGATTATTTCTCCCTGGGACTTTTCTTTGAAAATTATCATTAGATGAAAAATTAGATTTATATTTTGGTCTATCGCCATTGAGTTTAAAACCTCTATCATTTCTTCTAAAGTTGGGTCTTCTATTATTGCTATTATTTCTAAAAGTTACCATTTTATTAATTCTTTTATATTTTAGTGCTAATTATGCAGCGGTCATTTTGACTATAGTCTTTGACTACTTTGTTTACATAAAAATCATAATTTTTTAAAATATTTAAAACTCTATTTTTTTGATCAAAGCCAATCTCTAAAATAAATTTTCCTTTTTTTTTTATTAACCTTGAAGTTTTACAAATTACTTTATTAATTTCTGAAAAACCATCTCTACCACCATCTAATGCAAGTTTAGGCTCATATCTTGCAACATCTTTTTCCAAATATTTAATATCTTGTTTTTTAATATATGGAGGATTAGATAAAATCATATCATATTTACCAATTAAAAATTTGTCAACATCAGAATTATAAAATTTTACTCTGTTGCTTAATTGATGCACTTTTGCATTAAAACGTGCAACATTTATAGCTTTTTTAGAAATATCAATCCCAGTTCCCAAAAACTTACTTCTTTCCTTAAGAATCGATAATAAAATGCAGCCAGAACCAGTTCCTACATCTAACACATTTAACGTTAAATTTTTGTTACACAATTTTAAAGTTTCCTCTATTAAGATTTCTGTGTCAGGCCTTGGTATTAAAACATTTTTATCAACATAGAAAGATTCTTTCCAAAAAATTTTTTTTTTTATCAAATACGCAATTGGTTCTCCTTTTTTTCTTCTATCAATCAAACTATAAAAATTATTTAAATATTTATCATTTAGTTTTTGCTTAGAATTTAAAATAACATATTTTCTATTTTTGTTTATTGTTTGAGAAAGAAGTATTTCACTATCAAGGTAAGGGTTTTTAATATTAGATTCAATTAAAATTCTTGAGGCTTCCATTAGTGTTTCTTGAATATTCATATTAATTTAAATCGCTTAATTTTTCTTCTTGTGCTTGCAATGTAAGATTTTCTATCATCTCGTCAAAAGCCTCACCTTCTAAAAATTCATCTAGTTTATGTATTGTAAAATTAATACGGTGATCTGTTACTCTCCCTTGAGGGAAGTTGTATGTTCTAATTCGTTCAGATCTATCTCCTGTACCTATTTTACTTTTTCTATCTTTTGATCTTTCATTTTCTATTCTTGATCTTTCTAGTTCATAAAGTCTTGATCTTAAAATTTTCATACCTTTAGCTTTATTTTTATGTTGAGATTTTTCATCCTGTTGGGATACTGAAAGTCCTGTGGGAATATGTGTAATTCTTACAGCACTATCAGTCGTATTGACTGACTGTCCACCCGGACCACCAGATCTAAAAACATCAATACGTAAATCAGAGTCATTTATTTTTAAATCTACCTCTTCTGCTTCAGGCAAAACAGCAACTGTTGCAGCTGACGTATGTACCCTACCCTGGGTTTCGGTATCCGGAACTCTCTGTACACGGTGCACTCCACTTTCGTACTTTAATGTTGAATAAATATTTTTACCCTTAATAGATGCTATTACCTCTTTTAATCCCCCAGCTTCACTTTTGGATATATTTATTAATTCTAATTCCCACTTTTTTTTATGACTAACTTTTTCATACATTTTAAAAAGATCTGCAGCAAAAAGACTGGCCTCTAGTCCACCAGTTCCTGCTCTAATTTCAATAATTGCATTTTTTTTATCCGCATCATCTTTTGGTAATAAAAATAGTTTTAATTTTTTTTCGTTTGCATCATTTTGTATTTTAAGTTCTTTCAACTCATTTTCAGCCATAACTTTAAATTCGTCATCACCACTTGTGTCATTTAATATTTTTTCTAACTCATTTTTCTCTTTAGTGTACGAGTTATATTTTTTTGCTTCTCCAATAATATCGTTTAGATCTGAATATTTTTTTGATTTTTCTGCAAATAATTTTTTGTCTACGTCACCAGAAGAAAGTTCTTTTTCCAGCAAGGAATGTTTTAATATTAAATCTTCTATACTTTTTAATGGAATCATTATTATTTTTTATCTAATTCAGCAGCTTTTTTCTCCACTATACTGACAACTTTAGAAATTATATTCTCTGTTAAAACTTTTTCACTTTGAATTCCAGACAAATAAAGCATATTGTTACCTTTTCCTCCTCCTGTTATTCCAATATCGGTCTGGGCAGCTTCTCCAGGACCATTTACAACGCATCCAATAATAGATAGTGTAATAGGTGTTTTTATGTGAGAAAGTTTTTCTTCAAGAATTTTAACTGTTTCAATTACTTGAAAAGCTTGCCTAGCACATGAAGGACATGATATAATCTTAACTCCTCTGTCTCTCAAGTTGAGTGACTTTAATATTTCGTTGCCAATTTTAATCTCTTTCACTGGATCGTCTGATAATGAAATTCTAATTGTGTCTCCTATTCCATCCATTAAAAGTGAACCTAAACCAATGGATGACTTAACACTTCCTGTTACAAAACCGCCCGCTTCTGTAATTCCTAAATGTAAAGGGTAATCACAAATTTTAGATAATTGACGATATGCTGCTACTGATAAAAAAACATCAGAAGATTTAACACTTATTTTAAAATTAAAAAAATCTTGATCTTCTAAAATCTTAATATTTCTTAGTGCACTCTCTACTAGTGCCTCCGGACAAGGTTCTTTATATTTTTCAAGAATATCTTTTTCTAAAGAGCCTGCATTAATGCCAATTCTAATCGAGCAGTCGTTGTTTTTAGCAGCGTTCAAAACTTCATGAATTTTTAATTTAGCGCCAATATTTCCAGGATTAATCCTCAAACATTTTGCACCGTTCTCTGCTGCTTCAATTGCACGTTTATAATGAAAATGAATGTCTGCTATTATGGGAACTGGAACATTTTTTGTAATTTTCCTAAGTGCTAAAACTGAATCTTCATCAGGACAGGAGACTCTGACTAGATCTGCACCCTCTTCACAGATGTCATTTATTTGTTTAATGGTTGCTTGGATATCAGTAGTCAAAGTGTTTGTCATCGACTGAACTGATATAGGGTTGTCACCTCCTATCTTAACATTTCCAACATTAATAACTTTTGTTTTTTTCCGATTAATATCTCTAAAAGGTCTTAAGCTCATTATTTAATCTAATTTAAATTCTTTATGAAGGGCAGCTATAGCCTTCTTAACTAGTTTATTTGAAATTAAAACTGAAATTTTTATTTCAGAAGTTGATATAACCATAATATTAATTTTTTTAGCAGCTAAAGCCTGAAACATTCTAAATGTGATTCCTGGTGTAGTAATCATTCCAACTCCAATAATTGATACTTTAGATACATTCTTATCATAAGTTAATTTTTTGTAAGAAATTTTTTTATTTTGTTTTATTAATTTTTCAGTTTTTTTTAAATCATCAGACTTAATTGTAAAAGTCACATCTGTTTCTTTTCCATTTAAAGATATGTTTTGTACAACCATATCAACATTTATTTGATTGAGTGACAATGGTTTAAAAATAGAAGCAGCTACACCAGGTTTATCCTTAACTCCAATAATTGTTATTTTTGAGTCATTTTTGGTCGAGGTTATTCCAGTTATAATTTGATTGCTAAAAGCTTTTTTAAAATTAGTTACTAAGGTTCCCTTTTTTTCTACAAATGAAGATTTAACAATAAAATTAATATTATTTAACTTAGCGTCCTGAACTGATGTTGGTTGCATCACTTTCGCTCCAAGAGATGCCATTTCAAGCATTTCATCATATGAAATCTTATTTATTTTTTTTGCTTTCTTGTGATTTTTTGGATCTGTAGTGTACACGCCATCTACATCTGTATAAATCACACATTTCTCTGCATTAAAAATTTTTGCTATCATTATTGCTGAGGCATCCGTGCCTCCTCTTCCAAGTGTAGTAACTCTATTATTTAAATTAATTCCTTGGAATCCAGTAACAATTGGAATGCCCTCTAAATTCATGTATCTTAAAATTTCTTTTTTATTAATTTTGTCAATCCTAGAGGCACTATAAGGACCATCAGTAATAATTGGAATTTGCCAAGACATCCAAGATCTCGCTTTGTACCCTAAGTGAGTTAATCTACCTGCAATAAGAGAACAAGAAACTTGCTCAGCGGAAGCTAACAAAACATCATATTCGGCCTGATCAAAATTATGACTTAACTCTTTTGACTTACTTATTAGATCATTGGTTGCACCACTCATTGCTGAAGATACTACAATTACTTTAAATCGTTTCTTTTTATAGATAGTGATTATTTTAGCTACTTTTTTAATTCTTTCTACGCTACCCACTGATGTTCCGCCAAATTTTAGTACAACAATTTTCATTGATAAATTTTTTAATTTAAATCTAAATTTTATTGATAAAATACATCTTAATTGTTATGTCCACAAGATATCTATTATGAGTACAATAAATAAAAAAGAAATTATAAAGTTTTCTAAGATTGCTAATGAATGGTGGAACCCTAATGGCAAGTTTAAACCTCTACATAAGTTTAACCCTATAAGAATAAAATACATAAAAGATAATATAATTAACAATTTTAAATTAAAACCTTCAAATAAACCCTTAAAAAATATTAATATTCTAGATATTGGATGTGGCGGTGGTCTTTTGTCAGAGCCCATGTGTAGACTGGGAGCCAATGTTGTTGGCATAGATGCTTCCACAAAAAACATTGAAATAGCAAAATTCCATGCAAAAAAAAATAAAGTAAGTATAAAATATATATGTTCTTCACCAGAATCTTTAAAAATCAAAAAAAAATTTAATGTAATTTTAAATATGGAGATTATTGAACATGTTGATGATATAAATTTATTTATCAAAAGAAGCTCAGATTTATTAAAAAAAAATGGCTTAATGTTTATTGCCACCTTAAACAAAACTTTAGCATCTTACTTGTTTGCAATAATAGGGGCGGAATATATTTTAAAATGGTTGCCTATAGGAACACATGATTGGGAAAAATTTGTAAAGCCAGAAGACTTAATTAAAGTAGCTAAACTTTATAATTTAAAATTAAAGCAATCCAATGGCATGAAATTTAATATCTTAACTAACCAATGGAGTGTAAGTTCAGATAAATCAGTAAACTATATTACTATTTTCAAAAAAAACTAATTGTCTTTTTTGTTGACAAAAAAAAGGGCTTCCGTCTCTATACCCTCTTCTTTCAATTCCTTAACCTCCTCTATTGTTGCATCACCATAAATACCTTTAGATTTTTTTTTATCATTATAATGTATCAAACGTGCCTCATGCGCAAAATTTTTACCAACATACTCAAAGTTATTTTCAATAAATTTTTGATATTTTCTAATTTTATTTTTTACTTTTAAAAATTTTTCACTTTCTTGAATTTGAAGAGTATTTTTTTTATTATTTAAAATATTAGGAGACATTAGTGTTTTTTCTACATCTAATGAATTGCAATTATGACAATTAATATATTTTAATTTTTTTAATTTTTCATACTCTTTTGATGAAGCAAACCAACTATCAAAAAAAATATCACAGTTTTTACAAATTAATTTGTACTTAATCATAGAGTATAGCTAATAACTATTGTTAATGTTCTAATCATGTAAATTTAGGATCTGTAATCTGCATTAATTTCAATATACTTTTTTGTTAAATCCATTGTATATGCGGTAAAATTTTTTTTCCCCATCCCTATTTCAACTGAAACATCAATTTTTTCATTTTTCATATACTCTAAAACCTCTTGTTCTTTGTAAGAACTAAAAAACTGACCTCTTTCAATAATTTTAATTGAGCCAAAGCTAATTGATAATTTATTTAAATTTATATTCGCATCGGCTTTACCAATTGCCATAATAACTCTACCCCAGTTTGGATCTTCTCCTGCCATTGCAGTTTTAACTAGTGGTGAATTTGCAATTGAGAAAGCAATTTTTTTAGCATCATCTAGAGTTTTGGTATTATTAACATTTATGGTTATAAATTTAGAAGAACCCTCGCCATCTGCAACAACTCTTTTAGCAAGACTTAAAAGCACCGAATGTAGGGCTTCATCAAAGTCATTTAATTTAGGGTCGTTAAAATTTTTAATTGTATAATGCTTTGCCATAGAGGTTGAAAATATAGATACCATATCATTTGTGCTTGTGTCTCCATCACAACTTATAGCGTTAAAAGTTGTATCAATATTTTTTTTAAGCAATTTTTGTAAAATATTTGATGAAAGATCCGCGTCTGTAAAAATATACCCTAAAGTTGTCGCCATGTTTGGAAAAATCATACCAGATCCTTTTGCAACTCCATATATCTTAATATTAGTATTTCCAATTTTACACTCTTCCATTGCAAGCTTAGGTGATAAATCTGTTGTCATAATCCCAAGAGCAGCCTTCATCCAAATAGATTTATTTTGAGTATATTTAATCTTTTCAATTAACTCTGGGATACAATTTTTTATTTTTTCAGTTGGAAACTTCTCCCCTATAGTTCCCGTGCACCCAAAAAGTATTTGATTTGGCTTTACCTTCTCTGGTTTTTCTTCATCATTTTTTTGTTTGGCGGATAAGCTCAATGATAAATCTTCAGCTATTTCTTTTAATCCTAGATATCCTTTTTTGCCAGTAAAAGCATTTGCATTTCTGGTGTTAACAAGCAAAGCTTTTATTTTTTTATTTTTTAGGTTTAAGTTCCATTTAATATTTTCAGAAATTATTTTTGATTGTGTGTAAACAGATGCATAATTTGCACTATTTCTAAAATAAAACATTACAAGATCGTCTCTTTTTCTGTTATATAAATTAGCGCTCACTGAGGAAACAGCAACTCCATCAACGTGTTTTAAATCTTGAAAGTCGCTCATTTTTGACTTCATGTTATAAGGGAATATAAAATTTTTTATGTTTATTGCCATACTATTTAAATAAGTTATTTAATACCTATATTAAAAGTTATAATTAAATAATATATCAAAAATTAAAAATTAGATGCTAAATCCTTTAAATTTTATCTCTAAATTCATAAAATCAAGCAATCAAAGTGAGCTTGATAAAATACAAAAAATTGTAGATGAAGTAAATAGCCTCGAAAATAAAATAGTTGAGATAGAAGATTTAGATTTTCCAAAAAAAACACAAGAATTAAAAGACAAAATTAAAAAAGGCTCAAAGATTAATGAATTACTACCTGAGGCTTTTGCATTAGTTAGAGAGGTATCAAAAAGAACCCGAAAAGAACGTCATTTTGACGCTCAAATTGTAGGGGGGATTGTTCTTCACCAAGGAAAAATAGCTGAAATGAAAACAGGTGAAGGTAAAACTTTAACAATCACTTTAGCTGCATACCTAAATGCTCTAGAGGAAAAAGGTGTACACATAGTAACTGTAAACGATTATTTGGCAAAAAGAGACTGTCAAGAAATGGGCATGATTTATAAATTTCTAGGTTTATCATCAGGGTATATCAATAATGATCAAAGCGATGCAGAGAGAAAAAAGAATTACAATTGCGACATTACATATGCAACAAATAGTGAACTAGGCTTTGATTATCTTCGTGATAATATGAAATTTTCTAAGGAAGAAATTGTTCAAAGAGAACTTTTTTTTTCAATAGTAGATGAAATAGATTCTTGCTTAATTGATGAAGCTAGAACGCCACTTGTAATTTCTGGAGCCTCAGAAGATAAAACAGATCAATACTTAGCGATAGATAGACTAGTAAAAGAACTAAAAAATATTGACTATGAAATTGATGAAAAAGATAAAAATATTTTACTCACAAATCATGGCATTGATAATGTTGAAAAAATTTTTTCTAACGCTGGTATTTTAAAAAATAATAATTTTTATGATCCAGAAAACCTAGCTTTAGTACATCATGTCAATCAAGCTCTCAGAGCCAATCATTTGTTTGAGGTGGGGAAAGATTATATCATTCAAGATAATTCTTTAAAAATAATAGATGAATTAACTGGAAGAATTTTAGAAGGAAGAAGATACGGAGATGGTCTTCATCAAGCATTAGAGGCTAAAGAAAAAATAGAAATTCAAAAAGAAAACCATACTTTGGCTTCAATAACTTATCAAAATTATTTTAAACTCTATGCTAAAATTTCAGGATGTACTGGCACAGCAGCAACTGAATCTGAGGAATTTTTTGAAATATATAATTTAAATGTAATTAGCATTCCAACAAATAAAAAAATGATTAGAAAAGACTGGAATGATCAAATTTTTAGAACGGGGATAGAAAAAGATAATGCGATTATATCGAAAGTACTAGAATGTAATAAAAAAGGTCAACCAGTATTAATTTTTACATCAAGCATAAATAAATCTGAACAATATTCAAATTTACTTAATGCAAAAAAAATTAAACACACAGTTCTAAATGCTAAGAACCATGAAAAAGAAGCTGAAATAATTGCAAATGCAGGCACAATAAATTCAATAATAATTACTACCAGTATCTCTGGACGTGGTGTTGATATTCAGCTTGGTGGGAAAAAAGGTAGTATTCCTGATGAAAAATTAGATAAAGAGAAAAAAAAAATAAAATTACTAGGAGGCCTTTTTGTTATTGGCACAGAAAGAATGGAATCCAGAAGAGTAGACAATCAAGCTAGAGGAAGATCTGGTCGACAAGGAGATGAAGGTAATTCAATTTTTTACGTTAGTCTAGATGATGATTTAATGAGAATTTTTGGATCTGACTCAATGAATAACATCCTAAAAAAACTTGGTCTGAAAGACGGCGAGAGCATAGACCACCCTTGGATTAATAAAGCTTTAGAACGGGCTCAACAAAAAGTTGAATCTAGAAATTTTGACATAAGAAAAACATTATTAAAATTTGATAATGTCTTAAATGACCAGAGACATGTAATTTTTTCACAAAGAAACGAAGTAATTAACAGCAAAGAAATATTTAATTATTCAGATAATTTTTTATTAGAAATTATTGAAAATCTAATTACTTTAAAAAATAAAAATTTATCTAAATCAGAAAATAATAATTTTAATAGTCATTCAAAATCTATATTGGGGAAAAGTTTTAACGACGAGGAAATAAATAAATTGACTAAATTAGATGACTTTACCTTTAAAGAAAAAATCACTAATAAATTTATAGAAACAAGAAACCTAAGAATTAACTATTTAGGAACAAACCAAGCTCAAGATATTGAAAAAAGAATTTTTTTACAGACTATTGATTTAAACTGGAAATCACATATCCAATATTTAGAACAATTGAGACAAGTTATAGGTTTAAGATCTTACGGTCAAAGAGATCCCTTGATTGAGTATAAAAAAGAAGCATTTGATTTATTTGAAAACTTACTAAATAAATTAAAAGCAGATTTAATTATGATTTTAATTAATCTTATGGTTGTTGAAAAAAAAGAGCAAGTTTCCCAAAGTGATTTGGGTATTAAACAAAAAAATATTTCAGACAATCCAAAATGTTTGTTATTACAAAAAAAAGGACAAAAAATATCAAGAAATGAAAAATGTGAGGCCACTGGAAAGAAGTACAAACATTGTTGTGGTGCTTTAATATAAGTAATAAAAAGAAAACAGTACAATTAAAAAAACAAACATAATTATTAATTGATTTTTATTTTTAACAATCATAACTTTAAATTTATCTTGAAGATTTTGCTTCATGCTCAGTGAGCTAATATCATCTAACTGCTCAACAAAGCCCTTAGTTCTTCCAATAGATAAAAATTTATTTTTTCTGTGTAAAAAAATTTCATCTCTATTCATTAAACTTAATTCATAAAAACTATCTTTTATCGAATTTCTAACATTATTTAGAATTAATTCTCTGTCCCTATGTGCTCCACCAATGGGTTCTAGCACTATCCCATCTATTATTTTTAAATCTAAAAGGTCTTTCGCAGAAAGTTTCATAGCCGTTGCGGCTTCAAGTGTTTTTTTAGGATCTCGCCAAAGTATTGTGGCACACCCCTCAGGTGAAATCACTGAATAAATAGCATTTTGTAGCATAAGTACTTTGTTAGATGAGGCTAATGCAATTGCTCCTCCCGAACCTCCCTCCCCAATTATTACTGCAATGGTTGGAACAGTTAATCTCATGCAACACTCTATAGATTTTGCTATTGCTTCCGCTTGTCCTCTTTCTTCCGCTCCAGCACCTGGATAAGCTCCTGGTGTATCTATAAATGAAACTATGGGAATGTTAAATTTTTCAGCAAGTTTCATTAATCTAATTGTTTTTCTATAACCCTCTGGTCTCATCATTCCAAAGTTTCTTTCAATTCTTGATTCAAGATCTTCACCTTTTTCCTGGCCAATAACTAAAACCGAATTCCCATTAAATTTTGCAAACCCTGCTATAACAGATTTGTCTTCACCATAAAATCTGTCACCAGATAATGGAATAAAATCTTCAAACAAGTTTTCTATAAAAAATTTAGATTTTGGTCGGTCCTCATGTCGCGCAACCAATACAGTCTGCAATGGATCTAGATTTGAATATATTTCGTTTAATTTATTATCTATTTCTAATTGAATTTTTAAAATTTTTTTTGTATCAACTTCTGATAAGCCTTCTTGATTATAAGGATCTTTTAACTTATCCAGCTCGGATTCTAAGTTTTTAATGTTTGTTTCAAAGTTGAGATAATTTTTCATTTATATTATTTTATTATTTTATTATTGATTAATCTTAAAAAAAGGCAATAAAATGTTTTAAATAATTATTAATTGACTTAATTAAATTAAGCTTTAAACTTTGCTAATAAAAGAGAAGCTACTAAATTGAAGCCTGAAGGAGAAACTACAAAAAAAACCCTCAGAAAAACACAGTAACCTAGAAAAGATAATCATGCCGAAGGATCAAATCTCACAGACAAATAGATAGTGAAGATAAATTTAGATTATTATGAAAGAAAAATACAAAAAAATAAATAATCTATCTGTCTCTTCAAAATTATTAGAATTTGTAGACAAGGAACTTCTAAAAGAAACAAATATTTCACCTGAAAGGTTTTGGTTAGGATTTGATAAAGTTATTCATGAACTTGCGCCAAAGAATAGCGAGTTGCTAGAAACGAGAGAAAAATTACAAAAAAAAATAGATGAGTGGCATAAAGAAAAAAAAGGACAAGAATTTAATCTAGGCCAATATAAAAAATTTTTAAAGAAAATAGGATACCTAAGAGAAATAGGAATTGATTTTAAAATAAAAACTAAAAATGTAGATGATGAAATATCTAAAATTGCAGGACCTCAACTGGTAGTTCCCATCATGAATTCTAGGTATGCACTTAATGCTGCAAATGCTAGATGGATCAGCTTGTATGATTCCTTATATGGCACAGATGTAATTTCTGAAAAAAAAGGAGCTGTAAAAGGAAATACCTACAACCCCATAAGAGGAAAAAAAGTAATTGAATATGCCCGTAATTTTTTGGATAAAAATGTTCCTCTCGAAGAAGGTAGCTGGAAAAATATTTTAGAAATCCCAAAAGTTAACAACAACAAACTAAACCTAAAACTAAAAAATCCTTATCAATTTATTGGGTATGCAAAAAAATCAGGTCATCTTTCTTCACTTTTATTAAAAAATAATAATTTGCATATAGACATCATTTTTGATCTAAACGATTCACTTGAGATACATAACCCAGAAGGCAATCAAGATAAGGCTGCAATACATGATATTATTTTAGAATCTGCTATTTCAACAATATGTGACAATGAAGATAGTGTTGCGGCAGTAGATGCTGAAGATAAAGTTGTCTGCTATCAAAATTGGCTTGGTTTAATGAAGAATAATTTAAAAACTGAATTTAAAAAAAATGGAAAAAAAATGGAACGAAAATTAAATTCAGATAGAAACTACACTTCAACAGAAGGTAAAGATTTAAAATTACATGGAAGAAGTTTGCTGCTGATAAGAAATGTAGGTCACCTTATGACCAACCCAGCTATTACATTAAAAGATGGTTCTGAAATCCCAGAAGGAATTATGGATGCGTTTATAACTTCTGCTGCTTGCCTCCATGATTTAAAAGAAAGAGGAAATTCAAGATCTGGTTCAATTTATATTGTAAAACCAAAAATGCATGGTCCCGATGAATGTGCATTTACTGACTTAATTTTTACAAAAGTTGAAGAAGTTCTGGGTTTGGAAAAATATACAATTAAATGTGGAATAATGGATGAGGAAAGAAGAACCTCTACAAACCTTAAAGAATGTATAAGAACTTTAAAAAATAGAGTATTTTTTATCAATACTGGATTCTTAGATAGAACTGGTGATGAAATGCATACATCAATGGAAGCTGGTCCTATGATTAAAAAAGGAGACATGAAGTCTTCTAAATGGATCAATGCATATGAAAATAATAATGTTGATATCGGTCTCCAGTGTGGTTTTTCAGGTATTGCACAAATTGGCAAGGGCATGTGGGCCATGCCTGAGAAGATGGCAGATATGGTGGAGCAAAAAATCGGACACTTAAATGCTGGTGCTAATTGTGCCTGGGTACCATCACCCACTGCCGCCGCTCTGCATGTCCTTCATTACCATGAAATAGATATTTTTAAGAAACAAAAAGAATTGCAAAAAAGAGAGCCTGCTAAGCTAGATAATCTTTTAGCTATTCCAGTCGCTGAAAAACCCAATTGGTCTATTGAAGAAATTAATACTGAAATTTCTAATTCTGCACAAACACTTTTAGGATATGTGGTAAGATGGATTGATCATGGTGTTGGTTGCTCAAAAGTACCCGATATAAACAATATTGGGTTAATGGAAGATAGAGCAACTTTAAGAATTTCATCACAACATATTGCCAATTGGATTCATCATGGAATTTGTTCAAAAAAACAGGTTTTAGAGATTATGAAAAAAATGGCAAAAATTGTAGATGATCAAAATAAAAATGATGCAGCATACAATCAGTCAGACAGAACAGGTTATGAAAATATGTCTCCAAACTTTGATAAGTCAGTTGCTTTTAAGGCTGCTTGTGAATTAATCTTCCATGGAAGAAATCAGCCCTCTGGCTACACTGAGCCACTTCTACATTTAAACAGGCTTATTAAAAAAAATTAATCTGAATTTGTTTCTATTCCAGCTCTATTTTTAAAAGCTGAGAACAAAGTTCCATCATCTAGATTTTCAATTTCACCTCCCACAGGCAGGCCTTGAGCTAATTTTGAAACTTTTACTTTGGTTTCTTTAAGGCTATCTTGGATATAGTATGCTGTAGTTTGACCTTCTACTGTTGCGCTTGTGGCAATAATTACTTCATCAATATTATTTTTTTTCACTCTCTCTACTAAAGAATTAATCAATAGGTCTTCTTTTCTTTGACCTGATGAAGAAATTGTACCACCCAAAATATGAAAGTAGCCCTGATAAATATTAGAACTCTCAATACTCCACTGGTCAGCAATATTTTCAACTATGCAAATCTTGTTATATTTTTTACCTACTAATTCACAGCTTTGAATCATGCAATTAACAGCATAAGGCTTTAATGTGCCACAAATTTTACATCTAATTACATTTTTATAAACTTGTGCTAAGGCATTAGCGATTGGTTTCATTAATTCATCACGGTTATTAATTAATTTAAGAACTATTCTTTTAGCCGATTTAGGTCCAAGCCCAGGTAGTCTTGCAATTAGTTTTACCAATTCATCAATTTCATTAATATTGTGCATTAAATTACATGGGCCATTTAAAACCAGGGATACCAAACTCACTTGTTGCCTTAGAAATTGTCTCTGATGTTTTTGATTTTAGTTCTTTTTTTGCGTTATTATGGGCAGCAACTATTAAATCTTCTATTATTACCTTGTCTTCATTCAAGGTTTCTGCGGAAATATCCAATTTTATCATTTCGCCATCGCCATTCAATGTGACTTTTACAGAGTTTGATCCAGAAATTCCTTGTGCTGTAATACTTTTAATTTTTTCCTGACTCTCTTTCATTTTTGTTTCTAATTCTTTTGCTTTGTTCAAAATCTCTGAAAAATTAGTCATTATTTTGCTCTCCAATTTTAATGTCAATTAACTCTGCATCAGAAAAGTTTTCCATAATCTTTTTATGAATTTCACTTTTTTTAGCATTTTCTAAAAAGCTTTTTTTTAAGTTTGCTTCTTTTTCTTTTATTGATGGTTCTCCCTTTTTTTTTGAAAGAGTAATTATCCATCTATTGCCAGTCCATTCAAATAATGTAGAAGATAAAATTTTAATAAATTCTTTGTCTAGATCTTCATTAAAAGAGATTTCAATTCTTCTATCTTCAAAACTTACAAGATTAACATTTTTTTCTAATTCGTATTTAAGCTTTATTTCTTTTTTAAAATCACAAACTTCTAATAAACGATCAAAGGAGTCGATTATTAATGTTCTTGAGTATTTTTCATCTTTTTGTATTTTCTGTTCAGGGTGTTTTTCTTGAATAATATTTTTAATTTGTCCAACTGTTTTATTCTTAAGATCAAACAAGTCGTCACTTACATTTAGTGAATTTTCTGATTTTATTTCATTGTTTTTAAATTTTGTGGATTCATTATTTTGATTAATTGTTTTAGAAGAGTTGGACATTCCCTTTAGGTGCATTAATCTAATTAAAAACATTTCTATAGATAGATTTTGATTAGAAACTATATCCAACTCCTCAAGTGTTTTAATCGTGAATTGCCAAAACAATATTAATACTTCATTGCTTACATCTTTTACAGTTTCTTTAATTGACTCAAATTCTTCATTGTTTAAAGAAAAATTGGTACTTTCAACTTTCAATGAATTAATGTTTTTAAGATAATATAGTATTTCTAAAAAATCATTTATAAAAGTTTTTGGTTCTACTCCTTGATCATAGATTGTTCTATATATTTTTAATACTTCTTTTTCATCGCCTATAAATATTAAGTGAAACAATTTTATTAACTGTGATTTATCAAAATATCCAAAAATTCTTTGCGCTGTTGTTAAATCTAATTCTTTATCCTTATCCATAGTTAATAAAGCTCTATCTAATAAAGATAAAGCATCTCTAACAGAACCCTCGGAAATTTTAACAATTAATTTGAGTGCATCATCCGACACATTTCCATTCTCTTTGTTTTTTATCTTTTTTATAAACTCAAATAATTCTAAAGATTTAACTCTCGCTAAATCAAACCTTTGACATCTTGAAACTATTGTTACAGGAACTTTTTTAATTTCTGTTGTCGCTAGAATGAATTTAATATACGACGGTGGCTCTTCTAAAAGTTTAAGTAATGCATTAAAAGCATTTTTTGAAATTTGATGTACCTCGTCAATGATAAATATTTTATATTTAGCAGAAGAGGGAGCATATCTTGAAAATTCAATTAAATCTCTGATATCATCTATCGAGGTCTTGTCTGCACCATTTTGTTCAAGTACGTCTATGTGATTAGAATTAGAAATTGCATTACAATTTTCACAAAGGTTTTCTTTACAAAGATTGGTAATGCCGTTGCTACAATTTAAGGATTTAGCAACTATTCTTGCTGTCGTTGTTTTTCCAATGCCTCTAATTCCTGTAAATAAATATGCGTTAGGTACTTGATTTGCCTTAATAGAATTATAAATAGTTTCTGCAACAACATCCTGGCCAATAAGATCTTCAAAGGTTGAAGGTCTATATTTTAAAGCTAAAACTTTTGTATTTTTGTTCATGATATATAAAAGGAGACTAGAACCTGAATGTCTGTCTTTACGATTGCTTCCGTTAAGATCTGGTCGGTTTCAAGCAGTATTCACCTCTAGCCTCCAAAAGGTATTATAACAGTAATAATTTCTAATCTACAAAAAAAGTGTTTAATTATTATTTTTCTCTAAATTTATCAGCAGGAAAAACACCTAGAACGTGAAAATCTTCACAGTGGAGCCCAACCTCCTCTAAAGATTTTTTAACTTTGGGGTCATCTATGTGTCCATCTAAATCACAAAGAAAAAAATAAGAAGAAAAAGAATTTTTTTCAGGATAACTTTGTAGTTTAGTTAAATTTACACCATTAAGAGCAAAACCTCCTAAAGATTGATATAGAGCTGCCGCCTTACTTTTTAACTTAAATAAAAAAGAAGTAATATATTTTTGTTTATTGAATTCTGGTTGTGACACAAGTTTTCCCATCACTAAAAATCGAGTAGCGTTCCCTTTTTCATTTTCAATATTGGAGGCTATTACTTCTAATTTATAAATTTTTGCACTTAATTTTGAGGCAATTGCCGCTTCCGTTTTAATTTTATTATTAGAAATTAATTGTGCGGATCCCGCTGTATCTGCTCTTACATTTTCTATAATATTATTTTTTTTAATAAAATTAGAACATTGAGACAAAGCTTGCGCATGAGAGTAAGCATTTTTTATATCAGACAATTTAGTACCTGGGATGCCTAACAAATTATGCTCTATCTGGTGAAAATGTTCGGCGTATATGTTCAAGCGGTATTTAAAAATTAAATACTCAATGCCAATATTTCCTGTAATCCTGTTAGACTCAGGTATAATAATTTTTATTTTCTCATCCTCTTTAGCTCTAACGAAACATTCATCAAAAGTTTTGCATGGAATAATTTCTGCTTTTGGGTAAACTTCTTGAGCTGCTAAATGTGAATATGCTCCGGGAGAACCCTGATAAAGTATTTTCATTTTAAGATTTATATTCCATAATTTTTTTTATGGCTAGATAATCTTCTTGAGTATCAACTCCAATAGGTGAGGATTTTGCTAATGCTGTATTAATTTTTAAATTATTGTCTAACGCTCTTAATTGCTCTAATCTATTTTTAAGCTCATTTTTAGTTTGACTTAAACTAACAAATTTTTCCAAAATTTCAACTTTGTATGCATATATTCCTATATGATGATAAATATTTTTATTATTTTTTGAAAAATCTTTTCTAGTAAAATTTAATGCTATTGGAAAATTATCATCATTAAGCGAATTTTTTGTTATTACTTTAACAATATTTTCGTTAGAGTATACCGATCTATCTTTAATCTCTGAGGCTAAAGTGCCTATATCTGAATTATTTTTAATCATTAAATTATTTAAATTAACAATATCACTTTCATCAAGAGCTGGTTCATCTCCCTGTATATTCAGCACATAGTCTACATTATGCACATCTAGTTTTTTATAAGCCTCGAAAATTCTATCAGTTCCAGTTTGATGTTGATCGCTTGTTAGAATTGCTTGACCACCATTCTTTTTAACTTCATCTACTACCTCTTTATCCTCTGTGCAAACTACCACTCTTCCTATTTTAGTTTTTTTAGCTTTATTAAATACATGCGAAATAATAGGTAAATTGTTGATTTTTAAAAGTGGTTTGCCTGGTAAACGCGTAGCAGACATTCTTGAGGGTATTAAAATTAATGTTTTTGACATTGAGCAACTAGTTTAATTTATGCGTCCAACAGACGCAAAATAATAGTTAAAATATTAAGTATTTTTTAAATTATCATGTTATACGTCCAAAATAATAATTATTAAAATGGATTCGTTCGAAATAAACAAAATTATAACTGCAATTTTAATGGTGATCCTGTTAGTAGTTGGTATAAGCAAAATTTCTGATGTTATTTTTCAAGTAAACCAACCCAGTGTCCAAGGATATAAAGTAGAAATTAAAAAAGTAAATAATGCTACTGGCGAAAAAAAAGCTGAAGGTCAAATTGATGTCTCTGCACTCTTAGCTTTAGGAGATGTTGAGCTTGGCAAAAAGGTCTTCAAGAAGTGTGCTGCTTGTCATAGCATAAAAGCAGGTGGCGGAAATAAAATTGGTCCAAATTTATGGGGAACTATTTTTAGACCGGTAGGATCAATAACTGATTACAAATACTCAAAAGCATTATCATCTTATGGTAACGAATGGAGCTGGGAACAATTGAATAGCTTTTTAATTAAGCCTTCTGCTTGGATAAAAGGAAATAAAATGGGATTTGCAGGACTTAAAAATGAAAAAGATAGAGCTTCTGTAATACTTTATTTAAATCAGAATAGTGATAGCCCTAAACCGTTACCTTAATTTACCAAAACAATACAATAAAATAGATTTTTGCACATAAACTCTATTGAGTGCTTGTTGCCAAACTCTTGATTGCTTTCCTAAAAAAACATCATTAGAAACTTCAGAACCTCTTGGTAAGCAATGAAGAAAGATTGCATCTTTTTTTGCTTGGCTCATAATTTTTGAGTTTACAGTAAAATTTTTAAAATCTTTAATTTTTTTAGCTTTATTAACTTTATCATTCATAGATACAACTTTATCTGTAAATATGACATCAACATTTTTTGCTGCTTTTTTTGCATCATTAAATATATTGATGTCTCCTTTATTTTTTTTTATCCAATTTAATACAGAATTACTAGGTTCGTATTTTTTTGGACATCCAATGTTTAAATTGAATGAAAATTTAACTGATATTGCAATTAAACTATTAACAACATTATTATTGCCATCCCCAATCCAACATATCTTTAATTTTGAAATAGGTTTCTTTTTTATTTCTTCGATTGTAAAAATATCTGATAATACTTGTGTTGGGTGAGCAGATGGACTTAAGCCATTAATTATAGGAATGCTTAAATGATTCTTAAATTTTTTTAATTTTCTGTCGCTGTCAGTTCTCAGCATAAAAGCATTTCCATAAGTTGATAAAATTTTTGCTGTGTCAGCCAAAGATTCGCTACCCTGGGCTAGATGTAATTCATCCGGTCTTAGGGTTAACGCTCCTCCCCCTAGTTGTTTAATTGCAAGATAAAAACTTAATCTTGTTCTTAAACTAGATTTTTCAAACATTTGGATAAGCAGTTTTCCCTTTAGTGGATTGTCTTTATCTACATCTAAAATATTAAGATTTTTTCTTTTTTTTTTTCTTTTTTTTGCATCTAAAATTATTCTTCTAAGATCTAAAGCTGGAGTATCCCTAATAGTTATAAAGTGCTTCATTGCTACTTATATTTAATACAAACTTTTTTTATAATCTTAATTGCTAAATCAACTTCTTGTTTATTAACTGTAAGTGGTGCAAGCAACCTTACAGTATTTTCTGCAGCTCTAACTGTTAAAAGTTTATTTTCCATTAATTTTTGAATAAATTTTGTCTGATCTTTAAAAAGTTGTATACCAATTAATAATCCAACTCCTCTTACTTCTTTAATGACGCGTGGATATTCATTTTTTATTTTATTAAGCTCAGAATGAAAGTATTTAGAAATTTTTTGAACATTCTTTAAAAATCCCTTTTTGAATATTTGATCTAAAACTGCATTAGCAACTGACATCGCTAAAGGATTACCTCCAAAAGTAGATCCATGAGAGCCTGGAACCATTGCTGATGCTACTTTTTTCGTCATTAAAACCGCACCTATTGGAAAACCACCACCAATTCCTTTTGCCACTGGAACAATATCAGGCTTTATATTGGCATATTCATAGGCAAAAAATTTGCCTGATCTTCCTATGCCACATTGAACTTCATCTAAAATTAATAAAATTTTTTTTTTATTACAAATTTTTCTTAACTCTTTTAAACACCAAGTAGGAATAACTTTAATTCCTCTTTCTCCCATAATAGTTTCAACCATTATAGCTGCTGTTTTATTTGTTATAAGTTTTTTTAATGATTTATGATTACCAAATTCAAAATGATCAAATCCACCTATTTTTGGACCATAACCTTCTGTCATTTTTTTTGATCCACTAGCATAAATTGCCGCTAAAGTTCTTCCATGAAAAGAATTTTTTACACAAAGAATTCTATTTTTTTTAGGTTTGCCAATAGAATAAAAGTATCTTCTTGCAACTTTTATTGCCGCTTCTGTTGCTTCAGTGCCGCTGTTCTGAAACATAACACAATCTGCAAAAGTTTTTTGTTTCAATCTTTTTGCTAATTTCTCACCCTCAGGTATAATAAAAGAATTTGATACATGCCAAACTTTCTTAGCTTGTTTTGTAATAGCTTTTATTAAATAAGGGTTTGCGTGGCCAAGTGAGTTAACAGCAATTCCTTGAACAAAATCTAAATACTTTTTTCCATTTGTTGCATAAAGAAAGCTTCCTTTTCCTTTTGTAAATGCTATTTTTCTTCTATTATAATTTTTAACTAAAGCGCTCATTTAAGATTTTATTTTATATCCTATTTTATAAAGATGCCAAGCAGACAACCAACTAATAAATGCAATAATAGTTAAATAAATTAATCCAAAACTTATAGATCCATCTGATGCTCCTAAAAATCCATATCTAAAACCATCAATCATATAAAAAAATGGATTAAAATAACTTATAGTTTGAAAAAAACTTGGTAATTTATCTATTAAAAAGAAAGAACCTGAAAGAAAACTCAAAGGTGCAACAACAAAGTTAGTAACGGTTGCCGTATGGTCAAATTTTTCTGCCCACAAACCTGTAACAAATCCAATGCTGCCTAGGATAAAGGATGACAAAAAACCAAAAATAAAAATATAAAAAATATTAAAAACATGAATTTCAATTATTATTGAAAATACAAAAATTGAAATAACTGCAATGAGAAAACTTCTAGTAACTGCTGCTAATATTATAGCGAGTGACACTTCTAATGGAGAAACTGGGGCATATAAAGTGTCAACTAAATTCCCTTGAATTTTTCCTATCATGAGGCTCGAGACGGAATGAGAAAAACTTTGAGTTATTAAACTCATCGCGATTAATCCAGGTGCTAAAAAACTAATAAATGAATAACCTAAAATATCAGCCCTATCATTTCCTAAGGCAAGCGTAAGTACTGATAAAAACAAAAGACTACTAATAAGTGGACTTAATAGTGTCTGAGCCCACACACTTACGAATCTTTTACATTCCTTAAGCCACAAACTTTTAAACCCAATCCAATTTATCAAACCAAATTTTACGACCCTTATTTGGTATTTTTTTTGTAATTCAACCATAAGTAAATATATTTAACTTTTTTTTATCTATTTTGTTAAAAAAACAACATTTAAGCTTGTTTTTTTGACCTTCTTATGTGTATCTGCATATAGTATTATAAAATTAAATATACACTAAATATTGTTATTATGAGCTGGACAGATCAAAAAGTAGAGAAATTAAAAGAATTGTGGGGAAAACAGAATACAGCTAGTCAAATAGCCGAAATAATTGGTGGTGTGAGCAGAAATGCTGTTATAGGGAAAGCTCATAGACTAAACTTATCTGCAAAAATTAAATCTAGGGGCACGCTTAATAACCATAACTTTAATAAATTAAATACTAGCACAAGTTCTGCTCAAAAAAGAATAAGGAAAAATCATTTTAAGTCATTAATAATTGAAAAGAACTTTGAGCCTGAAAATCCAAAACAATTGGAGGAATTAGATGAAAGTTCATGCAAATGGCCCATAGGACATCCTGACGAAAATTCCTTTTATTTTTGTGGTAGATCATCTCTAAAAGATTTTTCTTATTGCAAATTACATTTGCTTTACGCTTTCCAGCCTAAAAACAAAAAAGAAGAGATTGTTGAAAAAGAAAATGAAGATGAACAATTTTCAGAAAAAAAAATTAAATCTGCTTAGTTTATAATCTAAGTGTCAAAAAAATATTAATTTATTTAACAAAATTTTTTTAGTATTCTATTCGTAAAATTTTTTTGTTTATATTTATTTTCTTTGAAGAGATTTTTTATTCTAAGTAACTATTTTTGAATTAATATAAATAAAAAATAAAAGCAATAAAATAAGATTTTTATTCATTTTTTAAATTATTTTTTTTTGAAAAAAACTGACCTGTTTCTCTCCACATAGAAGCATATTTTTCAACTTCCTGTTCAAACATGTGGTAACTGGGTATTTCAATATTAAAATTGGTTTTATATTTTCCTGAAGATATATTGTCATATTTTAATAAATTTAATTGATCTTCACTAAATAATGGTTTTGGCATTAATTGAAAAAATTTTGCAGATAGCTTAGCAATTGGCAAAGGTATCGAAATAAGTAATCTTTTTTTTTTAATAATTTTTAATAATTTTTTTAATATTTCTTTTAAAGAAATTGTTTCCGGCCCTATACATTCTATTGTTAACGACGAAAGATTTTTTTTCATAACTTGGTAAATAATTTCTGTCATATCGGAACTATGTATAGGCATAAATTTAGTTCTACCCTTATAATAAAGTGGAAAAATAGGCATTCTGTTTAATAGTGTCATAAAATTAGTAGTAAAATTATCATCTACTGAATAAATAACAGATGGTCTTAGTATAGTTGTTTTGGGAAAATGTTTTTTAATATTATTCTCCCCCTCTAATTTACTTTTTGCATAATTAGAATCTATCGCTTCGTCAATGCCTAAAGCTGATAGCTGTATAAACTGTTTAACTTTATATTCATTGCAAATTTTAGAAATTAAATTTGGAAAAATACTATGAATATTTTTAAAAGTATTTACTTTTCCTTTTTCGAATAAAATACCAATTAAATTAATACAAATATCTGTTTTTTGAATTAAATTTCTTAACTTTGGCTCATCAAATATGCTACCCTCGACTATATTGATGTACCCTGCATTAGCTTGAGTTTTTAAAATATATCCTTTTTGATGAATGCTTCTGGTGTAGGCAGTTATTATATAATTATTTTTTGTTAACTTTCTTATTAAATGACGACCAATTTGACCACTAGCGCCAAAAATTAGACAATTTGTTGGTTTCATATATATATGATTAAAAATGAATATTGATATTAAACTTCACAAGAGTGACTTACCAGAAGATTTAGACTTAGGCAATATAGTTAGCGTTGATGGAGAGTTTTTAGGACTTGATGTTAAGAGAGATCCATTATGTCTTATTCAGGTTTCAAGTGGAAATTCTGATGCGCACATAGTTCAACTGGATAGGAAAACATATGACGCTCCAAATCTAATAAAACTACTTGGAAGTGAAAATATTACTAAAATTTTTCACTATGGAAGAGCCGACATGGCACATATCAGGCATTATTTAAAAGTTGATGTTAAAAATATACTAGATACAAAAATAGCTTCAAAATTAGCCAGATCTTATTCTGATAGTCATTCACTTAAAACACTAATAAAAGAATTTATAAATATAGATATAAGTAAGCAATTTCAAAGTTCTGATTTTGGTGGAGATCTTTCCTCTGCTCAATTAAAATATTGCGCTAACGATGTAGTGTATCTGCACAAAATTCATGAGGAACTTAAAAAAATTCTCATTAGAGAAAAAAGAATAGATTTATACAATAGTTGTTTAAATTTTTTAAAAACTAGAGTTGATTTAGATTTAGCTTCTTTTAA
>Ga0114994_10000556_pt1 | contig 25388 bp, 21 predicted proteins | sample ArcticOcean_MG_C_9_FD_87043 | JGI IMG/M metagenome (GOLD analysis project Ga0114994, IMG submission 87043) | Marine microbial communities from western Arctic Ocean - ArcticOcean_MG_CB2_152 | ecosystem: Environmental > Aquatic > Marine > Oceanic | place: Arctic Ocean: Canada Basin | collected...
GCTGGATATGGAAGGGAAAAGGCAAGCGATGGCGCTCTTTGGAAAGAATCGTTTGCCAATTTCATCGATGGATTTGGGGGATCAGGATCCGGTTGGGTTGGCCTTGATTTCGACTTCGCCAAGCGAGTCTGAAGCAGCGTTGCTCGTGGATGCCGCAATTGACAAAAAGCGTGACTGGTCGCTGCGGATAAAGTGTTTCAGGACATTGGCTAGGGTGCCCAATGGCGGGAGTATTCGTCCGCAGCTTAAGGTCCTTGGAAGTTGGCTCAATCGTGGTGAATATCCGGATGATGTGGAACGCGAGGTGCTTGATTTTACGAATCAGTCGGACTTGATTAACTTTAGGCGTCCGCTGCGCGAGGTGGCGGCGAAGTCAGATGTTCAAACGAGCCGAGTGGCTTGGCGTGCCTTGTTGACGCAGGCCCAAAGTCCGCTGGCGAAGGATCGTCATCGTGATGCGATTCAGAAAATTTTAGCCAAGAATCCTCGTGAAGAGGGGCTATTTTTGGCTCTTGCCGATTTGTTGTTACCTGGATTTGAGTCGCAGATTAAGAACGCGATTGAGAGTGATAATGACACCTTGATTATGGCAGCGAAGCGGGCTCGAAAGTTGATTCAGGAAGCGGGTGCTTCCTCTGGAAAACGCGTGGCAGAGTTGAAGTTGGACGATGTGATGAAGTTGGTGATGGAAGGGCAGGGAAATGCGGAGAAGGGGAAAAATCTCTACATGCAACAAGGGTGTATTGCTTGCCACGCGGTGGATCAAGCGGCGGTGCAAAAGGGACCCTATCTAGGGTCGGCTGGAAGTAAGTTTACGAGGGACTATTTGATCCAGTCGATTCTCGATCCCAATGCGGTGGTGGCTCAGGGCTTTCAAACTGAACTGGTCACGCTCAACGATGGCACGGCTCACATGGGCTTTGTGACACGGGAAGAAGATGGGATTGTCGATCTTCGTGATATCGCGGGAGCAGTGAAACAGCTTAAGGAAAGTGATATTAAGAAGCGCGATCATCAGGCGTCCTCGATGATGCCTCCCGGGCTGGCGTTGGGGCTCACGGTAGAGCAGTTTGTTGATCTCATCGACTATCTTGGAAGTTTGAAAGAGGGAGGAAAGTAGAAAAATTCCCTCTTGTGAGAAGGTGGGCGCTTCGGCATCTTCGGATTCATGCGTTTTTTACTTTTGTTCACTCTTACTCTTTCTTCCTATCTCATGGCCCTCCCTCCCGGACTTCACACGGCCGAATCAAAGGTTCCCGACTTCGAGCTTCCTGTTCTTTTTCCAGAAGGGACGAGCGCAGCTGAGTGGAATGACGATCTGCGGGCGGAGACACTGACGCTCTTTGAAAAGGAGATGTTCGGTAAGGTTCCGGCAATCAGTAGAAAAGCTTCTGCCAAACTTGGGAAGAAAGTGCCCGATTTTCTGAACAGAAAGGCGGTTCTTCAGGAGGTCGTGGTTTCTCTCGTGGGTAAAGAGGAAGGTCCGAAACTGAATCTATTGATCATTACGCCAAGTTCAGCGAAAGGTCCGATACCTGTTTTCCTGGGGCTCAATTTTAAGGGGAATCATACCATCCATGCGTCCGAGGAGATCACGGTTGGCGGGGAGAGTCAGGTTGCGCGTGGAGAACGGGCGGGGCGCTGGCAGGTGGAGAAGATTATTGAGCGCGGCTATGGCTTGGTGACGGCTTTTTATGGCGACATTGATTTGGATAAAAACGATGGCTTTAAGGATGGAATTCATGGAGCCGTCGAATCGTCCGAGAAGCGCGATGGTTCCTCGTGGGGGTCGATCGCTGCTTGGGTCTGGGGCTTAAGTCGGGGGCTCGATTTTCTGGAAACTTATGAGCCGGTTGATGGCTCCAAGGTGGTCGTCTTCGGGCACTCGCGGTTGGGGAAAACTTCTCTTTGGGCGGGCGCGACTGATGAGCGTTTTGCGGGCGTCATTTCAAATAACTCGGGCTGTGGCGGTGCGGCACTGAGTCGTCGTGCTTTTGGGGAGACCGTCGGACGGATCAACGAGTCCTTTCCACATTGGTTCTGCAAGAATTTCCATGCCTATGGAAAGCGTGAAAAGGAGTTGCCTTTTGATCAGCATCAACTCGTTGCTTTGATGGCGCCGCGACCGGTCTATATCGCGAGTGCGCAGGACGATCAATGGGCGGATCCGAAGGGGGAGTTTCTCTCGGCGAAATATGCCGATCCAGTCTATCGGCTTCTTGGTAAGGATGGATTGGATCAGGAGGAGATGCCTAAGGTAGATCAGCCAGTTGGAAAAAAGATTCGCTACCACATGCGGAGCGGCAAGCACGATGTGAAAGCTTACGATTGGGATCAGTATCTCCGCATGATGGATGAATTGATTCGCTAGCCGGGATTGATTGAGAAGGGATCCGCAGATTGAACCAGTGGGCGCTTCCGCACTCTGATATGCCTGTCGATTATGCCCTATTTTTTTTCAGGACGGATCGTCGGCTCCAGTTGTTTGAGTTGAATGTTACGGAACCAAATGGGTTGCCCTTCTGCTTGCAGGGCGATGTGGCCTGAGGTGAGGCGTAGGGGGGATCCGGCTTGAAAGAGGGATTTTGTTTCAATGACGCGGCCTTTGGGATCGAGCTGGGGTTTTTGATAGCGGAGGACTTCCTTTCCGTTGACCCGATGGATAATTTCTTCATTGCCACGAACCTCCATTTCGATGCTCACCCATTGATCGGCGGGGAGGTTGGGGGCGGAGGATTGGACGATGTGCTGGGTGACGAGCTTGCCATCGATCTCGATATTGGTTCCGGGGGTGCAGACGTTTCCGGTGGGGCGCGGGCCCTTGCCTTCATCGGCGAGGAATTGGAATTCGATGCTGGCAGGGAAGCCTTGCTCGAGGGTCATGCTCTGTGGTGGCTGGGAGTGCGCCATGACGCCGCTGTTGAGATTCACGTAGCCGGGGGCGTCGGGCATCATTTTTCCGACGAATCTATATTCCATCCGGAGGATATAGTATGAGTAGGCGAGGTTGGTGTAGAGGTGGCCGAAGCGCTTGTCGAAGCTTGGGTATTTGTCGTATGCGCATTTTAGGATGCCGTCTTCGACGCGGAAGGTGTCGAAGGTGTTATCGCCGAGGGGGTGCTTGGCGATCTTGGGAGTCCAGCCACTGAGGTCCCTGCCGTTGAAAAGAGAAATCCAGCCGGGTTCGTCGGCGGAGAGCGGGAGAATGAGAGCGAGGGAGACGAGGAGCAGTCGGATCATGGGGAAGGCTAGCGACTCTTTTGGCAGATTCCAAGTCAGAGCTTTGCGTAGGGAAGACGGGCGATTTGGGTGATGGAGAAGTAGGTGTCGAGGGCGGTGGAGGCGACGGAGTGGTTTTCGGCGAGATTGATGCTTCCGTCTTCTGCGAGGGAGTCATCCGGGATGTCGATGAGGGTGACGCGGCCGACGATGAGTTTGGTGCCATTGGTAGGAATGTCGATGAGGTCTTCGAGTTCGAGGGCGTAGCGGATTGGGCACTCTTTCACGAAGGGGGCGTGGATGCCGTCGAGGGTAAGTTCGGTGAGGCCGGTGGTGGCGAACTCTGAGGTATCATTGGGGTAGCGGGCGGCGCATTGATGGGCCTGCGGGTAGGTCGATCGGGTGACTTGGTTGATGGTCCACGATTTGGTGTCGATGATGTTTCGGAGGGTGTGGCGATCGACGGTGACGGGCCGGGTGACCATACCGATGAGGAGGGGGGAGGAGCCGAGGTGGGTGACGCTGGAAAAAGGGGCGAGGTTGGCTCGGCAATCGGTTCCGCGGGTGCCAACGAGGCAGACGGGCTTGGGTCCCGGTAGAGTGGTGGCGAGCTGGACGCGGGCGAGCTTTTCGAGGGCGTCGAAGTCTGAGGTGGTGATGATCATAGGGGTAAGGTCATTCTAGAATCAAGGAAATGCAACCGTGCGAGTAACTCTACTTTTTTCAGAGATTCACTGATCACTTCAACGATACTTTTAAGTTAGATAGTCGACACTGTCTTTTCCCCCAATCTGTCTTAAGAATCACATGGAAGTGAAGTGGAAGTCGAGCTGTGTTTATTGCGGCTGATGTCATAACTTCAATCGGCGGTTTCAACCCGGAAGTGCGCGAGTCAGTTGCTGAGGAAAATCTCATTAGGAGTTTTGGTGTCGAGGCATTTCCGGGGCCGATTGAGTTTTGATCCCACTTCCGTAATTTGATCATGGCCGTTTTAATCGAAGTCGGTTTTCTTCGGTAATATTAACGAACCAGGCCGTTGGTATTTTCGTTGAGACCCCGTTCCCATGAGCTGTAAGGATGCGCGAAGTAGGGTTGGTAGATCCAAGATCTCATCAATAGTGGCGTGAGCGGAAAGCTCTTTTCCATTATCGAAAGTGAGGGCGTAAAGCTTGTCACAATATTGTGACTATCCTGGTCATAATCGCCATGGAAACGTCTACAGCAGATCGACTTGGAGCTTTTACGATAATCGTAAAACCGGCTCCTTTGGATTACCCCTTTTTAAAAACAGCTAAGTGTTTGTCGACGGATTTTCCAGGGGCGTCGATGAGGGTTCTTGAATTTGGATTGACGATGGAGCCGACTTGGATGGCTCCGAGTTGTTCGAGGGCTTTGCTGGCCAGCGCGTGCTCCTTGTCGAAGTAGGAGGTGATGACGAGGAGGCCTTCTTCGTTGAGGCGCTCGAGGGCTTGGTCGAAGATTGCGGTCCAGACGGGTTTGTCGTTCCAGTAGTTTTGGTGACGTAAGAAGGCGATGTCGGGGGTTCCGACTTCTTGCAGGTCGAGGAGGCGGTCGCCGCGATGGACGATGAAGTCGGAGCTCGTTTTTTCTTCGAGTTCCTTTTTCCAGCGGGAGTTGGCTTGGCCGATTTCGGGGGCGCGGATATCGAGCCCCTGGATGTGGGCAGACTTTGATTTTTCAGCGAGGACCTTGGCGAGGACGCCGGTTTCATCGGCCCGGCCGCAGGCGAGGTTGAGAAGGCTGAGGTGGTCTTTGGTCTCCAGATGGGGATCGATGAGGTCACGGAGGTTCTTTTCCAGCTTTGCGAGGTCGCTTTGGAGGAGTTCGTGGAAGGGAGTGTGGGCCACGGGGACGAGGGTAGATGAACTCTGAGATTTGAACAGTGAGATTTGAGAGGCTTGGTTGTGGAGGTTGATCCGCCAATTACGCAGAGGGACGCAGATTGGTTGAGGAGGCGCTGAGCCACCGAGGTTTTTGGGAATTTGCTTCGGGGAAGTTTCAGGCGGAACCGCGGGCATTTGACTTGGATGAGGAGAATTGAAATTTAAGATTTTAGATTTGAGCACGAAAGGTGAGACTCTAGGCCGTGGACCTTCCGATCAGACCTCGTCGTAATCGTAAATCAGCTGGAGTGCGTGCTTTGGTGCGTGAAACTTTGCTGTCGCCTGGAGATTTTATTCTACCGCTTTTTCTTCATGATGGGGCGGAGGATGAGATGATTGAGTCGATGCCGGGATGCAAGCGCTGGTCGCTTGAGGGCTTGGTAAAAGAAGCGGGGGAGGCACTTGCCTTGGGAGTTCCCGGAGTGGTAATCTTCCCGAAGATTGAGGCTTCTTTAAAAACGGGGGGTGCGGAAGAATGCTTCAATCCAAATGGGCTGATCCATCGTGCGATCAAGGCGTTGAAGGCGGCGCATCCTGAGCTGGTGGTGATGAGTGATGTGGCGCTCGATCCTTACAATGCGGATGGGCATGATGGATTGGTGGTTGATGGGGAGATTATGAATGATGAGACGGTGCGCGTCTTATGTCATCAGGCGGTGAGTCATGCGGAAGCGGGAGCGGATATCGTTTCTCCGAGTGACATGATGGATGGCCGCGTGGGCGAACTTCGGGAAGCGCTCGATGAGCATGGGCATGAAAACGTTTCGATCTGCAGCTACACCGCAAAATATGCTTCGGCTTACTATGGCCCGTTTCGGGGGGCTCTTGGGTCGGCGCCTAAAGCGGGAGATAAAAAGACTTACCAAATGGACCCGGCGAATCGTCGTGAGGCGGTAAGGGAGCTTCTTCTCGATGAGGAAGAGGGAGCGGATATTGTCATGGTGAAGCCTGCGGGGCCTTATTTGGACATCATTTCCGAACTCCGGGAGCACACTGCGCTGCCGGTGGCTGCATATCAAGTGAGTGGCGAATATCTCATGATCAAGAGCGCCTCGAAGGCTGGCTGGATTGATGAGGAAAAGGTGATGATGGAGAGTCTCATCGGGATTAAACGGGCTGGAGCGGATATTATTTTAACTTACTTTGCGAAAGAGGCCGCGTGGCTCTTGAAGTAAGAAAAGTTTTCGGAAGAGGGAGGATGAAATCTACGTAAAAGAACCGAATGAGTGACGATAAAGCGGCGGTCGAAAAACTGCACCAGAGCTACAAGCGGATGAAGGAGGAGCTTGCCCAAGTGATTGTGGGGCAGGATCAGGTGGTGGAGCAGGTCTTGATGGCGATGTTTTGTCGGGGCCACGCGCTGCTGGTGGGAGTTCCTGGATTGGCCAAAACGCTCTTGGTTTCATCGGTTTCAGAAGCGCTTCATCTGAAGTATAAGCGGGTTCAGTTCACTCCCGACCTCATGCCGTCTGATATTACCGGGACGGATGTTCTCGAGGTGGATCCCGAGACCGGACACCGTGGGTTTCGTTTTGTGGAAGGCCCGCTTTTCGGAAACATGGTGCTAGCCGACGAGATCAACCGGACTCCTCCAAAGACTCAGGCCGCATTGCTTGAGGCGATGCAGGAGCATCAGGTCACGGTGGGGGAACGTACTTTGAAATTACCGGAGCCTTTCTTTGTTTTGGCAACGCAGAACCCGATTGAGCAGGAAGGAACTTACCCTTTGCCGGAAGCTCAGCTCGACCGCTTTCTGTTCAGTATCATTCTGGACTATCCCAGTGCGGATGAAGAACGGGAAATTATTCGGCGGGTGACCAATCCGATCGTGGCGAAGATTTCGGCGCTGATGACGGGTGAGGAGATTCTGGCTCTGCAAGAAGTGGTGAAGCGAGTACCCGTGGGCGACCACGTGATCGACTTCGCGGCCAAGCTCACTCGGGCGACCCGCCCCGGCACTGACGAAGCGCCCGACTTTGTGAAGGAAATGGTGGGCTGGGGAGCTGGCCCCCGCGCGGGCATTGCGCTTATTTCTGCTGCCAAAGCCTACGCTGTTTTAAAAGGACGGATGCATGCGACCACGGGAGACGTGGCGGCAGTTGCTTATCCGGTTCTTCGGCATCGTGTTCTTACGACCTTCAACGCGGAGGCCGCCGGGGTGAAAAGCGATGATATTATCCGCCGTCTTCTCGAAGAGATCAGTGCGGGTGAGGACGATATTCAAATATAGTCTCTTCGATAACGATCATGAGCGAAGGGAGCCAAGTTGACGAACGGCTGAAAATGCCGGAGTGCATGCGCTTGCTCACTCCCGAAGTGATGGCGGTAATGAAGCGGCTTGAGTGGCTCGCGCGTCGTCGGATGCAGGGCACACTTTCAGGTCGGCACACGAGCCCGGACAAGGGCGTCTCGGTTGAGTTTGCCGAGCACCGTGAATACACGCCGGGCGACGACACCAAGAATCTTGATTGGCGGGTGATGGCGAAAAGCGACCGCAATGTCGTGAAGCAGTTTATTCAGGAGACGAATCTCCGTGCGACCATCGTGCTGGATGTCTCGGGGTCGATGAGCTTTAAAGGGGAGCACTCGGATAAATCGAAATTTGAATACGGAAGTGAGCTTGCTGCAGCGCTTGCTTATCTATTTGTGAAACAGGGCGATGCGGCAGGCTTGGTCACCTTTGATCACGAGATTCGCCATTTGATGCGTGCCGAGAGTCGGCCGAGTCAGGTGCGGCGCATTTGTGAAATTCTTTATCAAAGTGAGCCGGGTGAGGAGACCGGAGTGGGGGAGGTGCTTCACGAAGTGGCCGAGAGGATTCCGACGCGCGGCTTGGTGATTCTTATTAGTGACCTTTTCGACGAGCCGCAAAAAATCGTGGAGTCACTTCATCACTTTAACTTTCGTCAGCACGATCTCGTCGTTTTCCATCTACTCGCGGAAGAAGAGCTGAGCTTCCCGTTCCAAAAATTTCAACGCTTCAAGGATCTTGAAGGAGTGGAGAAAATGCTACGCATCGATCCGCAGGCCGTGCGGGCCGCCTATCTCGATAAACTACGAGAATTTATCGCCTCGATTGAAGCCGTTTGTGGGAACATTCGCGCTGACTACGTGCCCGTGACCACGCAAATCGCGCTTCCGGAAACCCTCACGCGCTATCTAGGTTCGCGAAAACCTTAGTACTCTGAATCCCTTAAAATGATGAATATCCCCTTGCCATTTCCCGTGCTAGCTTCGTCGTCGGCCTCTTTGAGAATCTAGCCATGCTTTTTTTAAATCCATGGCTTTTGATCGGTCTTGCCGGGGTGTTGATCCCGGTAATTATCCATCTTATCCGGAGCCAAGCAGCCAAGCCTTACGACTGGGGTGCAATGCGTTTTCTCTTCGATACGGTAGCGATACGACGGAAGCGCATGGAGTGGGAAGATTTTCTTCTCATGATCACGCGCTGTTTGTTGGTGGCTCTGATCGCGCTGGCGTTGGCTCGGCCCTTTTCGCCGCCGGATTCTCAGGTTCCTTGGCTTGTCGTTTTGCCCTTGGCGCTTCTGGGAGTGGCGTCTTTCGGCGGATCTTTTGTGCTTTCGTCGTTAAAGCAACGCTGGCTTATGCGAATCGTAGGGGCGCTTCTTCTCCTCGCGGCGGTGGGGTCGGTGTGGTTCGAGAGGCAACTTAATCTGCGTCGTTTTCAAACAAGCGAACGTCGGGATGTTGCGCTCGTGATCGATGGCTCGACTTCGATGTCACTCGACTCATCGGGGATGACGGCTTTTGATCGCTCGCTGGCCGAAGCGCGCAATTTTGTGAAAGAGGCTCCGCGTGGTACGGCATTCTCGGTCGTGCTGGGGGGGCCTGCACCGGAGCTTCTTACGGCGACACCTTTGACTCATCGGGCGGACGTTCTGGAAGTTCTCGAAGCACTCAAGCCTGTGGGCGGACCTTTCCGCGCTCATGAGGCTTTGGGGATGGCGACCTTGAGTCTGGCGGAAGGAAATGGGGCTTCCAAAGACCTCGTTGTTTTCACCGATTCCCAACGTCTTGGCTGGCGTTTGGAGAGCCCTGCCGCTTGGGAGAACTTGGGTGATGCTTGGGAGGGTTTTACGTCCAAGCCTCGTCTTCTTCTCCGAAACCTGCCTCCGCCGGAGCGGCTCCGAAATGTTTCACTCACCCGGGTGGAGACCTCTCGTAAAGTTGTGGGGATGGATCGCGAGGTCATTCTTCGCATCCCGGTCGAAAACACCGGCACCGAAGTGGTCACTCCAGGCCTTCTTCAGCTGAAGATCGATGACGAAGTTCTTGGTGAAAAAGGAGTGGGCCAACTTCTCCCTGGCGAAGAGCAGGTGGTTGAGTTTCGCTACCGCTTCCGTTCGGTTGGGCCAAGGGTAGTGACTGCTCGCCTTGAAGCGCTCGATGATCTCCCTGGCGACGATCAAGTGGAGTGGGTGATCTGGGTGAAGAAATCACTCCCCGTGATTCTTGTGGAAGGAAATCCCACTGGAGAATTTTTCGATCGAGCTGCTTCGTATCTTGGGCTCGCGCTCGTTCCCAGTTCTGAAGCGGGAGATGATTGGTTCATTGATCCTCAGGTCGTCGATGCCTCCCGTGTCGCGACTTTAGATCTCGATGATGCCGCGGTAGTGGTGCTCGCTGATGTGCCGCGACTTCCTTCCGGAGCCGCTTCCAAGATATCTGACTTCGTCCTGAAAGGGGGAGGGCTGTGGGTGCTTTCGGGTCCCAAAGGTGATACCGGTTTTTACAATCAGTGGCGTGGTGGTGATGGTTCTGTTCTTCCGATGCAACTTGGAGAAATGGCGGTTCCTGAAAATGGAATTCACGCGGCACCTGGCAGCTTTGATCATCCAGCTCTTCGTCTTTTTAAGGGAGGTTCAGGCGATGATCTCAGCGAAGGGCTTCTGGAATCTTATCGCAACACGAGTGAACTCGTGAAGGGAGGAAAAGTGGCTGCGACCTTTGAGAACGGTGATCCGTTTTTGGCGTCCAGGGACTACGGGCGCGGACGCGTCATGCTGACAACCTGCGGATTCGATGCGCGCATGGGGAATCTTCAGGTACGACCGAGCTTTGTTCCCTTAGTGCATGAAATTACGACCTGGTTGGCGGGCGGGCAGGGAATCGATCTGAATGTTGCTGAAAGCTGGAGTCCAACCTTGGCCGTTCCTGGTGGAGGGGGATTACGAGCTCGATATTTCAGCGGGAGATCCTCGCAAGAAAAGATATTTATGGATCGAGTTGATCCGGTGATTGATTTCAATTGGGCCAATAAGTCGATTGGACCGGGGATGCCTGGGGACGAGTTTCGTATTCAGTGGACCGGGGGGCTCATGCCGCCGGTTTCCGGAGATTATACCTTTTCGGTAACGGTGGATGATAAGTTTACGCTAAAGCTCGATGATGATGAAGTTTTGGAAGTATCGGGGGGGCAAAAGACTTCGTCGAAGGTGAAGCTCGAAGTTGGCAAACTAGTTCGGGTGGAGGCAGATTTTGTCGAAACTTGGGGGGATGCTTTTATCACGCTCAAGTGGACGCGCCCTGATGGGGTCACTGAGGTCGTTCCGGCTTCGGTTCTTATTCCGCTGACGGGTGATGGTGATGAATCCGTCCTGGGAGAAAGCGAAGCGACTGATCCCCGAGGTGAAAAGCGCACGGTGAAAGCGGTCCAGGGACGTCGGGGTCGCCTCCTTGAAGTCACTGGTTCAGCCCTTCCGGGCGAGTATCGGGTGGAAGTTCCTGCTGCACTTGCTTCCGCTTTAGAGGGACAAAAGATAATCCCACTCGTGGTGATGCGGGAGCCTGAAGAGAGTCGCTTTGAGGTCTTCAATGATGATGACCGTTCCTTAATTCAGAAGGAGATCGATCTCATCGAAGTTTCGTCAGTGGACAATATTCTCGCGGTGCTTCGAGGCGAGGGTTTTGGTCGGGAGGTCTGGAAGATTCTCGCTCTTGCCGCGGTGGCGCTCTTTTTAATCGAAGGACTGCTGGCGCGCTGGGTATCCAAGTCGCGTAGGGCCGGAGAAGATGTGCGCGTTGATTTTGAAAAACACGGAGAAGCCTCCTCGGAATTTGTGGATGCGTTGAGTCGTGTGAAAGGAGGTTCGAAGTGAGCGCTCTGGTTCGTGGTATTCTTACCTTTTTTGGAGTGTGGGGGATTGTCCTACTTCTCGGGAAGTATTTTGAGATGTCATCGCTCTGGCCGATCTGGGTGATTCCGGTGGGCGCTGCCTGTGCCAGTGAATTGATTTTCTGGAGCTATCGCTACGAGCGAGAAGCGTTGGAACCGAAGCGGGGACGCTTCCTGCTGGGCCTTCGTCTTGGAAGCTTGGCGGTCCTTGCCTGGATTTTGTTGGAGCCGGTTTACAGCCGTTATGAAGAACGAGAGATTCGCCGTGAAGTGGTGATCTTGATCGATTCTTCGGCGTCGATGAACTTGGTCGATGACGGCCAGTCCGCCACTCGAAGCGAACTCGCGCAACAAGCGTTGGAACGCTCAGGGCTTCTGGATGGGCTGGAAGGAAAAATAGCGGTCAGGGAAGTGCGTGCGGCACGCCGGGCTCTTTTGTCTGATGCGGATGCGATCGAGGGATGGGATCAAGCTACCGATATCGCTGGTGCGCTGAACGAAGTGATGGAGCAGGTTCCCCCGGATCAACTTGCAGGCGTAGTTTTAGTGAGTGATGGTCGTCACAACCGACCGGGCAGTATCGAGGACGCAGCCCGACGTTATGGCATTCTTGATGCACCGATCGCGGTCATTGCCTCCGGAAGCGAGATTCCGCCAAAGGATGCTGCAATTGTTAGCGTGAAGGCACCGGATTCGGTCTACCTGGGTGATCGGGTTCGCATGGCTGCGAAGCTGAAGTTTGACGGCTATCGCGGAAAGCGAGCCAAGGTGACTCTTTTTTCCGGCGACGAGGAATTGGAATCACGCGAGGTTGCCATTCCCCAGGATCATCATCGGGAGGAAGTTCGCTTCCGTCATGTGCCCGATGAAGGAGGAATCGGAGAGTATCGCATCGTGGTGAGTGGCCTCGAGGACGAGCGCTTTGATAACAACAATGACTGGTCTTTTAAAACGGTGGTGACCGATGCCCGTACGAATGTTCTCATTATCGAGGGTGCTCCTCGTTGGGAATTTCGCTACTTGAGGAACCTTTTCTACGGGCGCGATCAATCGGTCCACCTTCAGTCCGTCTTGCTCGAACCTGATCGGATCGTGGGACAGCAAGAAGCGAAGATTCCGGCGTCAGCGAGCCGTCCTTTCGGTGATTCCAAGGCCACCGCGCTTCCTGCAAGCGAAGAGGAGTGGCGGAAGTTTGATGTGATTATCGTTGGCGATCTGGAAGTAAATGCTCTGAGCGATGAGCAGTGGGAGATTCTCCGTCTTTGTGTCACGGACCGGGCGGCCTTGTTGGTGCTCATTGCCGGTCCTCGCTCGATGCCTCATGCGTTTTCGAGTGAGGCGGCATCGCAGTTGATACCAGTGAACTATGCCGCGTCCCGGCGCACTTATTTTGGTGGAAAAGAGAAATTCAATTTTGCGCTCACTAACATTGGGAAGAGTCACCCGATCACCGCTCAGGTGGAAGGACGAGTTCGCAATGAACAAGTATGGGCAGAGTTTCCCGAGCTGCGCTGGCGTCATCCGATTACCGGGATTAAGGATGGGGCTGAGGTTTTACTTTATGCGGAGAATAGTAACAAAAAGAAGCCCGTTATTCGCTCAGGGGACCGCTTGAATGCCGCGCTTGCGGAGATTTCGAATCGTCGTGCTAGGGAGGCTGAGAATGCTCTTCTCGTCACACGGCAGACTGGAAATGGTAAAGTGGCGATGCTACTTACTGACCGGACCTGGCGCTTGCGTGAGGGGGTGGGAGATGTCTTCCACCATCGTTTTTGGGGTCAATTAGTACGCTGGGGTGCGGGTCCCAATTTGCGCTCGGGCACGAAGACGGCTCGACTTGGAACCGATCAACTGACTTATACCGGTGACGATCCTGTTTCGATCATGGCTCGCTTGCGGGAGAAGAATCTTGCTCCGATTCGTGACGAGGAATTGGTGGCGGAGATTTTTCGGGAGGGAGAGAAAGTGGGGACAGTTCCGCTGAATTATCGTGATGGGTCGAATGGGATTCACCAAGCGAAGGCGGGTCCCTACCGGGAGCCCGGAAACTATGAGGTTCGTCTCAGTGGGAGCGAGTTGAATGAGGAGCTTGCGACCAACTTCCGGGTGGTTGGTTCGCTAAGTGCGACCGAACTTGCCGAGACGACCTTGAATCTTCCTCTTCTGGAAAATATTGCCCGACTTTCCGGAGGGCGGATTTTAGAAGATGGGGATGATAATCTGGCGAGCCTCTTCTTGAGCGGAGGTGAAACGCGCGAGGAATTGCGTGAGACAACTCTGTGGGACCGCTGGCCGTTGATGCTTCTTCTTGTAATCCTACTGACGACCGAGTGGGTGCTTAGACGCCGGAGTGGGTTGTCGTAGGGGGCAGTTCGAAGCCCTACACTACGATTTGGGTTTACCGCCGACGGCCCTGAAAGCGTTCGCGGGGGTCGTCTTCCTTGGTTTCCTTATCTTTGTATCGGAGGATGCCGTATTTGCGGAGATTCTTGATGAAGGCTTGGGTGTCTTCTTTGGTCTCCTTGTCGTTGGTGAGTGCGGAGAGCGCGCCATCGCCTTCTTGAACCGAGGTAATGGCGTCGCTTGCTTGGTCGATTGTTTTTTCGATGGAGTCGAGAGTCCGGGGGACTTTGTCGAGAGCAGGCTCGATCTTGGCGATGGCATCCCGAGCACTGCGGGTGGCTTCTTTAATTTCAGCGATGGCACTTCGCGCTTCGGCGAGAACCGGGCCAGCGTCTTCGCTGAGGTCGGCAATGTTCTTGGTGGCGCGGTCGAAGTTGGCAATCGCGGAGCTGAGATTGGCGATGTTCTTTTCGGAGAGGACGTCGCTATTAATGGTTCCGACCGTTTCGTTGAGCTTGATGGCGACGGAGCGGATGTCATCGAGTGAGCGATCTATCTTGAGGATTGCGATACGTGCATCGGCCAAGAGAAGGCTGGTATCTTTGGCGATGGTTTCGGCTTCCGTTTGAATGAACTCAAGTCCTCCTGGCTGGCTTCCGATCATTTCACTGCCGGGTTCAATGTAGTGATTGGTGAGTTCTTGGGGAGGAGTGATGATGATTTCCTTGTCGCCTAGAAAGCTCGCTAGTGAGACCTGGAAGATGGATCCCTGAGGGATTTGAAAATTTTCATCGATGGCGAGGGTGATGCGAACCGTGGTATTATTGCGTAGCTCGGGCTTGGTCTCGACCTCGCCGATCTTTGCCCCGCGCAAGCGCACGGTGCTTCCCTTGATGACTCCGGAGGCTTCCTCAAAGTCGACGCTCATGGAATAGCTTCCTTTGATCCAATTACCAATATTTCCGAATTGAAGGATAAGCCCGCCCATCACGAGAATCCCGAGGAGCACGAATGCTCCTACCAAGGTTTCTGTTTTTACGCGCGATTCAGCCATAGCGACAGTGTCTCCTGATAGGATGAAATTTCAAGGGCGGGTTTGATGGGGAAATCACGGATGATCCTCCTTCGCTTCTTTGCGATATTTAGGGTCTGGGTTTTCCCCAAGGTTCCGCGGAACGACCGTGGATGAAGTCGCTTAAGATCTGATCTTTAGGCTCTTTGAGCTCCTGAGGAGTTCCTTCCCAGTAGATTTCTCCCTCCTTCATGAAGACGACTCTGCTGGCGATGCGGAAGACGCTGCGCATCTCGTGAGTGACGACGATGTTGGTGATGCCGTGGTCTTGTTCGAGATCCTTGATGAGATGGTCGATGGCATCAGCGGTAACGGGATCGAGTCCGGCGTGGGGCTCATCGTAAAGAACGCAGCATGGTTTCTCGACGACGGCTCGGGCGAGAGCGACCCGTTTACGCATGCCGCCGGAAAGGTCGGAGGGCATTTTTTCCTCCTGACCGGGGAGCTTTACGATGTTGAGCGCCTCGGCTACGCGTTCCCCGATTTCCTCCTTATCATGAATTCCTGCTTCTCGAAGAGGGAAGGCGATATTTTCCTTCACGGTCATCGAGTCAAAAAGAGCCCCGCTTTGAAACATCATGCTGATGCGTCGACGGGCAAAGGTGAGTTCACGTTCCTTGAGTTTTGCGAGGTCCTTTCCCTGGAAAATGACTGAACCAGTATCGGGTTGAAGGAGGCCGATGAGATGCTTCATGAGGACCGACTTTCCACATCCAGAGCCGCCGAGGATGACGAGGGTTTCACCCCGCTGCACATCGAGATTGATGCCCTTGAGCACCTTTTGAGAGCCAAAGCTCTTTTCGAGGCTGCGGATCTCAAGAAATGTGTCTTCTTTGATCATGGGGTTTTCTTGGCGGGGAACCAGCGGAGGAGTTCTTTGGCAACGAGGTCGTGGCCATTGCTGTTGGGGTGATTGATCTGGGACATGAGGCTGTCGAGAGGGGCTCCGGCGGCGCTGGATTAGCTATGGCTGTGGTAGACGATGCTGATGTCGCGATTTCCGGGTCATTTTTTCGAAAAATCAGCGGTGAGTTCAGCGACGTGAGTATGTTGACCACCCGCCGCCAGAAGGGAGGAAAAGAGGAATAAGAGGAGATCAATGGACGCATGATGTTTGGAGTTTAAGGGATTGTCATGTAGGTGAGCGAGGACAATTGGGAGGCAGGTGGTGGAGGCGTCGGATACCGGCTACTGGTAGATGATTTGATGAATCGGAGAGCTGGGTTTGCCGATTGATATTCCGGCGGAGGTTAACCAGCCCTTTGGATTGGGCTACGTTATTATGGCCCTCGGGGCCAGGGGGTTCCTCGGCGAAGAAACTATTTTAGGAGAGAGAACAAAAATAGGGTGATGAGTCCGATGACGTTCAGGGTGCCGATGATGCCAAACCAGAGCCAGAAAAGGGAGGGCTTCTTATTGAACCCCGTATTGCCAGGGGTGGATTATCTCCGCGTTTGTTTTTACTGCTCGAAGGGCCAGAAGAGAACGGTAGCGAGGAGGTAGAAAATAAGCTACATCGCGACTTAGATCAGACCAACAGCCCTGCGCACGCGATCGAGGACGATGGCGGCTTCGTCGCGGGCCTTTTCGGCTCCGGTTGCGAGAATGGCGTCGACTTGCGTCGGGTCAGCAGCCAGTTCGGTCCGCTTGAGGCGCATCGGCGCGAAGTAGTCCCAGTAGGCATCTGCGAGGCGCTTTTTGAAGTCGCCGTATCCGTAGCCGCCATTTTCGTGGTCGGTGACCATTTGGGCGTAGTCGCTTTCGCTGGCGAAGAGTTTGTAAAGGGCAAGAATAATAGAATTTTCGGTGGGCTTTGAATCTTCGACCTGAGCGGAATCGGTCTGAATTTTCATGATGAGCTTCCGAACCGGTTTCTCCTCGCCGAAGATGGGGAGAGTGTTGTTGTAGCTCTTGCTCATCTTTTCGCCATCGAGACCCGGGACCTTGGCGGTGGCGCTGCGAATGCGGGCCTCAGGCATGACTAGGGTGTCGTCGCCGTAGCGCTCGTTGATCTTTCCGACGAGATCGCGGGTGACTTCGAGGTGTTGCTTTTGATCTTCCCCTACCGGGACGACATTTGAATCGTAGAGGAGGATGTCTGCGGCCATCAGGGCGGGGTAGGCGAAGAGGGCGTGGTTGGCGGAAAATCCCTTAGCGATCTTGTCTTTATAAGAATGGCAGCGCTCAAGGAGTCCCATGGGACAGACGGTGGAGAGAATCCATGCAAGTTCGTTGACGGCGGGAACGGCACTTTGTTTGAAAAAAACGGCCTTGGAGGGATCGAAACCACAGGCCAGGAAGTCAATCGCGACGCCGCGGACATTTTCCCGGAGGGCGGAAGCCTCGTGGGTGGTGGTCATGGCGTGGTAGTCGGCGATGAAGTAGTATCCATCTCCTTCATCCTGAGCGTCTATCGCGGGTTTCATGGCGCCAAAATAGTTTCCCACATGAAGGCGGCCGCTGGGCTGGAGTCCCGTCAAAATTCTCATCAAAGAACCCTTTAACTGCGGGGAATGGCGCGCGCAAGACGATTTCGCAGGCGGGAGTTGCTCTTAAGGGTGCGACTTGCGCGCTTGTGTGATCCTCCGTGCGGTGCATTAATTAGCTTATGCGACTTGTAAGTCTCTTCCTTTTCTCGTCTGCTCTCTCGCTTTTTGCGGGGGCACCGACCGATGTATTGCTTCAGGTTCTGGAGAAGGTGAAGGGAGGGATTTCGAATATCGAGGAGCTGGAGGGCCTCGGCATCTCGCCCTTCTGTGGTCCGAATCAGCAGGCGTTGATTCAGAAACGTTGGGTCGCTTTGGCAACTTGGTCTCAGGCGGAAGAGGCTGTCTTTACTGCGGGATCGGAAAAGGTTGAGGGAGATTTCGCGGCGGTGGTGATCGCGGCGAATGGCAAATCAGGTCCTGACTATCTTCGGATGCTGGGCTTTGGGTTACGGAAAAAGAACGGGGAATGGAAGGTTGCTCCGAACGAGGGAAGTTTTGCCAACGCGGGAAATGGCTTTGAGCAGACGCAACGGGAGGAAGCGCGTGAGATGGAGCGGTGGTTGGCCAAGGAACGATTTTTCCAGGGGGAGAAATTTTATCGTTTGGCCCTGAAAGAATTCAAGAAGTCGCTTTCGGCGATTGTTGATGCGGAGGTTCTCAAGAATGCAAAGGCAGAAGAAGCCTTGGAATATTTCCTCGCAGCGGTGCGTGCCAAGAAGGAGAAAGAACTCCTTATTTGGCAGGGAGTACTTGAGCGGGAGGGTGATGACGAGACCGATTGGGAGCGTGTGGCTGAAGCTGCGGAAATCGGATTGAGGGGGAAAGACCGGATGAAAGTGTGGAATCTCCTGACTGACCCGAGTGTCCTGCAAGTGAAGATTAAATCAGATCCCGATTCTGGTGAAAGCTCGGTCCTGATGGGCTTCATCACTTCCAAAGGAAATAATATGCGCGGGGGAACCAATCGGGTGATTCGTTTTAACTTGGAAAATAATGGTTCTGGATGGCGGGTTAAGATGCCTGCCTTTTTCGCCTATGCGAATGAGAATTACAGCACCCATTCTTCGGCTCACCATCATGAATTTAATAGGAGAGACGAGGAATACGCTTCTGAATTGGCTTCGATTTTTGAGAAACAGTTTATTGCTCGTCGAGGGAAGACTCCAGAGGATCTCATGGGATTGCTGGCCAAAGATTTTGGCAAGGAAGACTATCGGGAATATGCGCTCTTACTTCATCGGAAGGAGAAAGCGGGTGACGATGCTGAAGAGAAAAATGCTGATGCTGAAGGAAATTCAGACGCGCTTTACATTCAGGCTGCCCAATGGTGGAGCGATGCGAAGAAGGTTGGGAGTGAGGCTACGCTGCAAGTGGTGAAGCACGAGGTAAAAGGAGATCTGGCCTTGGGCATTTTTCGATCGACTCGGGAAACCAGTTGGGAACCGGATTTTCTTTCCTTGTGGATGATGAATACGAAGGCCGGATGGTCGTTTTTGCCGAGTTCAAGCGAAGTGCCTCCAAAAAAGACAGACGACGTCAAGGCGCTCGAGGATTATTTTAAAAAGGAGCAAAAGGCCCTTAAAGAGGATGCCGGAAAGAATTTGCTGACAGGAATCGGCATCGTTGTCCCTAATGAGCTGGCTCCTTCCGAAGGAATCGCTCGCAAAACTGCACTTGCTTGGCGCAAGTCCCTTCTGTCCGGAAAAGTGTTTTCCCTCGTGGGTGAATCGGGATCGATTAAGGTTCCAGAATCTCCAAAGAAGTTGCTTCGAAACCTAACGGCTTCGATGAAAGGGGCCCGGGCGGGCGTGGTGGAGGATCGCTTCATTGATTCAAAGAGTGAGGGCGTATTTCATGGAGTAAGTTTGATGGTGGATGCAGGGCGGGGACTCGAAATGAATTGTCCGCTCATGGTGGTCGCCGAAACAGAAAAAGGCCCGCGGGTGCTGCTCGATGTGGAGCTCTGGTTGCCGACAAATCGCGGTAAAACGATGCAGAACGACACGGCGTTTGAAAGATTGGGCAAGGATTTAGGAGAGAAGGATTTTGCCTCCCTGAAAGCTCTTTTCGAATGGCATAAAAAGGTGACTCGTCCTGTCTGGGACGCGTGGGATGCGGAGCGGAACGCTAAAGATTAATGATAGAGGAAGCAATGAAGACAGCCTCTCGACTGGAGGCATCGATTCAAGAAGTGATGCTCGGGCAGTCCGAGACAATAAGGCGGGTGCTGGCCACGATGGTGGCAGGAGGGCACGTGCTACTGGAGGATTCACCAGGGACGGGGAAGACCACGCTGGCGAAGGCAATCGCGGCCTCGATTGGGGAGACTGAGTTTCAGCGGATCCAATTTACTCCCGATCTTTTGCCCTCGGATATTCTCGGGGTCAGTGTGTTGGATCCCCGGACATCGACCTTTGATTTTCATCGAGGGCCGATCTTCACTGATATCCTCTTGGCTGATGAAATTAATAGAGCTTCACCGCGGACTCAAAGTGCCTTGTTGGAAGCGATGGCGGAGGGCCAGGTGACGATTGAAGGAACCCGCTATGACTTGGGTGCTCTCTTTTTCGTGATCGCGACCCAGAACCCGGTTGAGTTGCGCGGGACCTATCCGCTACCGGAGGCGCAGATGGATCGCTTTTCGCTGAAACGATCCTTGGGCTATGTTTCGATTTCGGATGAGCTGTCCATTTTGGAAGCTCAGAGTCAGCGGCATCCTTTAGAGAGTCTCGCTCCCGTGGTTTCCCGAGAGGAGGTGATGGATCTTTGTGAGGCGGTTAAGCAGGTCAGGATCACGCGGGATTTGCAGGAATACATTGTGCGGATCGTGGCACAGACCCGTGAAATTCCGGAAGTGAAGCTTGCAGCTAGTCCGCGTGCTTCACTGGGTCTTCTGCGGATTTCCCAAGCGCTGACTCTTTTTCAAGGAGCTGAATTTGTGGTGCCTGAGACGATTCAAGCGCTGGCACCCGATGTGGTGGCTCATCGGTTGGTTCTTGAGGCGGATGCCGCCTACGCGGGTCGTAGTGGACGGGACGTGGTCGCTGAGGTGATCGAAACACTCGAAGTGCCGGTGTGAACTTGCGGCAGCCCTAGGGCTGTGGTTTCTTAAAAAACGATGGAGAAGACCTGGGCAAGCGCGACTTTCTACCGGTGGTTGTGTAAGATTTATCGGCAGGGAAGTGCGGCGGGCTTTTTTATCAAGCGGCGGATTACCCCCCTTGCATGGTTTCTCATGGGCTTGCTGGTTTTGAGTGTCCTGATGGGGGCGAACCTAGATCAAAGCGTGGTGTTCCTTTTTTCGGCGCTATTATTCGGTCTTCTTTCGGTCGGTTTTATCTGGGCTTTCATGCGTGGAGGTAAAATTGCCATTTCCCGCGAGGTGTCCGCGACTGGTGCAGTGGGGGAAGAGATTCGCTATCTGGTCACGGCCACCAACATGGGACGATCCGCCTTGCGGGGTTTTTATCTCAAAGATTCCGGTGACGACCCGCGACCCACGGAATGGGAGTTCATCCATCTAAAGGAACCGGGCGAGGGAAAGCGCAATCCTTTTGACCGATTCTTTGCTTTCTATCGCTGGAAATGGCTCACGGATCGCGGTGGAAGATGGAAATCACTGAACCGTTCGGAAGTGCTAGAGCTTCGTTCTGGGGAATCGGTGAGCACACGGTTGGCGCTCATGCCGAATCGGAGAGGCGTAGTCGCGCTTGATGATCTTCGGGTGGTTCTCCCTGATCCTTTCGGAATGTTTCAACGCATTCGTCGTACTAAGGGAGAGGCCGATGAGATCCTCGTGATCCCGCGTCGCTATCGACTTCCAGAGGTGAAACTCGAGGGGATATCAGAGTTAAAAGTCGGAGGGGAGATGGCGTCGGAGGTAAGGGGAGAAGGTGGTGAGTTTCTGGGATTACGTGAGTATCATCCGGGAGATCCTCTCCGACGAATCGATTGGAAAGCCTGGGCGCGGACCGGGGAACCCATCGTGAGGGAATTCGAAGAGGCGCGCTTTCCTCGCTATGGCTTGGTGCTCGACACCTCGCTGAAAGAAAGTGGTCCCGAGCTTTTTGAAGAGGCGGTGTCGGTCGCGGCGAGTTTTGTTTCCACGATGGATCGACGTCGTTGCCTGCTGGATCTGATGTTTATTCGTGATTCACCGCTTGTTTTCACGGCGGGTCGTGGGGTGGCGCGGGCTGAGGGCTTGATGGAGGTTCTCGCCCGGGTGGAGGGAAGCGATGAGGAAGCTGGCTATAACCCTCTTCGTAAGCTCGTCCTACGCTATGCTGAGGAAATGACGGCCTGCGTTGTGGTCCTTTCTGGCTGGAGCGAGGAGCGTAGGGAATTTGTGAGTGAACTGCGGCGCAGCGGACTTGAGATTCGCCTTTATGTCATCGGGGTGGGTGAAGCTCCGGCAGATCTTGAAGGAGTTCATTGGCTGCGGTGGGACCAAGTGCAACTCGATCTACTAACGAACTCATGAGGGAGGAAGAAGTCATGCTTAAAGCTCCGCCCCGGCTTCTGCTTGGATTGGGGTTCCTTTTCTGGGGAGCAATGGGAGATTATCCTTTTATTGGCCTTCTCGGGGCAGTTGCGTTCGAGGCCCGGCATTGGACGTCCTTGCGTTGGCACTTTGGCGAAAAGGGCTTCGTGCGCGCGTGGCAGCTCTGTATTGTGGTTTTGATTATCGCTGCGGTGCGCTTTTTCTCGTCTGACGAAGAAGAGACCGCTGAGGCGTCGCTGACGCTTCTGTCGTGGTTGCCGTCTATTTTTATGCCTTTGGGGCTGGCCCAGCAGTATTCGGCTGATCGAGGGGTGCCACTGACTTCGTTTTCCTACTTTGCGCGTCGTAAGATCAACCTCGATCGAAAGGCCGGACGGTCGGTGCTGATTCGCCCCGCTCAGATCGGGTTCCCTTATCTGGGGATTATTCTTATTTCGGCGGGTTTGGGGCTGCGCAGTTTTCTTTGGTATGGTTTGGGAGTGGTCGTTCTCTTTGGAATTGGCCTCTATTTCATGCGTGAGACGCGGCCGCGTCCGATTGCTTGGGGAATCAGCTATTTGACGTCTCTGGTGCTGGCATTGGGGCTTTCGTGGTCTATTTTACATCTTTATAACAAGTTAGCGGCGACACGTTTGCACCAGAAGCAGGACATCGAGTCGGGACGCGAAGTGAGCACTGCTTTGGGGCAGGTGGCCGAGATTCAACTGAGCCCCAAGATCGATTGGCGCTATTATCAGGACGAGGGGAAGCGACCACAGCGTCTCCGACTCGCTGTATACAACGAGCCGCGGGGAACGCAGTGGAAGGCACGTCGGCGCTTGGTGCGCTGGAAGGAGAAGATCTATTCGGATCGTGATGTCGGTGGTGATTTTGAGTCTCTTCTTTTTGAAGGGGATACCTTTTTCTATACCACCGAGGGGAAAGAAGCGGCTGAGCTGCATCGGAGCCGGGTCCGTGGTTTGGTCTCGGATGAAAGCCTCATTCCCATTCCTCACAACGTTCTCCGCTATGAAGAGATCGCGGCAGAGGGGATGAACGTGAACTCTCAGGGAACGACCCGGCTCAGCGATCCCGAAAATGGGGCGCTTGAGATCGAAATGGTCTCGGGCGCTCAGAATCGGCTCGCTTCGGCGGATCTTGATCCTTCGATTCGAGATCTTGAACTTCCGGTGAAGGAAATTCGAGGGCTGGATAGGTTTTGGAAAGAGTTGGGAGTCGGAGATCTCCCGGAATGGTCTCGTGATCGCGATGGTGATTTTAAAAGACAGCCGGACTGGACGAGTAGGAGGAATGATCGGGGAGAGCAAGAGATCTTAAGCCGCATGTTGCGGGCTTATTTGGCGAAGCATTTTAAATATTCGTTACGATTAAATCCCGTAAAAAATACCCCACCAGTAAGTCACTTTCTGGAGGAAATGGATTCGGGGCACTGCGAGTATTTCGCTTCGTCCGCTGCTTTTCTCCTCCGAAGAGCGGGGATTCCCACGCGCTATGCGGTGGGCTACGTCGTGGATGAAAAAGGAAAGGAAAAGGGCGAATGGATTCTCCGGGGGAAGCATGCTCATGCTTGGGCGCAAGCCTATCTGGGTGGCGAGTGGGTCAATGAAGCGCGGCCGGGGGCTCAACCTCTATGGTTGGAGAGCGCTTATGTGAAGGCTTGGGAGGCTGCGTATCGTGGGGATGGGGTTACTGATTCTCCTGGAGAGCTTGAGCATCCGAGTTATTTAAAAAGAGGGCGTGCGGAAGTGCTGACGAGAATGGTATTTGGGAGTGAGTGGATCAATCGAGGGAAGAGGCCCATCTGGCGTTGTCGGGGAGGAGAGTGGGTCGAGATCGATATGACTCCCTCGGACTGGCTGGACTTCACTGGGGTCCAGAGTAGTTGGAGGCAGAGGCTTTCGGATTGGTGGCAAATCTCGCTCGCCGATCTGATCGTCTGGTTTTCAGGTGCGATCGTTTCCTTCTTGGTGAAATTGATCCTATTTGGAGGTATCTTCCTTATTTTGGTGCGAGTCGTGCTCAGATTGTGGACGACGCGGGGAGAGAGAGGGAAGGAGCTGCTAGAGAGCTGGGCAGTGCGCTCACGGATTGATAATCCCTTGGCGGATTTTGAGCGTTGGTTAGCGAAGCGGTTCGGTCTACGGCCCGCTTCGATTCCTCTGAGCGAGTGGCTCCGTGAAAAAGCGCCCGAATTGATCCCTGTCTATCAAGAGGTGAGATTCGATCCTGTTAGTAAGGGCTCAACGCAAGAACTCCAGAGGATGGCTGAAAGAGCGCGGAAGCGCCTGCAAGACAGGGAGGCTGACTAGGAATACTTAAGATTCTTGGAAGGATCAGTTTCGTAGTCAGCGGAGTAAGTTTTATCCGTGTTGGGATCAATGATCACTTTCAAGAATTTGAGGTAATTTGGGTCTTCTTCGAAAATGCGTTTTTTGTCGAGGGACTCAAACTCCAGGAGGATGTAGAATGGCCAGTCTGAGTTTGGATCGATGGTGCGACCGGAGCGCACGCTCAGCACGACAGGAACCTTGAGCAGAAGACTCCGCGACATCCGGATCATGTCTTCTAGCTTTGCCTCATCGACCTTAGCCTTTAACTTGTAAAAAAGAAGGTGGTCGATCATTTGTGAATTCGATTAGGACTTCCAGTCGAACGCGCCCTTTTTGAGAGCGTAGACGTAAGCGACTGCAAGAATCCCCGCAAAGCTAGCGAAGCTCCAGAGAATCATCGAGCTCTCTTTAATTGAGTCCTTGAAGGCGAGTGCCCAAGGGTAGGAGAAGACGACTTCGATATCGAAAATGACGAAAAGCATCGCAATGACGTAGAATTTCACGCTGAAGCGGGGGGCGCCGTCCCCGATCGGAAGCATACCACACTCGTAGGGGGTGTTCTTTATTTTCGAATCACGTCCCTTTTTTCCAAGGAGAACGCTGAGTCCAAGAGCGATAACGGCAAAGCCAATCGCGACGAAGGCTTGGAAGATGACGGGGAGATAATCGGAAAGCATGAGGAAGAGGATTGATGATCTAGGACAGGGAAAAGATTTGCCAGAACGCCCAGCTCTGTAAAGAAAATTGCCTGCGTCAGGGTGACGCAGGCAATTAAAAGTTCATCGTTGGTATCACCAACTTTTTTTGAGCGATCTTCGCCAAACGAGGCGCTTAAGCCTCTTGTTTTGCGATGTTGTCGCTGTGAGCCTCCTCAATGCGAGCAAGGCCGCGGTACTCTTTACCGTCCTTTTCGACAAGTCCACGAGTCACAAGATTTTGAAGCTTTTCGTAAGCACGAAGTCGAAGCATTTCTTCCCCACCGCTTACAGCATTTCGGGTCTTGAGGCGCTCATAGACGTCTTCGAAGAGCTCATTGAATCCGAAGAGTTTATCATTTCCGCCGAGCACGTTGACAATCTCATCCGTGACGTGATCAGGAAGCCGACGAGAGAAACGCGTTCTTTTTGTAGTTGCCATAACAGAATTAGATTAGCATTAAAATGCAACAAAAGCGACCGAAAAATCTCATATAAAAGCGATTTTTTTTAAATCTTGCAATATTTAAATTAAGGAAATCTGAAGGACTTCGGCCAATTTCCCTTTCTTTAAAGGTAAAGAGTCTTGAGGGATGGAGCGGATCTTATTAATTTTCTTGGAATGATTACCCGTCTAAAAGGTGAAGTTTGGGAGGCGTTGCCTGGTCGTGTTGTCGTAGGATGCGGTGGTGTTGGTTA
>Ga0114994_10000557_pt1 | contig 25384 bp, 10 predicted proteins | sample ArcticOcean_MG_C_9_FD_87043 | JGI IMG/M metagenome (GOLD analysis project Ga0114994, IMG submission 87043) | Marine microbial communities from western Arctic Ocean - ArcticOcean_MG_CB2_152 | ecosystem: Environmental > Aquatic > Marine > Oceanic | place: Arctic Ocean: Canada Basin | collected...
CCGCGGGCACAAGCAGATCTGCAAGAAAATTCACCGCGGCGGCAACGCGGAACAATACCACGCGGACAAGAAATGTAAGGAGGCGGTCGCGGTCGCGGTCGAGAAGTGCGTCGAGGACACGAAGGGGCAGAAATGTTACATCTGTCTCGAGGCCGTGCATCCGCGCAAGGGGGAAGGCCTCGTGCGAGGATGCGCCTGTGGAGATCGTGACGGCGTCGCTTCTCCAGAACTGGGCGTCGCGCACGTGTCTTGCTTGGCGGAGCAGGCGAAGCTTTTGTATGAGGAGGCCGAGGAGGATAATTTGGATAACAATGTGCAGCAGGCGAGGTGGAGGCGGTGGTATTTTTGCAGTCTGTGCGAGCAGCAATACCATGGCGTCGTGCGGTGCACACTCGGGTGGGCGTGCTGGAAGACGTACTTGGATCGGCCGGAGGAGGATGTGTGTCGGCGCTATGCGATAAACCAGCTTGGGAACGGTTTAAGCGCAGCATGTCATTTTGAGGACGCGTTGTCCGTCAGAGAGGCTGCATTGTCTATGGAGCGGCGCCTTGGCGCATCAGAATACGACATGCTCATCACGCAGGGCAATCTGGCGAACACGTATGAAATGCTAGGACGGCTTGAAGAGGGCCTACGGATACGGCGAGACGTATACTCCGGATACATGAAGTGCTTCGGCCAAGAACATATGAAGACCCTCATAGCAGCCAACAACTACGCGGCTTCTCTTCTTAAAGCAAAGCGCTTCGAAGAAGCCAAGTCACTGCTGCGCAAAACGATGCTCGTGGCGCGACGCGTTTTCGGGAGCTGTGATGCCTTCACACTCGACGTTAAGAAGAGTTACGCGATGGCGCTCTACGATGACCCCGGCGCCACACTTGACGACCTCCCCGAGAGTGTGGCGACGCTCGATCATTTTGCTCGGGACGCGCGGCGCGTTCTTGGGAATTCCCACCCGGCCGTAGAGGGGATTTAGGTCGCGTTACGGGAGTCGCGAGCGGCACTCCGCGCCCGCGAAACGTCGTCGTCGGGGCGCGCGTAACTTAATACACGGACTTAACGCCAAGCCCCCTTCGGCCCCTCGCGCGTAGGAGTAGGCACGGCCCACGCCCTCGCCGCCGCCGCAGGAACGTGGCCAGCTGCGCGGTCGAGGTGCTCCGCGAGCTCCGCGAAGTGTTGCGCGTCGGCGGCCGCGTCGAGAGAGCCGACGCTCGCAGTTGCACGCGTCGGCGGCGCGGCGCCCGCGCCGAATTTCTCCGACACGGTGAGCGCGGCGCTCGCGAACGCGCGCAGGTGGTCCTCGGCCGCGGCCAGGGCTAATTTCGCAGGTGCGGGGCAGCCCTCCGTCATTGCCGAATCAACGACCACCGCTGCCGCGAGAAGGGCCGCCCCCCGCGCCGAGTCGAGGTGCCTGAGAGCTGCACAGGCGTACTCGTGGAGCGCCGCGCCGGCGTTCGACGCGTTGACGCGCTCCCGCAAGGCATCGCATCCGGCCGCCGCCGCCTTCGCCACCGCCCGGGCTTCCCTCAGCTCCGCGTCGCGTTTTCCGAGCGCGGCCTCAAGCGCCTGTATCGCGCGGCGGCTCGCGCACGCGTCCTGTATTGCGCGCTTGCGGGCCGCCGAGGCGCAGGCCGCGACCGCGCGCGCGTCGGCGAGCTGGCGTTTTCTGGCTGAGGCTGCTGCTACTGCTGCGGGCGAGGTCGGAGCGCTTGCGGATGTCGTCGCCTCACCCGCGCGTGCTGCCGCGGTCGCGCGTGCTGCCGCGCCCGCCGACTGCGAGGCTGCTGCCGCCGCCGCGCCCACGCGTGCTGCCGCGCCCGCCGACGGCGAGGCCGCCCGCTCGGCTCGCACGACCACGGCAGGTGCCGGCAGTGGTTGCTCCGACGGCGTCGGCGTCCGGTGCTGCGGTGGCTTCGGCGTTCGCGACCGTGGCGTCGACGGCTTCGCCAACGGTGGCGTTTGCGAGCCGGCCAGGCGCTTCCGCCGTTTCGCTTCGTCGCGCGCCACGTCCAAGAGCTGTTTCCACCGCGTGGCGCCGAGCTCTGTCCTCGTTTGCCTCAGCTGCTCAAGCTGGGCACTGGTGAGTGGAACTGCGTCCCTCGTGACATTCCTTATCAGTAAGTCCCACATGCCGGGCTGTGGCAATTTCTGGCCCGTGTCGACCATGTTGCTAGTGGGGCAGCCTTTTCTTATGGCACAGCCTCCGTGTAATCGATGGGGCAGTAAAACCCGCGCGATAAAACCCGTACAGATAGATATTAATTTTAGGCAGATTCTTGACCTCCAACCTGTCACAGCGAGACGCCACGATCGGCCACTCTGCTGCACAACTCTTTCGACAGCTTTGAAGTCACGGCATGGCTTGGACGCGTCCCTCTACCACATGCCTGCACCGTTCACTTCCACTACTGGTGGCGAGTAAGAAGAACAGCGCTCCGAGTTAATAAATGAAAGTAGTTACGCCCGAAAACACTAGGTCGACTCGTCCAGGAAGTCCTTCACCTCCGCGGGCGTTAAAACGCGGAAGACCCGGTCCTCGCCCACGACGCCCACCTCGATCGTGTGCTCCGTCATCTCGCCCTCGAAGCCCTCGCGCATCGTTAATAAAGCCGTGTGGATGGCGTCGTCCAATTCGACGTCGTCATTGTACCGCTTCTCGAGGAAGCTCCGCGCGTTCTTGAAGTTCTTGCCGATGGCGCTCGCCTTCCAGCCGTAGTAGGCGCCGCTGGGGTCCACCTGGAAGAGCTGGGGGCCCTCGTCGTCGTAGCCCGCCACTAGTAACGAAATGCCGAACGGCCGGACGCCGCCACTCTGCGTGTACTCCTGCATCACAGAAGCCGTGTCCTGTACGAGCGCTTTCACCGGCTTCAAGGCTCGGTACTGGAGGAAGTAGGCCTGGGCCTGCTTCCGCGCCTTTTGTACTAACACTCTATAGTCGGGGCCGACGCCGCTGTACACAAAGCCTACACTGGGACTGACCTTCTCGAGCTTTTTGACTTGCGCCGTGTCGACCAACTTATTTTGAATCTTTTTGTCCGTGATGAGGACGACGCCGTTTTTGGCTTTAATGCCGATGGACGTCTTGCCCTCGCCCACGGCCGTGAGCGCGTACTCGATCTGCAGGAGCTTGCCGGAGCGCGAGAAGGTCGTCAGCGAGTAGGAGTAGGACGCGTCGGACGCCATGGTGACGGTGCGGCGGCGAAGTCCGCAAACGAGGGTCGGCGACCTACGGCTGCGCTGCGCAGGCAAAGCTGTGGCGGCGCGGCAACAGAAGACAAATGTAAAGCCGTACAGCCGAGCTTACGGCCGCGCTGAGTAGTGGCGGGGTTTCGCGAGGCAAAGCCGCGCCGCTAAAGCGAAGAAACGGGTTTTAGCACCTCCGCGCACCACTGTCCGAGCGTCGAGGCGCTCCTTACCCCGGCCCATACGGTACCGAGGCCCGATGTAGCTATCTAAGGTAGCTGGAACCGGGGGAACTTAACTAAGATACACTAACCAAAAAAAACTGAGGAGCGCAGCGGCCGCGACCAGCTATCCGATAGCAGGCTTCGGGCAGCGCCGGTACCTCTCGCAGCAAGACGCGAGAGACCAGCGCGCGAAGGAGCAGCGAGGAAGAGGCAGCCTCTCGTGCTCGTCGCGCTGAAAGAGCGTCGAAGCGAGGGCAGCCCCCAAACAAAGCAAACCAAGTCGTAGAAGAACAGCATTCAAGATGCAGCAGGAGGCCGTCATGACCTGGGCGGCGGCGCCGCACGAGGGCGAGGAGAAGCCGAGCCCGAGAAGTGCCCATTCCTTGGTGCAGAACGGGAGCGAGGCCTGGATGTTCGGCGGCATGGACAAAAGGCGGCCGCCGGGCCCGAACAACGAGCTCTACAAGCTCGATTTAAGTGACAAGGAGACCTTCTACTGGATGCGCATCCAAGCCGACAACGCGCCGCCCGCGAGATGGCACCACTCCGCCCACTTGTTAAAGGACAAGAAGACCATGGTGGTCTTCGGTGGCTTCAGCGCGAACAAGATCCAAAGGTACTTCAACGACCTGTGGTACTTCGACACGGAGGATGAATCGTGGAGCCAGCCGCCGCCCGCCGAGACCCATCTCGTACCGGGAGCATCACTCCCTTCGCTAAAAACGGCCTGGGAGGGCGTGCCCAAGCCGCGGGGTGCCCACGCGTCCTGTTTGGTGGACAATTCGTTGTACGTGTTCGGCGGGTACGGCGGCGGCGGCTTCGCGCGAAAGGACTTTGGCGATTTGCACTGCCTCGATCTAGATTCGTACGTCTGGCAGGAACTCGAAACGTCCGGCGACGCCCCCGATCCCCGGAGTGGCCACCAATTACTGAGCGTGGAGGACCGCGTCTTGTATTTAATGGGGGGCTGGAACGCCAATAGGCAATTCGACGACGTGCACGTCTTCGACATTGGGACAAAAACCTGGTCCCAGCCCGAATCCGCGTCCGGCGAGGAGAACTTCGGGCCGCCGCGCTGGAATTTCGCGGCCGTCGCGGTCTTCGCGGTCCCGTTCTGGAAGATTTTTATGTTCGGCGGCAACAGCGGGGACCTGGTGGACGGCACGCCGACCGGGGTCTACCAGAACGACCTGCAGGTCCTGGAGTGCGGGGCGGACGTGTGGAAGAGGCCCGACACCGTGGGGACGATCCCGGGTGCCGTGAGCGACGCCCCGATGACCTACGAAGCCGAGGCCGGCACGTTGTTGGTTTACGGCGGCTGGCAGCACGCCTGGCCGGGCGACTGCCACACGTGCGACGTGTTGGCGGTCGTGGGGCCCCCCTACTCGGTCGACTCCATTTCGCCGACCATCGGCCCGGTGACGGGCAAGACCCTGTGCGAGATCAAGGGCATGGGCTTCATGTCGGTGCGGGGCGACGTCTCCGTGCGCTTCGCCTGCGTCAAGGGCTTCGAAGAAGGGACCAAAGGCACCGTAGTCGATGACGCGACGTTATTAGTAGAGACGCCCAACTACGAGACCTTCGGGCCGCTCGACGTGGAGATCCGCGTCGCGATCGGCTCCAAGCCGCTGACCAACTCCAAGGTGGACGCGTCCTTCTTCTCCGTCACGGACGCGCGGCAGTGCCTGGCCTTCGGCCCCGGCCTGGTGAACGGCGTCCTCGCGGGCACGGAGTGCCAGATCTGCATCCAGGCGAAGGACTTCACGGGCACGGACCGGACCTGCGGCATGGACGAGTTTTCGATTCGCATTGAGCCGCCGCCCCCGGACGACGCCGCCAAGGAACTGGACGAGGCCGCCATCCTAGAGGAGTCCAAGGCCGCCGAGGGCTACGACGCGCGCTACGCCATCCAGGAGCAGGTCACGGCCGAGGAGGAGCTCAAAGTGATGGTCATGCTCAGCGACGAGGGCGACGGCACGTACATCGCGGAGTTCGAACCGAGCGTCCAGGGCGAGTACACGGTGCACGTGGAGTTCATGGGCACCTTCGACGGCCCGGCCGGACCCATTCGCGGCTCGCCCTTCACCTTCACGGCGCAGGAGGCGTACCAGTATGTCGAAGGCCATCCTAAAGATTTCACGTACCTCGAAGGCGCGGACCCGGACCAGCGCGCCTTGGATGAGATCAACTCCATGGACGGGCCTTTGCTCATCGCCGATATCGTCGAAAAAATCAAGGACATCCGGGACTTCGCGGGCAAGAAGAAGCGAGGACTGGCCAAGTTGGACCCCCAGAACTACGAGGACATGACGCCTTTGATTGAAGGGAAGGAACACTTACGAGACATCGCTCGCGTGGCGGACGAGTACGCCCTGCGCATGGACTCGACGCGGGCCTGCCTGCACTACCTGAAGGCGCGCCAGAACCCCGTGGACCGGCTCTTCGACCAATTAGGAAAAGCCCTGGCGGACTGGACCGAGGTCCTCGAGAGTGTGGCGCCGAAGGTCAAGGCCATCACGCCCACCACGATCCACTTCGCGGAGAAGACGATGACGGCGATGCGCGAGTACGAGATCATGATCCGCAAGATGATGAAGGATTTTAGAGCTGCGAAGTGCTTCACCAGTGAGGTGCAGGCGGAGGACGCTCTCAAGCAACTGGACAAGTACGAGAAGGAGTTCACTGCGGAACTGAAAACGCTGGAGCACAACGCGAACCTGTGTGCGGTCTTCGAGTTCCCCGAGAAGACGGACGCCGCGCGGGGAGTCCTGGAGACGATGATCTCCCTCATAGCCGATCAAAGGGAAGCCTGGGCGGCGGCCGAGGACGTCGCGGGCTTCATCGGCACGTCCCAAGCCATGTTGTGGCGCGAACTCGTCATGGAAGACATTGAAGATGGAGCGAAACAACAATTGAAGAAGTTCAACGGCTTGAAGAAGACCATCAAGATGACCGGCCTGTACAAGGACGTCTCGAAGAACATCAAAAACTTCATTAATACCATTCCATTAATTGCCGCGTTGCGGAGTCCCAGTATGCGGCCGCGGCACTGGGAGCTCCTCAGGCAGGCGACTGGGAAAGAATTTGTCCCTCCTCATGAAGATGAGGACCTGCAGCTAGGCGGTATTTTAGGTTTGAATTTGCACGAGTTCAATTCTGACGTGGAGGAGATCTGCGACCAGGCCGTCAAGGAGGAGAAGATCGAGGTGAATTTGAGCGGTTTGCAGGAGCGCTGGGTCGCTATCGAGTTCCTCTGTGACTTCTACAAGGGCTCGGACGTGCCGCTTTTAAAGTTCGGGGAAGAGGACTACGAGGCCCTGGAGAACGACCAGCTGACCGTGCAGGGCATGATGGCGTCGCGGTACATCGCCCAGTTCGAAAAGGAAGTGACCATGTGGTCCACTTCTCTTCTGAACGTGGCCGACGTGTTTACGACCATTAACGAGATCCAGAGGACCTGGAGCTACCTGGAACCCCTGTTCATCCACTCCGACGAAGTCAAGCGGGAACTCCCCGTGGACGCGGAGCGCTTCGCGGGCATCGACCTGGAGGTCAAGGACATTCTGGGCACGTCGTGGGATACGCGGAACATCAAGGAGGCGTGCAACGTCGACGGCATGCTCGAGCGCCTCGAGGGCGAGTTGGCCGGCCTCGACCTCTGCAAGAAATCTTTGGCGGACTTCCTCGACGGCAGAAGGAGGCAGTTCCCCCGCTACTACTTCACGAGTGAAGCCGACCTGTTGGATATCCTAAGTAACGGCTCCGTGCCCGAGAAGATCATCGTGCACACGTCGAAGATCTACCTGTCCACGAAGGAGCTCACGCTGAGTAAAGACGAGCGGACGACCTCGAACCGACCCATCGCCATCGGCTTCGTGGCCGGCGTCGGCAAGGAGTACGTGCCCTTCGAACCGGCCGTGCCTTTGGACGGCAAGGTGGAGATCTACATGCAGACGGTCCTGGACGCCATCAAGATCACTTTGTACGAGAACTTGAAGAGATCTTTAGTACGATACGCGCAGATCGAGCGAAAGCACTGGGTCATGTTCCGCGAGAAGGGCCGCCCGGCGGACCCCGCCCAGATCATCTTGTTGACGTTAGCGATCAACTACGTCCAGGGCGCCGAGGACGCCTTCCTCAAAGTGCAGGAGGGCAACGCGAACGCGGTCGTGGAGTACAACCAGCTGCAGATCTCCGATCTCGGCGATCTGGTGCGCCTAACGGGCGGCGACTTGGACAAGGAGGAGCGCACGCGCGTCATGGTCTGCATCACCATGGACTCGCACGGCCGCGACATCGTGCAGAAGCTCATCCGGGAGAAGGTGTCTGACGCGTCCGAGTTCCAGTGGGCGTCGCAACTGAAACACAAGTACCGGGAAACGCCGTCGACAGCGGGCATGATGTGCTTTCCTACTCGCGATCCGCACTTACGAGATCCGCAGGGGAACCCCGAAACGGGATTAGGGGGCAAAAGAGCCGAGATCGCCATCTGCGACGCCATCATGCCCTACGACTACGAGTATTTAGGAAATGGTGGTCGTTTAGTCATCACACCTCTCACTGATCGCATCTACGTGACGGCGACGCAGTCCTTAACTCTCATGATGGGCTGCGCGCCGGCCGGCCCCGCCGGCACGGGCAAGACGGAGTCCACGAAGGACCTCGGCAGCGCCCTGGCCAAGGTCGTGTACGTCTTCAACTGCTCGCCGGAAATGGACTACAAGGGTCTGGGGAACATCTTCAAGGGTTTGGGGAGTAGCGGCGCCTGGGGCTGCTTCGACGAGTTCAATCGCTTGATCCCCGAGGTCCTAAGCGTGTGCACGGTCCAGTTCAAGGCGGTCTGTGACGCCATTAAGGCGGGCGCCTCGCGCGTCGTCGTCGAGGGCGACGAGGTCTCCCTTGATAGTACATGCGGCGCTTATATTACCATGAACCCCGGCTATCTGGGCCGGTCCGCCTTGCCGGAAGGTTTGAAGGCTTTATTCAGACCGATGACGGTCATGGTGCCCGACTTGGTCCTCATCTGCGAGAACATGCTCATGGCGGAGGGTTTTGTCGAGGCGAAGTCGCTCGCGTCCAAGTTCTACGGGTTGTACTCTTTACTGAAAGAATTACTCTCAAAGCAGCTCCACTACGACTGGGGGTTAAGAGCTGTGAAGTCCGTGCTCGTGATCGCGGGCGCGATGAAGCGCCAGGACCCGGACCTGCCCGAAGGGTCTGTCCTTCTAAGAGCCCTGCGCGACTCGAACATCCCCAAGATCGTGAAGGAGGACGAGGTCGTGTTCTTCGGGTTATTAGGCGATTTGTTCCCGGGGCTGAACCCGCCCCGGTCGCTCGACCCGACGCTGGAAGAGTACGTGGTCAAGGGCGCCCGGGAATTGGGCCTGGAGCCGGACGAGGCCTTTTGCTTGAAGTGCGTCCAGATGAAGGAGTTGCTGGACATTAGACATTGTGTTTTTCTAATGGGTCCGGCGGGCGCCGGCAAGTCCGAGTGCTGGCGCACGTTGGCCAAAGCGAACGAGATGATCGGGCCCGAGCTCAAGACGGGCATCTGGGACGTCAACCCCAAGGCCGTGGAGACCCAGGAGCTCTACGGGTACATTTCGATGGCCACGCGTGAGTGGAAGGACGGACTCCTGTCGACGGTCATGAGAAATATTGGAGCCATCCCCGACGAACTGCCCAAGTGGATCATGTTGGACGGCGACCTGGACGCGAACTGGATCGAGTCCATGAACTCGGTCATGGACGACAACCGGATGTTGACTCTCGCGTCGAATGAAAGAATTCCTTTGAAGGGGCACATGCGAATGGTGTTCGAGATCCGGGACCTAAAGCACGCCACGCCCGCGACGGTCTCGAGGGCCGGCATCCTCTACATCTCCACGAACCAGGGCACGCAGTGGCGCTCGTTAATCAAGTCCTTTGTGCTCAAGCGGGGAGAGTCCGACGAGGTTAAGGGGTGGTTGCAGGAACTCTTCGACGAGTACGTGGCGGATAGTCTGTTATGGCTCCTCCTCAACGTCCAGACGGTCCTGCCGCTCGAGGACATGAACATGGTCCAGAGTCTCCTGTACATGCTCACGAACCTCCTCACGCCGAAGAACACGGACACGAGAGAGAATTTAGAAGTGGTGTTCAACTACTGCTGCGTCTGGGCCCTGGGCGGCCCCCTCGGGTCCTCCGACGACGGCATCGACTTCCGGGCCCTGATGAGCGACTACTGGACGGGCCAGTGGTCCAACGTCAAGTTCCCCAAGAAGGGCGCGGCGTCCACGGTCTTCGACTACTACCTGGACCCCAAGACGAACGAGTTCGAGCAGTGGAGCAAGAGCCCCTACTTCTACTCGATCGACTACGACCCGGCCACCATGAACATGGGCGCCATCACGGTGCCCACGAGCGACACGTGCAGCGTGGCCTTCTGGATGACGGATCTGGTCAAGGCCCATCGGCCCGTGATGCTCGCCGGCCCTTCAGGCACCGGCAAGACGCAGCAGGTCATGGGCATGTTGAAAGCCATGGACCCCGCCGTCACCGTGTCGGCGACCATCAACTTCAACTTCTACACGACGTCGGCTGTCCTGGGGACCACCATGTGCCTTCCTTTGGAGAAGAAGACCGGCACGAACTTCGGGCCGCCCGGCATCGCCCATTTAGTGTACTTCGTGGACGACCTGAACCTGCCGGAGGTCGACAAGTACATGACCCAGTCCGCCATCGCTCTGTTGCGCCAGCAGATGGAGTACGGCCACATCTACGACATGACCAAGCTCGCGCAGAACCCCGTCAAAAGCATCTCCAAGACCCAGGTCGTGGCCTGCATGAACCCCGGGGCCGGGTCGTTCTTCATCAACCCTCGTCTCCAGAGGTGGTTCGTGACGTTCGCCATCGGTATGCCGCAGCGCGCGTCGCTGAACGTGATCTACGACACTTTCCTCAATGGTCATTTGTCGCGCGGCTTCGCCGAGGAGGTCCTGGCGTTGAAGGATTCGGTCATTAAGGGGGCCATGAACTTGCACGGGGAAGTGATGAGCAAGTTCCGGAAAACGGCCGCGAACTTCCACTACGAGTTCAACATCCGCCACCTGGCCACGGTCTTCCAGGGGTTGCTCATGGGCCGGCCGGAGCAGATCAACACGGGCGAGAAACTCGCGCACATGTGGCTGCACGAATCCGAGAGAGTTTACGGCGACCGCCTGGTCTCGCCGGAAGATTTGAAAAAATACAACGACCTCGCCCAGGGCCAGGCACGGAAGATCTTCTCCCAGTTCCCCGTGGACAAGTTCTACGCCAAGGAGAACGCCGACCCGTTAGTCTTTTGCCACTTCTGCGAGGACATCGAAGAGCACGTCTACGACCAAGTCCAGGGCGTGGACAAGATGCTCGCGGTCTTGGAGGGCGCTCTCGAACAATACAACGAGTCCAACGCGGTCATGGACTTGGTGCTTTTCGAAGATGCCATGAAGCACATCGCGCGCATCTCGCGCATCGTGCTGAACGAAGGCGGCCACGCTTTGCTCGTGGGCGTCGGCGGGTCGGGCAAGCAATCTCTGTCGAGACTGGCGGCCTTCATCTGCCACTACGTCGTGATTCAAATTGTGATCTCCAGCACCTACTCGATCAGTGATCTGAAAGAAGACTTGAAGGTCATGTACACCAAGGCCGGGCTGAAGGAGGAGGGCGTCATGTTCTTGCTGACGGATAGCCAGATCACGAACGAGCGCTTCCTGATTTATATCAATGACTTGTTAGCGTCCGGCAACATCCCCGACTTGTTCGCCATCGACGAGGTGGACGGCATCACCGGTGCCGTGGCGAACAAGTGCAAGGCGACGGGCGTGGAGCCGACGCGGGCCAACTGCTGGGACTTTTACATCGGGGAGATTCGGCGGAATTTACATGTTGTCCTGTGTTTCTCGCCGGTCGGCGACGATTTCAGAAATAGGTCCATGAAGTTCCCGGCGCTGGTGAATTCGACGGTCATCGACTGGTTCCAGCCCTGGCCCGAGGACGCCCTATTGAGCGTGGGCCAGCGCTTCTTGGGCGAGATGGACCTGGGCACGCCCCTGCAAAGATCGGCGGTGGAGAAGTTCATGCCCTACTCCTTCATCGAGACGAACGTCCTGGCGAAACGGTTCCAGCAGGAGGAGCGGCGGCACGTGTATTCCACGCCCAAGTCCTTCCTGGAGATGCTCAAGCTCTACCAGGTGCTGTTGGAACACAAGCGGGACACGTCGGACTACTCCATCGGCCGCTTGAAGGCCGGCCTGGAGAAGATGCAACAGACCGCGGACGCGGTCGCGGACATCGAGGCCGGGCTCAAAATCACGCTGGAGGACGCCGAGATCAAGAAGAGCAAGGCCGAGGGCATCGCCGAGGTCGTCGGCAAGGAGAAGACCTTCGTGGAGGGCGAGACGGCGTCGGCCGAGAAGGAAGCGGCGTTGGTCAGCGTGATCCAAAGGGACGTCGGCGAGAAGCAGCGGTCCACCATGGAGGACTTGGCCAAGGCCGAGCCCGCGGTCGAAGCGGCCATGGCCGCGTTGGACGGCCTGGACCCCAAGTCCCTCACGGAGTGCAAGGGCATGATCAAGCCGCCCGGGGGCGTCGACGACGTGTTCGCCGCGTCGATGATTCTCCTCGCGGGCATCTACCCCAACATCCAGCACAAGAAGCTCAAAGTGAAGGATCGAAGTTGGGACGCCGCCAAGAAGCAGTGCCTGGGCGACGTCAAAGGCTACATCGAGGGCCTCAAGGGCATCAAGGACGCCGTGGACGCGTCCGCCGATCTGAAAGTCCAGATGAAGGAGGTGCGGCCGCTCCTGGCCTTGGAGCACTTCGACGTCGACGTCATCAAGGGCAAAAATTCCGCCGCGGCGGGCGTCACGGGCTTCATCATCAACATCGTGATCTACTACGACATCGTCGTCACCGTCGAGCCCAAACGAAAAGCGTTAAAGGAGGCCAACGAGACGCTCGAGGCGGCCAACACGAAGCTGGCGGCCGTGAACAAGTTGGTGAAGGAGCTAAGTGAGAAGCTCGCCGTCCTGACCAGTGAGCTCAACGAGGCCATGGGGGACAAGGCCACCGCGGAGGCCGCCGTGGCCAAGGGCATGCAGAAGCTGGACCTGGCCCAGCGGCTCACAAGTGCCTTGGCCTCCGAGAACGAGCGCTGGAAGGAGAGCGTGGCCCAGATGGAGCTCGACCGCAACTTGCTGACGGGCGACGTCCTGCTCGCCTCGGCCTTCATCTCCTTCGCCGGGCCCTTCACGAAGGGGTTCCGGGACACGCTCATGGGCGGCTTCTTCAAGCACATGTGGACGACGTTTGGAGGACTAGGAGACGGCATCGAGCCCCCGGACGACCACGTGCCGCCCCCGATGTCGAATCTGTTAAACCCCATCGCTGTGTTAGCGACAGACGCGGAGATCGCGACGTGGAACCAGGACACGCTGCCGGCGGACCCCGTGTCCACGGAGAACGGGTCCATCGTCTCGAACACCGCGCGGTGGCCCCTGATCATCGACCCGCAGCTCCAGGGCATCTCCTGGTTGCGCACGAAGGAAGGCCACCCGTCCCGGAACTGCCAGATCGTGCGATTAGGTCAAAAAGACATGATGCGCAAGATGGAACGAGCGTTAGAAAGTGGGCATACCATCATCATTGAGAACCTCGGCGAGTCCCTGGACGCGGTCCTAGCGCCCATCATCCAACGCGCCACGATTAAACGGGGCCGGACGCTCTATGTGAAAGTGGGCGATTCCGAGGTGGAGTTCCACCCGGACTTTGCACTCTATTTGCACACGAAGCTGGCCAACCCGCACTATCCGCCCGAGATCCAGGCGGAGACCACCCTAATTAACTTCACGGTCACGCAAGCTGGGCTTTCCGATCAGATGAACTTGCTGGTGCTGGGCAAGGAGCGCCAGGACCTCGCCAAGCTGTCCGAGGAGCTGGTCAAGATGCAGACGGGCTTCAAGATCAAGATGGGCGAGCTCGAGGACGAGATCCTGGACCGCCTCGCGAACGCCGAGGGCGATATCACGGAGGACGTGGACCTCATCGAAGGCTTGGAGGAGACGAAGCGCATTTCCACGGACATCAGCAAGAAGTCGGTCGTCGCGAAGGAAACGCAAGCCGAGATCAAGATCACGTCGCAGAAGTACACGTCCGTAGCCGACCGCAGTTCCATGCTGTTCTTCCTCATGAGCGACCTGGCGAAGATCCACTCGTACTACGTCTATAGTCTGGCCGCGTATACGAGAGTGTTTTATCGAGGCATTGATCTTGTGACGACCAAACCGGAGCCCGAGCTGGACGAGGAGGGCAACCCCCTGGCGGAGCAGCCCCCGCAGCGCGTCGTGGAACTGAACGACGAGGAGCTGGCCGCGCGGTGCATCGTGCTGAACGAATCGATCACCATGGCCACCTTCAACTATCTACGCCGGGGCAACTTCGAAAAGGACAAGTTGACCGTGGCCACGTTGATGACCACGCGGATCCTGGTCGACAACGACTTGTTACCGGCGGAGGACGTGAGCTATCTGTTCATGGGCAAGATCCACCCGGACCCGGGCAACATGGGGCCGCTGCACGAGTGGATGCCCGAGGCGCTCTGGCCCAAGGTCAAGGCGCTGGAGGGCCTGAAGCAGTTTGGTGGCTTGGGCGACGCGATGCACTCGGACTCGGACGACTGGCTCAGCTGGTTCGACGGCGCCGCGCCGGAGCTGGCCAAGTTCCCGGGCGACTGGCAGAAGAACCTGGGGCCCTTCGACCGGCTCATACTGCTCCGGGCGCTGCGGCCGGACCGGTGCGGCAACGCGCTCGGGTCGTGGATCTCGGACGTCATGGGCAAGGAGTACCTGGAGCAGCCGCCCTTCAAGATGGCCGACACGTACCCCGAAACGAGCCCGCAAACGCCGACCTTCTTCGTCTTGTTCCCGGGCGTCGATCCCACGCCCTGGGTCGAAGAGCTGGGCATCGAATTAGGGATATCGGAAGTGGAAGGCACCTTCTGCAACATCTCCATGGGCCAGGGCCAGGAGAAGCCCGCCGAGGCCATCGTGGAACGGTACGCCAAAAACGGGGGCTGGGTCATGCTCCAGAACTGCCACCTCATGTCCAGCTGGGTGCCGTCCCTGGAGCGCTTGCTGGAGGTCGTGCAGGAGGGCGCCCACGCGGACTTTAGGTGTTACATCTCCGCCGAGGCGCCGGGCGCGTTGGCGGGCCCGAACATGCCCGAAAGTCTACTGCAGTCGTGCATCAAGGTGGCCAACGAGGCCCCGGCGGACATCAAGTCCAACCTCACGCGGTCCTGGGCCGAGTTCGGCCAGGACCGGGTGGACGCCTCGTCCAAGCCGGACGACTTCAAGGCGTGCCTCTTCTCGCTGTGCTGGTTCCACTCGATCATCGTCGGCAGGCGGCGCTTCGGGCCCCAGGGCTGGTCTAGAGCCTATTCCTTCAACACGGGCGACTTGGTGATTTGCTCCAACGTGCTCACGTCCTACATCGACGCGGCGGACGCCGCCGGCCTGGGCGTGCCGTGGGCCGACCTCAGATATATCTTCGGCGAGATCATGTACGGCGGGCACATCACGGACCCCTGGGACCGGCGGACGAACAACGTCTACTTGGCGGAATTGATGAACCCGGGGCTAAGGCCGCAGGGCGAAGCGAAGGTCGGCCTTGAACTCGGCCCGGGCTTCCCGTCGCCCGACCCGACCTCGATGGACTACGCGGGCTACGCCGAGTACATCAGCTCCAAAATGCCCAAGGAGGGCCCGCCCTTGTTCGGCCTCCACCCTAACGCCGAGATTGGGTACTTGACCTCTTCTACGGGCAACCTGTTCACCACGATTATCTCGTTAGGAGGCGGCGGAGCAGCAGCAGGGGGCGGCGGCGACGTCGTCAAGGCGACCATGTCCGACCTCAGAGATAGGTGTCCGGAAGCGCTGGAAATGGTTTTGATTGACCGCATGGCCGAGCCCTTACTGGAAATTCCCAGCGAGGGCCCGTACGTCGTCTGTGCGCTGCAGGAGTGTCGGCGCATGAACGTGCTGTTGGGCGTGATCAACAAATCTCTAAGTGATCTCGAGAAGGGCTTAAACGGCCAATTGAACATGACCCAGGCCATCGAGGATTTGTGCACGGCCTTCGTCATTTCCCAGTGGCCCGGGCGCAACCCCTATGCTTTATGCGTGTGGGAGAAGTTCTCCTGGCCGTCCAAGAAGTCCCTGCTCCCGCAATACGCGGACATGGTGAAGCGCCATGGCCAGTTAGTTTCTTGGACGGAAACGCTCGCGACGCCCATCAGCGTCTGGCTCTCGGGCCTCTTCAACCCGATGGCCTACCTGACGGGCGTGACGCAAGTCACGAGCCGCGCGACGGGCGAGGCCCTGGACAAGATGACCCAGGAGACGCACATGACAGTCTACAAGGACGAGAAGTCGCTGCCGCCGGACGCCGTGTTCCCCGAGAACGGCGCCTATGTTCATGGATTGTTCATTGAGGGTGCTCGATGGCCCTTTGGTGATGAAGTGGAGGAACCGTACGAACTCGGAGGCGCAAAGGTGGGCGGTCTCCTCATGGAGGCGCGCCTCAAGGAGCTCATGCCGGCCGTGCCCGTGGTCTACATCAAGGCCGTGCTCGTGCAGCCGTCCTGGGAGCCCAGCGCGGTCGGCTACCTGCGCCACGTCGACGACGTCTACGAGTGCCCCGTCTTCATCACGACCATGCGCGGGCCGACCTACGTCTTCCTGGCGACCCTCAAGACGGAGAAGGACACGAAGAACAAGTGGACGCTCACGGGCACGGCCATCATGATGCAGCAGGACGACTAGTCACGACGCGCCGCGTAAGTGCTGCAACATATTTTTAGCTAGTAGTTAGTATCCGAACTTGCATTGGGAGGGGGGGTCGCGCGTTGTGCCGCGACTCGACAATGTACCAAAGACGATTAGTCGCGCAGCCCGAGGGCCCGCCGGGAGCGCGCGTCCCCGTGGGCGCCGAGCGCCTGGACCGTCGACGGGTGCGGCCCGAAGTGGGAGTGGTGCAGGCTCTGCAGCGTGAGGACCGGGAATAGCGAGGTGTGGGCGAGTTCGTAGCCGGCGTCGGTCAGTTGGTTGAGCGTCCCCTTTTGCTTCGTGAGCTCGTGCGCCACGCCCTGGAGCCCGGCGCCCATGAAGCTCAGGGACAGGAAGTAGACCCACGGCTGGTCGAGGAGCAACGCCGGCACCCAGAGCGCGGAGCCGAACTACGACCTGTGCGGAAGTCAAATTTCAAGGAGCTCCGTGCTGAATTATCGCGTCGACCTCCACGCCATCAACGCAACGTCTGCTCGATGGCGTGGGGTCCTGGTTCTTCACCGCTTACTTAAACCAGCACGGCCGCGTCGTCGCTGGCAAATGAGTTTGTGTGCACCCGGCTCACTGCTCGATATCCACACTGACTGAGACACGAGCGGCAGGTTGTTCTTCGACCGCACATGCGACCCGACCGCCAGCACCACAAGGACGGCCGCGGCGCCAAGTTCCGGTCCCAGCAGGCCCGCCCGGTAGCGGAGGGCGAGGCAGAGAGCTGTCCGCGCGGCGATTGCGGCCGCGAACCATCCAGGCCCGGGCCGCATTATGCCGTGGTCCGGCAGGTACAACCAGTAGCACGTCAGCTCGAGCGGGCCCGTGAGGAGCATGAGTAATGCGTAGCTTTCCGTGAAGAACGTCCTCGAGTAGAGCGCGAGACCCAACAAGACGACGGTGCCGGCGCGCACGCTCGCGGGCGATGGCGTGCACGCCAACGCGACCGCCCACGCGACCGCCGTAAACGCCGCGGCGCGTGAATCCACGCACTCGAGCATTGCGAAGTTGTCTGCGACCTGTAGGAAGAGGCAGCCCACGTGGAGCCAGACGTTCAGCGGGTCCAAGTGGTCCCTTCGAAAATGACCGTACGCGATGCCATACGACGACCCGAACGCGGCGTTGAGGAAGGGCTTGAACGGGTTTGCGTAAAAGGTGCCCGGCATGTAGATGCACAGGCGAATCAGGGCGGCGGGAGCCATCAGAGGGCCGCGAGGTCGACGCCGTGCTCGTACAGCCACTGGAAGAACGGCAGCAAGTTCGCGCAGGCCTCGTGGCCCTTGTCCGCGACGCACTCCTTGTAATTAGGTATGCGCAGCGCCGGCTCCACGAGCACAAACACGAGCCAGGGCGCGAGGTTGCGCACGGCGGTGCCCACGTTTGCTTCCTCGGCGCGGAGACGGGTGCTGCGCCGAGCTACGAGAGGGACAGGTGCAAATGCACTGACCGCAGCAACCAGCAGAGATGCTCTCACGAGGCGCATCTTCTAGCAAGCGGTGCGACGACGCTCTGCGTGATATACCCGCACGTTTTGAGGTTGCCTAGAAACCTAGTATCCATCCCGGCTCGCCAACATCCATCCATGGTCACGGGGCATAGTCATCGTGCGCGTATAGAGCTCCGAAAAAAATCTTGCAAGCTGTTCCTGCTTCGACAGAGCAAAAACCGGCTCACCGTACGCGCCAGTGTCCTTGCGAACACCTGCGGGGTTCTCAAAGTGCCCGCCAGGACGCCCATAAGCCAACACATACACGCGAGATCCGGCGCGCGCGTAGCGGAGATAACAGTGATCTCGCCGAGAGTTGAGAAAAACCACTCTGCGGTCGCGCCTGGGCGCCGCAGATCCCAGCGCGCCCGCCCAAAGGCCGCGCGGCATGTCCCCCGAGAGCTGGGAGCGCCCCACCTCTCGTTTTCGACTCGCAATTTGCCTCTCTTCCGCGAGACGCAAGACGGACTCTTTTTGCGCCATGGCCGGCGGCGGCCCTTGCCGCCGCGCTTGCATGAGCCAATCCAGCCACACCACAAATGCGTGTGGTGTGGAGCTTAGAAAAGAGCACGAAACCCCACCTTCGAAAGCCCAAGAGTCGGCCCTCGACGTCACGTCCTCGCAGGCAAAAACACCACACCCATTAACATACCATGAACTCCTACTCGACCATGCCCCAAGAGGCGACCGTCGACCAGCCCATCCTCGACCGCGAGGTCAAGTTCAACATGAAGACGGTCCTCGGCGCCGCGGCCTTCGTGTCTTTCGTGATCGGCTCGCTCACCATGGTGGCGGTGGCGCCGTACCAGCCGAGCCAGGCGGCGGCCATGGCGTTCCACCACAAGAAGAAATTGGCCAACGGCGCCATTTGCTCGCACGACGTGGAATGCGCGTCGGGCGACTGCCACAAGGGTCCCCAGGGCGACGAACGCGTCATGTCCGTTTGCAAGGACAAGTCCGAGGAGCCCTCCACGCCGTCCTCGAAGAAATTCGACAACGGCCACTCGTGCGCGGTCAACGCGGACTGCAAGTCGGGCCACTGCCACGACGGCAAGAAGGGCACGGGCTTCTACGAGCAGGAGCACGTTTGCAAGGACCCCTCCTCTTCTACCCCCTCCCCCAAGACGCCGACCTCGCAGGGGTTAGCCAACGGCAAGCAGTGCACGAAGGACGAGCAGTGCGCGTCGGACCACTGCCCCGTCGCCTCCGGCACGGGCATGTACATGCAAGAGCGCGTTTGCAAGCAGAAATCCCCCGCGCCGCCGACCCCCTCCTCCCACGAGTCCAAGAATCAGAAGTACTGCGACACGGCCGCGAAAACGTTCAGCAAGCGCATCCACACCCACTGCCGTTGCAACGAGCAGTGCGAGTCGACAGACTGCCACGGAACGGATGCCAAGAAGTTTCTCAACGAGGGGGTGTGCAAAAAGGGCCACGGCACGGCGGAAGAGGGCGACGCGTGCAGCTCCAACTACGACTGCAAAAACTGCGAGAAGGGCACCACCGGCTGCTGCAACAGCGATCATGTCTGCACTGTGTGAGCGTGATCACGCACGTGGGAGCGCGGACCTTGAAGGACTGGTTGAGCGCCGACTCCCGAAGACTCCCTTTCCCCTATTCGCAAAAGAGTAATTACGTTATTACCAAACCGGCCTCGCACCGCCGGTGGGCCTATCGGGTATTCCGCTTTAATTTACCAGGCTCGGCATTTAATTTCCCACTAGGCCTAGCACCGTAAAAACAAACGCCAGGCTTAGTCCGGCGCCCCGAAGTCCGTCACCGGCGGCGCCACAGTATCGTCGTCACCGCTCTCACTGCTCGACGACGACGACAACGACGACGACGACGGCGGCGGCGGCGGCGGCGGCCGGGGCGGCGAAGGCCTTTTTGGCGCGGGCGCGGTCACGCCGTACTTGCGGCGGAGCTGCTCGAGCTCATTAGAAACGCACTCGCCGCCCCCCAGGTCCTCGGCTGCGATCCACACGTTGACGGCGTACTTGACGCGCCCCACGACGGGGTTGCCGCGGTGGATCGTCCGCGCGTCGGGCCGCCCGTCCAGGCCCACGTTGGGCCAGAGCAGGGCCGCGCCGGCGCGCGGCCGCTGCGCGATACCTAAACGGGGGAAGACCGTCGCGCCGTTGGGCACGTGCTCCTCGTCGTCGTCGTCAGAGTCAATCGACGTCAGGAAGAGCAACATCGTCGCGACGCGCCGCGGCGGCACGACCTGGATCGCGCCACTGGGCCGCACCGTGCCGGCGTCGTGGTGGTCGTCGAAGCGCTGGCCGCCCTCGTAGCGCACAACCTGCAGCGGCTCGACCTGATTCCACCTACCACCAATAAGCGCCGCACTCCGCTCCGTCAGGGCGTCGAAGGCCGGGAGCGTGTCCCGCGGCACGGCGCACGACGCCGAGGTCCGCGCACTCGACCGCGACGAGGCGGCGCCTTCGTCGATGCGCGAATGCGCAAAAGGGGCGGTCCGGACCCAAGTAAGCATGGCTTTTACATCTTCTGGAGACGCGAAGTCCGTGATCAGGTAGACCGGCGGCTCTGTGGCGAGCTTTGTAGCTCCGTCTAAAACGCCATCGGCTCCGAGCACCTGGGCGAAGCGCGGCGGCAGCGTCGGGTCCGCTTCGTCGTCGTTCAGCGAGCCCGTGCTCACGAGCTGCATCAGCACGTCGCCCGCCGCGGCGTCGGCGTCCTCCGCCTCCTTTTGCGGCGGCGGGACCACGTCCGTCTGGGCCAACGCCACCATGGTGTCCCAATCGCCGCGTAGGTCCGGCGCGACCTTGGCCCGCAGCCACGCACTGGCTCGCGCGCGGGCGGCGCGCATTTGAGCGTCGTCCTTGGATGCATTAGTTGTGGTCGCGGCGGCGCAGCCGCGCACGGCCCTGGCGTCGCGGCGCCAGCCCGGGTCCATGACCGTATCGGCCACGATGGCACCGGCCTCGGCGCCGGCCAGGGCCTTGAGCGTCGCGAAGCACTGGGCGGCGTCCATTGTGTTGTGCTTTAGAGGCTGCCCATGAGTACGATGTGTGGCGCCGCTTGGCTGCAGCTTTGGCTGCCCAACTTTTACGTAATTTGCACCGCACGAATTTCTGTGATTTGCGTTGACGCGAACAGGCGATCCTTCGGTTCGATACTATACGCGGTCTGGGACGGGTTGATGCAGCTTCTTTGAAAACCCGAATTGACCAGCTTTGAATTATCGTCGCAGAATTGCATTGAGCAAGCTAAAACGGGGCACGCAGGAGCTTACTCAAGGCGCCAAGTTCGTTCTTGCAGCCGTGTTTGCTGGTCAGTTGCATACGGCGACGGATAGGCTGTCTCGTTGCGCGAAACGCAACCATAGCCCAGGGCAGCTCGGTGCTTCCACGCGCGATTACGCCCCAAACATGGCATCCCTGGCCGACAAGGCGCCCGGGCCGAGCACATTGAACCCGAGCACCTCGGACGTGAACAACGCGACGCGCCTCCACGCGAGCGTCTCGATGGACTTAAACGCAAAAACGCCAGGGCGCTCGCGCGCGGGAAGTTGGGACTCGCAGAGCACGGCCTCGGGCGGCTTCCTGCCGGATGCTAAGAAGAAGCCCGCGAGCATCGCCGAGACGTCGTCGCGGCGGCTGACGGTGGTGATTTTTGGTGCCACGGGCGACCTGGCCAAAAAGAAGCTGTACCCGGCGCTGTATCAACTGATGTTGTTAGGCCAGCTGCCTCGAGGCGACAAAACTAGAATAGTCGGGTTCGGGCGACGGGCCGTCGAGCTCCAAGCGTTCATCAAGAAGCAATGTGCTAATGTCAAACACGACGCAAGACTACCCTTCGCGGAGTTCGCGTCGCGGTTGTTCTTCCACGGCGGCGGCGCCTACGACAAGGCGGACGGGTTCGAGAGTTTGTCTACCCTACTAGATGAGCTCGAAGAAGGACCGACGGACCGTTTATTCTTCTTAAGTGTCCCCCCGACCGTCTTCGGCGCGTGCGCGCAGCACGTCTCCGCGTGCTGTCGCGCCAAGGATTCGAAACGGTGGACCCGCTTGATCATCGAGAAGCCCTTCGGACGGGACGCCGAGAGCTTCGCGGAGCTCGACGCGTCCACGGCCTCGTCGTGGTCCGAGGACGAACTCTTTCGAATCGACCATTATTTGGGCAAGGAGGTCGTCCTCAATTTGTCCACGTTACGGTTCGCTAATCAATTATTCGAGCCGACGTGGAACTCTAAGTGTATTGAAAGTGTCGAAATAACCTTCAAGGAGGATATTGGCACGCAAGGGAGAGGCGGTTATTTCGACGGTTTTGGGATTATCCGGGACATCATGCAGAACCACCTGCTCCAAGTTCTGGTGCTGTGTGCCATGGAGCCCCCCGTCAGCGACGCCCCCGAGGACATCCAGCGAGCCAAGGTCGACGTCTTGAAGGCCATGTCCATCCCCTCGTTGAATGACGCGTTTCTAGCCCAATACACGGAGGACAACTTCATGTCCGAACCGGGTTATCTGGAGGACCCGGGCGTCCCGGACGATTCGGTCACGCCGACCTTCGCCGCTATAGTACTGCACATCAACAACGAGCGGTGGAAGGGCGTGCCGTTCGTCATGAAGGCGGGGAAAGGGCTCGATGAACGGTTGGCGGAGGTGCGCGTGAGATATAAATCACAACCGTACAACGCGCCGCACGTGGATCGCATGGCCAAGAATGAATTGGTGTGTCGGATCCAGCCAGACGAGGCTCTCTACATTAAGACGCATACGAAGAAACCCGGCTTGGAGCAGGCCGTAGAACCGACGTGCATGGACATGCGCTACGCCAATGCTTTCGGTGGAAGTTACTTGGCGGACGCGTACGAGCGCATGTTCCTGAACGCGACGAAAGGTGATTCTTCGCTGTTTGTGAGTTCGGGCGAGTTGCGGGAGGCCTGGCGCGTCTTTACGCCGCTGTTACATGCCATCGATAAACAGCGGCCGCGGCCCATCTCGTACGCGTTCGGGGAAAGGAATCCAAGGGGTTTCCGGGACTGGTCCCTCAAACACGCCCAGGTCAAGCAGCGCCAGTCCTTCATGGAGACGCTGGCGGGCCTGGGGGAGTCGGAGGGCGGTTTAAGGGCGTACTTCGACCGCTTCGACTCGGACAAGGACGGCACGCTGCGCGCGGAGGAGATCCGGGAGCTCGCGCGGTCCCTGTACGACGGGCGGGACCCGCCCGAGAACACTTTACGGAAATTCTTCCACCTCGCGCGGGGCTTCGACCTGAAGAACCAGATCACCTTCGCCGACTTTACTTACTTCGCGCGGTGCGCGCGAGTGGCCCACAAGCCGCGCAAGACGTTCGTGTGGGACGCGTGCTCGGAGAAGTAGGCGGGTGACTCGTGGGGGCTCGTGGGGGACATAATAATAATTAGAAATCGACACGGGGGGGCGCAACGGCACCTACCTCGCCTCATAATCCCCGGCTTCCAGCGGCACTCGAGACGCCCCCGGCCTAAATCTCGTGTTTGCTACAAACTGTGTTAACTCAATTTTTAACTCACCGCCCCGATCCGCCTTTTCGCGGCGTTCCGCCGCGCGCTCTTCAAGAGCTTGCGCTCGAGGCGCGCTTTTAAGATGTCCGGATCGCGCTCGGCGTCCTTCGCGACGCGGTGCCGCCAGTACCAGCCCATGCGGTCCGCCGGGTCGTCGAGCCTAGCTTCGAGCAGTTCGGCCGGGTCCGCGTGGTCGAGCGCGTCCACTACAGCATGGAGGGCGTCGAGCGAGGGCGCCGTCGAGAGCGTGGTCCGCAGGTCCACGCGCGCGGTCAGCCCCCCGTGGAGAATCTTGAAGAGGTGGCCGCGGGCGTCCGAGAGCTCTCCTCCCGTCTCTTTGGCCAGCGTCAGGTACTCGCGCGCGAGGCGCCGCGCACCCACGTACTCGCCGTCGCCGTCGCGGTTGCGGACGAAGAGCGAGGGATTCGCGAGTAAGCCTTCCGAGGACATGACAGCGTCGCAGCCCGTGGCCTCGAGGGCGTTCTCGACGTCTCCGAGGTCGCCAACATTGCCGTTCGCCACGGTCACGACGCCGCGCGCATTTAGGGCGTCGCAGACGGCTCGAATCGAGGCCCAGTTCGCGGCCCCCGAGAGCTGCTTGTTCTGGTCGCGCGTTCGTCCGTGGACGCAGATCAAGGACGCGCCGGCGTCTGCTAAACGTAAGCACCGGTCCACGGTTTCGGCCACTGCGTCAACATCGCCGGGCGGCAGGATGCGCACCTTACCACTAATGGCGCGCTGGTCGTCCCCAAAATTCGTGCGCAGCGCCCTAATCACGGCCACGCACGCGTCGGCGTCGCGCTCCCACAGCCACGCCCCGTACCGGCCCTTCCTCGCGATCTGCTGGGGGCAGCCCAGGTTCAGATCGAGCGCGACGATGTTGTCCACGTGCGGGCCCGCGAGGTCGAGCGTCCTTTCCGCCGCCCGGCAGACCACGGCCGGGTCGTGGCCCGCGAATTGCGCGACCAGCGGCCAGTCGCCTTTTTTTGTCGTGAACTTACCTTGCAGGTAGTTGTCGTCGCCCGCGGCCAGCCCCGCGTGCAGCATGGGCGTGTAGCACAGCCCCGCGCCGTAGCGCCGGGCCAGTTCCCTAAACGCCAGCTCGCTCTGGTCCACCATGGGTGCGCAGACGTGCGTCGGGGCGCCGATGGACTTCCACCAGGCCGTGCTCACAGCGCGCGCGCTGGTGGCCAGCATCGCAGCGATGAGGCGGCGCATCCGCGGTGACCAGACCAGTTGTGCTGTTGATAGAGCAGCTAGCAGATGTGCGGACTGCTGTACAGAGCTGTAGTTGTACTGAGCTGTGATGCAGAGGCAGCACGGCTGTGCTGTGAGCACTAGCAGTGCGTAGGCGTCCAGAGCAGTTTGGCGACGAGGACGGCTGTGCTGTGAGCACCCGATGCGCCTTGTAATTGCCCCAGGCAAGCACACCAGTGCACTGCTGCACGAGACGAAACCCGCGCAGCAAAATCGCGTGCGCGGTAGCCCGTCTGCGCCTGCGTGCAGGAACGCGCATTACCGCCATCAGGAGAAGCTCTGCCAGAACAACTGCAACGCCAACACCTAATTGCCAGCGCTGGCCGCGGCATTTGAAACCTCCAGCAAACCGCAGTGTCGCCTGCTAAGCAAAGCCCGTACGTCATCGCCGCGCCGCAGCGAAAAACGCACGTGACGCTCTCGCCGTCGCGCCGCAGCGCCGAGGCACCTCGCACGAAGCCATGAAGTTCGGACTCGCGTCGGGCCCGACCAGGGACGCGTTCGGCCTCGCCAACAACAAGGCCGCGGGCCTGAACAGCGGCGCGAAGAAGAAGTCCTTCTTCCCGACGCCGAAGATGCCGAGTATGAAAATGATCCCCCGCGCCGCCGCGCTTCTGAAGAAGACGATCTGCGGCGCGCCCAAGGCCAGCCGCGACGCGCGGGTCGCGTCGGCGGCGCCGCCGCCCGCGACGCTCGTCGTCTACGGGCCGCCGCCGCCGCCGCGGCCGAGCCACGCCACGAACGTCCTCTTCACGAGCGTGGCGCCGCCGCCGCCGACGCAGAGCCAGTCGACGCCGCTCAAGCGGCCCGCCGAGGACGAGGCGACGCCGGCCACGGCCAAGCGCGCGCGCGAGGACGCGCCGGCGCGGCG
>Ga0114994_10000558_pt1 | contig 25384 bp, 18 predicted proteins | sample ArcticOcean_MG_C_9_FD_87043 | JGI IMG/M metagenome (GOLD analysis project Ga0114994, IMG submission 87043) | Marine microbial communities from western Arctic Ocean - ArcticOcean_MG_CB2_152 | ecosystem: Environmental > Aquatic > Marine > Oceanic | place: Arctic Ocean: Canada Basin | collected...
TCGTTGATGGCCTTGCGTGCATCGCTGACCGGGTCGACGGGGTTGTTTTCCGACTTTTTCGTGTAGGAAGGGACCATCTCCCACGGGTAGAGGCGTTGCCACTCCATGTCGATGCCGCCCTCGTCGGTGCGCTTGAGGGCACCCGAGTCCCGAAGAATGTGGGCCTCGAGCGGCACCACGAGCAGCGCCGACACCGGTCGCATCGACGTATTCGGACGGTTTGTCTCAGTATTAGGAAATGCCTGTTTGTATAATTCCGCATTCTTTTTGCTCAAGTCCTCGGGCGTGGCATACTTGCTTGACATGGGGATGATGAATGGCGTGTGCTCGGCGCCCTCGGACGCTAGCATGATGGTGAAGTCCTTGCGCAGCGGCGAGGCCACGAGCTCCGCCTCGATTTTCTTCAACCAGTCGGACGAGACGCACGCGTGCAACAAGCTCAGTGGGTCGTCGGCCTCGCCCATCGACGGCTCGGGAAGAGCACTCGCATTCTGACGGTAGGGCTTTGGCGGGCCGAGCGACGACACGGGCACCATCATCGAGTGGCCCAGGCAGAGCGGGTGCGGTCCATTGGGCTTGCCATCGGGTGGGTAGACCAGCTGGCTCGAGTCGGTGGCGCTCGGCACCGCGTGCATCTGGACGGCATTTTGCGCACGGATGCGGTCGAGTACCTCGTAGGGTGACCCGCCGTAGTAGGTTCCGGCCGAATAGCCGTCCTTGGTCATCTCAGTGAGCGGATCCTCGCCCTCGGCGGGCTGCCGAATCACCAGGACATCGCGGTACTTGTCGCTGCCGAGAATGTCGAGCCGGTCCTTGGCGTCGAGCACAAAGGCCTGGTCGCCCTGCTCGTTGCTCACGACGCTCTTCTCGAGGCTGGCGACCATTCCGTAGAAGAATGGGTCCTCCTCGACACCGCGCGTGTGCGGATCGTGCAGCGCATCCTTGTCCGAAGTGGGATCGCCCCCAAACGGCAGACTCGTCGACTTCTTGTCGAGGACCACCTTCCTGAGCGGCTGTGAAGAGTAGACTGTGTAGTCGTAGCGCTCCATTTTCGTGATGCGGTCCTCGTTGGTAAAGCGCTCCCATTTGTTCTTGGCAAACTTGGACACGACCGCCTTGGCCTTGCCGACGAGCTTGCCGGCCTTGCTGTTTTGAACCTTGCTCTTGGCCTCGCTGGCCCGCCCCGCCGCGGCCGCTGCGGCCTCCTTGGCCCTGGTCTTGGCCTCGCTGGCCCGGTCCGCCGCGGCCGCTGCGGCCTCCTTGGCCCTCTTCAGTGCGCCCGAGGCATTGTCCTTGCCCTTGGCCAGTGCCTTTTTGGCATTGTCGGTCGCCTCCTTGCCCTTGGCGGCCATCTTTTTGGCCTTGGCGGCCGCCTCGTTGGCCTTTTCCTTGCCCTTGGCATACACGTCCTTGGCCTGCTTCTTCTTGCGCTCCCACCACGCCGGCGCGCCAATGTCGACCTCGTCCTCCCAATCGGTACCGGCCATTGCGTCAAGGTGCTCCATGGCCACCGCCATGGTTTCAACCCAGGCAAAGGTCTCAAGGTCGGTGTGGCGCAGGTCGACGCCTTGCTTGGCGACATGCGCCTTGATCATAGTGCGCGATTCGGGCTCCACCTCTCTGCCCTCGGGCAGCGGCGTGCGCTCAGACTCGGTCGCCTTCCACCACTGCTTGATCCCACCGAGCACCTGCACCACGCCCTGCGTGTCCACCTCCGCCTCGGGTCCGGAACGCGGACGCAGACCCGTGGACACCGAGGTGACGCGGTGCGCTGCCGAGGCTGCATGGTAGACAGCCTCCTCGGCAGCGTGCGCGGAATCCATGGGCGCGGCGCAGGGCTCCTCCTCCTCTTCTTCGCGGTGCAAAATCTTGGTCATCTTGGGCTTGTGGACTTTGCAGCACGCAATGGCCTCGCCCGTGCGCAGGCCCGTTTGGGCGGCACCGACGAGCTTGTCAATGTTGTAGTCGTTGCTCGTGGGAGCAATGTGCTGAGGGACGAATACTGGCTCCTTAAACGAGTTGCGATTGGTCGACATGGCCACGCGCGGAACTGTCGCTCCCGGACGCAGACGAATGGCGTCTGAAAACAGCGAGCCATGCCCATTCGTTGCCGGCGTTGCCGGCTTGGGCCCACGCAAGGACATGGTCACGCGCGCGACGGTGCGCGCGCGCTCTTGCATCAAGTGATGGTGCAGGACTGGTAAATCGCGGTGCGCGCTAGGTGTGATAATCATGAGACGCAAGCGCACGGAACAGCTTTGAATGCTCACCTCTGCACGACAGCGGGCGCAGCGCGTCCGCCTTGGACAGCTGGTCAATGCACTTCGAACAGAGCAAGACCAAGAAGTTCACGCCAGTGCCTTTGACAGTGCAGCGGCGGGTTCATTTGGGTGTTTGGACCCGGACACGGCCTGCCTGCTTCTGTGTCGACTGCTTCAGGTGGACGACTACCAAGACTCGATCAAGGGCGACCGTACTCCACCCGCCCCGCACGAGGCCGTCCTTGCAGCCGTACGCGACGCGGCCAACCTCGCGTCGACGTGTCGCTTTTTGAATGCGTGCATGCGACTGCATGGGCACAGGCTGCGCCTGGAGATGGCCGCCGCACGCTGCACAACCTTTGCACCCTCAATTCCCTTGTTAAAAACCGCACCATTCGCGACTCCGTGGTTTTCACAATGCGAGCGCGAGGAGCGCTCGCGCTTTGACGTACAAATGCTCGAAAGTGCCTTGGTGGCCATGGTGCCACACTGCGCAGGGGAGCACTGCCGCTGTGTCCGCCGTGCGCACAACCTGCGCACGGCGGAATTTCGCGCCGAGCATTCAAACAAGTCGACGCTCGGGACGCAGCGGCCGTGCGTCAAGGTGGTGCACGATGCGCTGATATCCTACAACGTGGCACGCTCCGACTGTTTAATTTCAACCGAGGACCATGGCCGGGTGCGCATGTCGATAATGTCCGACGAGACTCCCGATGCGCTCGACCCACACACGGAGCTCCGTTGTCGATGGCATACAGACCTGCCATCGATTTCCGATACAGCGCGTGTGTGCCACCACCTCGCCATTAGCGAGTGCGGCAAGTGGGTGGCCGTCGTGCAACGACGCGCAGCCCTGCCCGCCGGCAAGGTCTTCCCGGATTCGCACATTTGTTTGTATGAAGTGGGCAGCTCTGGAGGTGGGCCTCGCGCCTCGCATTGCCTTGTGGACACGCTGGTGCAGACGTTGTGGTTTCGTAAATACAACCTGGATGCGCGCGATGCCGTCGACGGCGTGGCGCGGACAAATGCTACATTGCTGTGTTTTTACGGATCCGTGTGCTGCCCATTGACTATGCGGTCCAGCTGCTGGTCCACAGTCGGGAGGTTGACCTCGTGGCAAGCGCCCGTCTGTACCACGCACGTCCACCAGTATTGCATCGAGGACGGCGCGTTTGCAAATGCAAAACTGTCGGAACGCGGACAACTCGAGTTTGGGCACCTTCTTTGCCCTGCGGGATTGGTAGCCAAGCTTCCCACACATGACCAAGGAGACGTTCTGGCAAACGCAGTGGAAGACGCGACGGCCATCATTTCCGTGGCCGAGTCTGGCTGTGCCGATACAACCGCGGCCTGCATTTTTGGCATTGCCGAGTTTCCCGGCTCTCACCCCTTTGCGGTCGCGCAAGCCGTGGTGATGGACCTTTCCTATCGCAACCGCAACGCGGCCATGGTTAGGTCAGTGACGCCAATGATGTGCATCACAGACGTCTTGTTTACAAGAATGCCGCGTCGCATCTATCTCGGGCCGCGTGGCGACTTGGTCGTGGTACTGCGTGGGCGGCTCGTGCATGGAGCACGCGTCGACTTTGAGCTGCAAGTGTTTCGGCGTCGTGGTTTGCAAGCGGACTTTTTATTTCTTGCGACTGTGCCACTCAATCAATCGATTCGCCATTTTCGAACCGAGCGTTCCCTCATGAATGCACTCTGGGATGGAGACGCACCGAGGCCGGCATGGCGGATCAACGTCACCCAGCCACCCACTTCGTGCGCATTTTCGCCATGCGGGCGGTTTCTATTGCTGGGGTTTGCCACCGGTTTAACATCGGTAGCCATGGCCAACCAGGCACATTTGCAACCCGCGGTCCATGCCAGTGGTGGCGTGTGTGTGCTCGATCTGTCCGAGATTTGGGAGCGGCCACCGGCTCTAGATTTGGACACGGAACGTCCGAAGAGGACGGTGGCCTGGATCGAGTGCATGAGCAGCTTGGTGCCGCTACGGATGCACTGGACGGTGGCTGGGATTTGGCTCAATACGGGTCGTGGTGGGCTTCTTCTTGGAACCACAAACTATAAACAGTCGTAGAGATGCAGGAGCGACACCGACGCGTGGGTCAAGCCCATTCGCGTCGCAAACCAACAAATAAGAGCGTAAAAGCGTGCGTGCACAGGTACTCTCTGTGCGAAATGTGCGTGTTGGTTTTTGTAAAAACGTGGCGTGTTGTTTAAAAAAACTAGACACTTGTCTCATCCTTTTCGGGCGTGTCCGGATCGTCCACGAGTGCCCCACCAGAAGAGAGAACTGGCGCCTGTTCCTCCTCGAAGTCATCACAGCATCGAAGCGCGTTGCTAAACCACGCAGCCGTTATGAATCCCAAAAGTGCCACCGTCAGAAAAAATATACTTACGATTATATGGAGTGTTGGTTGAGAGTCCATTGGTGGGGGCGAGGGTGGAAACTCCATTTTCTTCCCATGAAGCGGATTTTTTTTGGGGGTTACACACATTCGACACACACATTCTAGCGCGGAATACACATGTGCACACACGTGTGCCTATTCGTCGTCCTCGTCGGTGTCTTCGTTGGCGCATTCCTTGGCCTTTTTGGCATCGAATTCGGCCCTCTTGATCACGTTTCTCTCGGCTGCCTTCACGCCCCACGGCGCCTTTTCGTCCGGGGTCAGCGCCTTCCACGCGGTACCCGTCAGCCTGGCCACCTCACCGCGATCGATCTCAGGTGACTCTTTGCGCATCGACGTTGTCCTCACCCCGAAGAAGACATTGTAGGCCGTGACGCCCTTGAAGGCCTTCTTCTTCTTGTCCTTTTTGTCCTTCTTATCGGTCTTGTCGGTCTTGTCGGACTTGTCCGTCTTTGTCTTCTTCGGCAACGGGGTATCGTCGTCCGAATCAGAAATCTCGACTTCGGATTCAACCGGTCGCTTCTTCTTGCCGGTCGACTTGGACGCCACCTCGGACACCGAAGGCGCATCCGCCCACCCATTGGACAAGAAGAGCTTCAGGTCCGACTTGCCATCCGACTTGCTATCCGGCTTCGAGGTCGGCTTGGTAGGCGGCTTGGGTGCGCCCTTGAGCTTGCCGTTTACAAGCCGCTTGAGCCGAGCGTTGTCTTCGGCGAGTTTGTTGGCGTCGTCGACCAATGTTTTGATCGAATCGAAGTCCGTCGGGAAATGAAAGTGCTGCATGAAAAAACTGATGCGCTGGGTGGCGGTGCCTCCTTGCTGATCTACAAGTGTATAGCGCACAAGACGCAAGAAGGCTCAAGCGACCCGACACAATTCAAACTACAAGTTCAACTGTGCCGTAAAAGGCAAGTACTTTATAAGGTTACTTAAAACGACAACCACTCTTGCACGATTCCCTTGCGCCACCACAGGGCTTCGTAGTAGTGGCCATCGTCCTCAAGAATGCGCGTACCCATAGAATGCCCAAAGTACCCAGTCATGGCCGCGTGTGCGCCTTTGAATGATCCTACATCGTCGAGGTAGACGATTCCACCGTCCATTACAAGCGGGTAGAGCCACCTCAGAGCCTCGTACGTGCCGTTGAATGTGTCACCGTCCAAGCGCAGCATGGATATCGAGCGCAACCCTCTAGGTGGCAGCGACTGGTGAAACCAACCGGAGACAATACGCACGTGATGCATGAGACCTTCTCTGTGAAGAACGTGCTCTACATGGGTACGAGGCGACTTGAAAGTTCCCATTGTACCACGCATACAACTGCGCCGCGGCGGATCGCCGCCCTCGGTACAACCCTTGCTCTCGCGATCTTGGGATTGTGCTCGGGGCAACCCGAGAAATGAATCGCACGCATAGAGCACGCGAGGGGACGATAAATTATGAATGACACGTGCCATGAGCACCGTGGTTCCGCCTTGAAAGACCCCCGTCTCCACTAGGTCGCCTTGAGGAAGCTCACGCAAGGCGTGTGCCGCCATGAGCACCGTGGCCAGTTGCCTACGAGCGCTGACAAGAGAGCTAACCGGTGGCCGAAGTAGGTCTTCCACTGGCGCGCGTGCGCGAGTGTGCTCATACGGCATGCTCCTCGCTCTGCACTAACAAAGGTACAGCGTGCACACGACGCAAGAAGGCTCAAGCGACCCGACACAAACTGTAAGTTCAACTGTAAAAGGCAAGTACTTTTCGACGCCTGAAATAGTGCTCGCCTTTTGGGTGCAAGTTTGCACCCAAAAGGCGAGCACTTGTCGAGGCGTCAGAAGCAGAAGAATTGCCTCACGTTTAGAAGCGGAACTAGAAGGATTTGACCAGAGTTAGAAAGTGCTCGGGTTTTACCGTAAAAGGCAAGCACTTTCTAACTCTGTCTAATTCCTTCTAGTTTTGCTTCTAAAAAGGAGCCAACTCTTCTGCTTTTGGCGCGTGAAATGGTACTCGCCTTTTGGGTGCAAACTTGCACTGCAAGTTTGCACCCAAAAGGCAAGCACTTGTGGAGGCGTCAAAAGCAGAAGCGTCATGCCACTTTTAGAAGCAAAACTAGAAGGAATTGACCAGAGTTAGAAAGTGCTTGGTTTTTACAGTAAAACCCAAGCACCTACACACACACAAGTGTCGGCTACTTTTTGAAGCTCAGCGTCAGCTTCTTGGCGGGAACGCGGACGGGCAAACGGACGGGCTCGGGATCCTCCCCGGACTCCTCCGAGGACTCCTCCTCGGACCCCTCCTCGGACTCTTCGTCGGACGCCTCGTCGGAAGGCTCGTCTTCAGGCGTCTCGCTCTCCGACCCCACGGCCTCCTCCTCCTCCCCCTCGCCTTCTTCAAAGGTGGCCATACGCTCGAATTTGTGCATGCGCTTGGTCTGCACCTTTTTGGGGTTCTTCTTCTTGTACTTTTTCATGGCCTCATCGACTTGGGAGTCGTACGCCCTGAAACGGTGAGACGTCTTGCTCCCGCCCAGGTGATGCATCGCACACGAACGCATGATGTTCAGGCAGGCCTTGTATTCTTGGTTGCGTGCATCGATTTCATTCTGGTGTGCCTTCTGGCTGCGCTCAAACTCATTGTTCATGGTTGTCACCATGCCGTTGTGGACATCCACAAACTGACGGTACAACGTGCGCTCATCCTTCTTGATTGTCTTGGAAGGCATCTCGAGGTGGGTTTTGTGCGTGGGGGGGGGCTGCTCTGTGAGTATAGAGCACACAAGCCGCAAGAACAAGGACGACTGCTTCGAAATCGCCCAAATAGGCATGAGTAGGGCACTGGGGGTCCCAGCAGAGGGTTGGGACTGGCCATCCCAGGGGGTGGTGGTTTGTCCGCTGGTTACCCCCCCCATATTCCCCACCCTAATTTGGGATGTCCGCTGTTTAACACCCCCTATTGGAGCCCACGAAAGGACACCCCCCCCTGATGGGAGGTCCAAACCCACCCACCCCGCCCACCCCAGAATGCGACGAAACCCAGTGGGCAAGCTCCGATTCGGAGCTCAGGGACCCCCATCGTCTTGCGGCTTGTGCACTCCACCACTCTCAGATCAGAGACGCAACCCAGCAACCCACACACGCGCTTAAAAATGCCCACCTCCACCGCGCTCATCTCCAAGTCCATCTCCAAGTCCGCCACCAAGTCCACCTCCAAGTCCAAGGCCATGGCCAAGGCCATGTACGCGGAGGCCACCACGAACCAGCAGATCCGTGCCGCCAGCCAGCGGGCCACGCAGACGAGCCACGCCAAGGAGGTCTTCGTCGCCCGGGCGCACCTGCAGCTCTTCTGCCAAAAGGTCACCGACAACATGGAGGACGCAGAGAGCAAGGCATTCATCTCCAAGCTGTACATGGAGGCCGCCGCGGAGTCCATGCAGATGGGCATGGGGCTTGAGCTTCACACCTGCCCGGCGCCGGTGGTCGGTGGGGACTACGACGACGCGTGCAGCGACTCCGACGACGAGGCGCCGCCTCCCGCCGCGTCCTCCGAGCCCAAGTCGAAGCCGAAGCCCGTCAAGGGCAAGGGCTCCGGCACGAGCCGACCCGAGATGAAGGGCAAGCGGTCCGGCTGGAACCTCTGCCGCAAGCACCTTTCGACCGAGGCCCCCCCGGCCGAGTTTGTCGCGCGCGACGCCGCCCTCACCCCCGAGCAGCGGTCGGCGAAGACGGACAAGGACAAGCCGGCGCACCCGCCGTGGACCAAGGAGAACGGGACCAAGTTCACCGACGCGGGCATGTTCGAGTCGTGGAAGCGCATGACCGACGAGCGGAAGGCGTCGTGGAACGAGCAGGCCGCCGACGAGTGGAAGATGCTGGTCGACGCCCGTGCCCGGGCGGCCGCCAGCGCGCCCAGCGGCTCGGACGATCAGATGATCGTGGAAGACCCCGACGATGCCGAGCTCCCCGTGCCGCTCGGCGGAGCCGCGTCCGCCGAAGAGTCCGACGACAACGACGCGCCGCCGCCGCCGCCCACGTCCAAGTCCAAGCGCCCCGTCGAGGAGCCCGCGGAGGAGGAGCCCGCCGCGGAGGAGTCTGCCGCTGAGAAGCCGCCCGCGGCAAAGCGCAAGTCCAAGCGCTCGAGCGCTGGCCGCAAGAGCGTTCGCATTGCGACGCCGGCGGAGGAGGAGTCCGTGGCGGAGGAGCAGACGACAGAGGAGGACTTGTTTGGAGAGGCGGAGTAGAGTCGTGTCCGCGTGTGTAGTACGAGTGTACACTTTTGCCATGCACCTGTGGGTGATTGATTCCAGTAAAAAAAAGCTTTACAAATAACAAAGTCTTCTACTCGTCGTCGTCGTCGTACACGACTGCGGCGCGCCGTCGACGCGGTGCGCCACGCTTTTTGCATTCGCGCCGCGTGCGCCGGAGCGTGCGGGCATCTGTTTCTGTGGGTTGGTCTGTAGTCTCGTCGTCGTCATTGTCGTCGTCATTGTCGTCGTCATTGTCGTCGTCCTTGTCGTCGTCCTCGTCTTCTGAGGATTCCGGGAGTGGGTCCATGCTCTCCATGGCACGTTTGAGACCATTGCGGAGCTCGCACATGTACTGTCCATCCTCGTCGTCGGGGCTGAGCCGTAGCGGCGGCGGAATCACAACGGTCTGAAGGTCCACACCGTCGCGCAGAAACGTTTCCATGCGCTCGAGCTGTAGTACCACGAATCGTGCCATCTCCTTGTCGATAACCGAGACGTCATCGGGCGGAAGCGTGAGCGTTTCCCTAGTCATGCTCTTGTCCAATTCATCCTCAATCCGCTGCGCCAGGTCGGGCAAAAAGTTTTGCAACCATACAAATGCCGACGCCAGACGCGAGCACTTTGGTCCTGCGACAAACAATCCGCGGTATAATGGATTGGACGTGTCGGTGCAACCTTGTGAGAATAGGTATTCGCCCAAGCACTCGTGGAGCCTGTGCGGTGGGCAGGCGAGCAAGAAGTCGTCCTTGTGCATCATGTGCGAAATGGGATTGCCCACGAGTTTGAAACCACCATTTCGAAGGACCGACTCGTGGGAAATCTCCTTTTTGCCCGCACACGCAACGCAGCGAATACTCGTTCCGAATAACGACACGCCAACCGGAAGCAATGCCACATTGCGTAAAAGGCGCGCACGCTTCAGTACAGCTAGAAATTCGGGCTTCCAGCTGGCACTCGTCGCCGCGCCGCGGAGGCACGAGAGCCGGCCCCGCAAATTATTCCATACGCGCGCGTAATAGACGTTTTCATCGTCGTAGTATGCCACGTCGACGTTGCGCAGGGCCAGCTCCATCATGCGCATGACATGTTGCATGTCGCACACGACCGAATCCTCGGGTTCCTCCGGAAGCGTATGATTCTCCATGGTTGTGCACACACACACACACACACAATCGCCACCTTCCGCAAGGATTAGCGCGCACGTGAGAGCGCGCGCTAACCTTGGAATCCGCGCAAACGCGGCGCTTGGGTGGGGCACCCACCACGCTCGCAATGGCGCTCGTTGCGCACGACGGACCGGCGCTTGTGCAGTGCACGTGCCCGGCCAAGGGCAAGCAGTACATTCTATCCTTTGGCAAGACGCAATACTACGTGCCCGAGTCGGCCATCAAGTCGCTTCCCAAGAAGTCCAACAGTGTGTCCGACGGCAAGGCGCTCGGACAAATCCTGGCCACCAAGGCTCCGGAAAAGTGGCTCGAGTATTGCTCGCCAGAGTGCCTGTGCCACATTGGGGCCGGGGATTCGAGCTGCGTGTACACCACGTTCACGGTGCCCGGTCACGATGACGAGTCGTGCTTTCTCCGCTTCATCAGTGGCACGATTGCCGATCGCAACTTTCCCATTTGGTCCGCACGTGTCGAGCAAAAGATGAAGATGGACCCGCCGGAGATTATCATCAACAACGATCGCCAGCGGGCGCGGGTGGATGTTCTGAAGTGGACCAAGGCCAACGACTGCCCCAAGCGCGCGCAACTCAACCCGGAGATGAATCAGTGGCAGGCGCTTGACAAGGATGAGAGCGTAAAGTCGTGCCGTATCGAGCCCGAGGCCAAGAAGCGCCAGCTCAAGGCGAATGGCGCACTCAACGGCGCGATTGGGAAGAAGTCGTACAAGTCCGTTGAGTATTTGACGATGGGAGCCAAGTCGACGCGGCACCTCCTGCAAACCGAGGACGTTGTGGAGTGGGAGCTGGCGTACAAGATGGGCCCCACGGGAACATACAGTGTCGACCAAGTTGGCAATGTGCTGCGCATCGTGCAGTACAAGCACGCCGAGGGCGTCGTCAACGCCGCGTCGACCGAAGAAGAACCCACCGACGCACCCGAAGCTAATGGCCACCAAGACCAAGACGAGGACGAGGATGAGGACGAGGACCTGTAGATTTGGTTTTACGGTGTGTGTGTGTTGGGGAAGTTTTTCCTTGTGAGCATGAGATTCAATTCTTTTATATACACACACACACACACACGCAAAGGTCTACTTTTTGGCTGGCTTCTTCTTGGTCGCGTCTTTCGTGGCGTCGCCCTCTGCTGTGCCACCCGCTGCCGCGCCCTCTGCCGCACCACCCGCTGCCGCGCCGGCGCCACCCGCTGCCGCGCCGGCCTCCGTATTCTTCGTCTCCGCCGCCGTCTTCTTGGCGGTCTCGTCCACCACACCAACCTCGGCCGTGGTCTTCGAGGTGTCGGCCTTCACCTTGTCCACCTCGGCGAGTGTCTTCTCCGTCTGAGCCGCCTTGAGCTGCGCGTCGTACTCGCTCATCATGGCCGAGGTCTCCGCCATGGCCGCTTCGGGGTTGGGCTTGCTCTTGTCGGCCTCTCGCCTGCGCTTGAGCGCGCCTTCGATCTCGACGGCGCTTGCGCCCAATGAGTGCAGCGCGGCGGGGAGGGCCGACTCGATGTCGATGAGGCCGGACGTGTATAAAGCCTCAATCTCCGTCGTGGACGACAGGGGCGCGGTGATGAGCACGAGCTCGTCCGCCTCGTTGGAGTCGTCGTAGACGACTTGGTAGCTGCACGGCGGGCGGAGGGCGTGAGCAAGTGCGCACAGTCGGCTGTGGGGCAAAGGAGGCGCACCAGGCCGTGAGGACCTTGTTGACGCTGAGGGCGATGCTGGCCACGGTCGTATTGAGCCTGCAAACGCAAACGCACAACGCGTGAGTATCACGTTTGGACAATCAGAGGGGAGAGGCGGCGCACAGCTGCAGCTGCGACATCGAGTTGGACGAGAATTTTCCCTCGAAGATCACACTTGCGGGAACCCCAAGTGCAGCGGCGACTGCCAGGGGCACACGACAGTATCAGTGTATTGGTTCGAGTCAGACGTGTGTATTCGAGTCTTTTGGATTCTTACTGTGGTCGTTGATCGTGCGCATGAGGTCGACGAGGTCGGAGCGCGCCTCTGGCGGACGTACTCCGGGCACGACTGTCTGGCGCTCGGGGCTGTGTAGTAGAGGGGTTTTGTGTGAACGTGTGCATTTGGGTTGGGGTTTTGCACGATGGTTTTCACACCAGGTGAATAGCTGCGGCGGCATCGGCGGCGGCACGTGCGTCACGCCGCCCGAGGCGGCCGGCCGCTCGCGACCCGTCTGGTCCGTCGTCTGCATACGATTGATCATCTGCATCAACTTGGCCGTCGTCGCCAAGTTTTGCGCTTGGGCCGTGTCCTCGTCGGATGCCGACGACGCCTGCACGGCGCGGCTCTCCGAGTCGAAGAAGAGATTGCTGATTAGGGTTAGGGTTGGGGTTGGGGTTAGGGTTAGGGTAACCACAACTCTAACGCAAACCTTGGGTCCAAATTTTGGTTGCCAGCATTGCGCATCGCTGGTTGCGTCACGAGCAACTGCCGCGCGCGCACAACCTCGGCTTGCAGCGCGAGCTCCTCGAGCGACGAGATGAAGGAGGCCGACTGAAACACCGTTGCCACACTGGAACAGATATTGCCGGCCGCGTCCGGCTGCGACTTGAAGAAGAGCTCGGATGAGAAATCCTGGCGATACACCGAGTCGGAGTTGGTGCTGAAGACGCGGTACTCGCGTTGGTAATTTGACTCGCCAGTGTGCACAAAGCTGACCTCGTACTGCCCCAAATCGGGAACGGTTGGGATGAGGTTGCCGCCACCGTTGATCTGTTTGTTATCATTGATGCGCTTGTCGAGTCTTGCGTCGTCGGTAATGGGTGGCGGTACCCTGGCACGCACTTCGGAAGGCGTGGGTGCCTCCTTTGTGACGCCCTGCCTCCCGCGCGGCGCCATCGAGGACGTTGATGCAAGCTGCTTGCCCTTGATAAAATTCGCAAACGGCGGTGGTCGCTCCTTTTCCAGACTGACGAGGACAAATCCAAACATGAGGAAGTTGTCGATGACGTCGCGTGCAAACGGGCACCAGACGTCTTCGAGGTGCCGCGCAAACACAGGCTTCAGGTTGACGTCGCGGCCTTCGCGCCGCACGACGACTCCCGAGCCGAGCAGCTGGCCCATGAGGATGGCCCGCGCTGCCTGGATGGACGGCGACGAATTGTACAAATGTTGAATCGCCACCATGGAATCCGTCGAAATCGACATCTGGCCCGGTGAGCCGCCATCGATTGCGTTCAACGGGTCACCCAATCGACCTTGCTTTTTGCTCGCCTGCGTTTCAGGATCCTTCCGTTTGCCACGCTTCCGCAAATCCAAGCCAGTGGACATTTTTTTGAGAAACCACACACGCGTACGCGCACGCGCACGCCACGCTCGTTTTATACTATCACATGCGCACCGTGGAAATCTTGGTTAGCGCTGTGCACGCAGTGTCATGCACTGTATCCGCCAACCTGTTCTTCACAAACGTCGATTACATCGTCATTTTCCAGCTCGCTCTCGCTCACAAGCAGCCCTTCGTTTAAGCGGTTGCCGTCAAAGATGAAGCGTGTGGTTTCGAGCCGCATGTTCAATCGCGTGCAGTATGCGCGCATCACCGTGCCGAGCTTCGTCGACGGCTTGACTTGAAAAAGGACTTCATGTCCCTTGCTCGATATTAATTTGATGCGTATTCTCTGATCAGGCTCTGCGTCGGGCATGAGCAGACGTCTCTTGCGTGTATGTGAATACTCATGGCATACACGCCGCAAGATGTTTAAACACTCAAACGCGGCGTGCGAAAAACTGATGTTTGCTCGACGCTGGTGGAGCTCTCGCACGTGAAATCGCTTCGGTTGTCCACTAAGACGACGTTGGGCCGCCCAGTCCCCGTGTCGACGACAATCTTCAACGATTGATGGCCACCGCCGGGTCGATTGAAAATGATCTTTTCCAAGTGGTCATCAGGATGGTCGATAAAATCCCACGTTGAGTCCTCGAAGATCCGTCGTGACCAAACAGTTTCCAGAAACGTACCAATTAATTCGACGACACGATGATGCTCTTCAGGCACAGCGTCATATGGATGCGTGAAGCGAGCGCCTTCCATTTCGGCAAGCTTTGCCATGGTATTTTTGCGGATGTCTCGGATGGAGAGCTCGTCAAACTCATCCATCCAGCGTCCGAACCACAGGTCGCGATCTTCCTCACCATCCCCGATTTTGGTACCCTTGCACCAGAACACCATCGCATTGATATATACCAAAGCCCGATCGGCGTGCTTCTGGCACGCCTCACGGCTGTATAGAAATCGCTTGTACTGATATGAGAGACCCTTCTCAAATGGATACGGCGACCAATCGCGCCAGTGCTCCGACAGCGTAGTGGGAAAGTCCAAGATGGCTTGATAGAGTTCTTTTGTTGGTGCAGTCGTAACCACCTTGGTCCAGAGAAGATCCGCGTGTGCGTGGTCGATCATGCGTTGTGGGTCTGACGACTCTGGGCGGTTGAAGCTGTTGTTTGAGAGCGATGCCTGAATGAGGTAGTTTGAAAACCACCCGCGTGCCTCGTAATACCCATACCCGCGCAGCAGGGCGAGGGCATAGGTCATGTACAAGTCCGAGGAGAACACGTCTGGGTTTCCTCGCGACGAATCGGGCGCAAACCTGGCCGCGTCGGTGAGCTTGATACGACGCGTGTCCAAGAGCGGCGCCAAGACGTCTGTAAGCTCGAGGACGATTGCACCCTGCCCGAGGTGTGCGCTTGGATCATTCCAATCCTCGGGTCGTAGCATCTCCATTCGACACTTGTTAGTGTAGTCTCCTTTTGGAATGTCATAGAAAAGCGAGACAATCTCGAATGCCAATGGGAGGCCACGTGGTTGATCGTCGGAGAGGGCAATCGAAACACACCGTCGTGCAGACGTGGGTGCTCCTGTGGGCTCGATTGTGAGAAACGTGCACCTCGAGTTTCCGTGGATGCACAGAGCTCGCTCCAGTCGCATCTTCATCTCCCAAACGTGTCCTCCGTCAAACTGCTGCGCATGCACCGTAAAATTGAACGACTTGGTCTCGTGATTCTTGAGGTCGCGCATGATGCTGTGCCAATCGACCTCGTGGACGCGCGTTCCAGGCGGAATGGTGAGGTCGCCATCCGTCGCTGCTGGGCTCACGGGCGGCGGCGGTGGTTTTCCTGGCGTTACGAGTGGCGGCTTTGTAATCTTTTGTCGGCGTAGTGGAGGCCGATCATCGTCGTCATCGTCGGCTAGTGCATTGTCGTATGCCTCGTCTTCGTCGTAAATTCCGCCATAGGTTGTTGTGATCGTGAGCAAGGACAGATTCGGAAGTTGGGCCATTGCCACCACCACCCCCCATACCACACATCTACCACAACCAAGTTATCACGTTTCTTGCGGAAGGTGGGCCTGTTGTCTAGCACAGTGAGCACCCGTGAGCGCCCGTATTTCCAAAAAAAATGCACAAGTCGATGAAGAAGAAGAACAAACACCAAGATCGGCAACGTGCATCGCGACGGAAGCAGCTCCAATCGGCGATGCAGATTGGACCCAATCCCACCAAGGCCAGCGACTTCTTCATGCCCCACAACAAGGACTTGTTCAACGTTCCCATGGACCACGTCGTCTCGTGCAAGATGCCACCGTACAAGGCTTCCGACCTCGGTAAAAGGGAGCTCGACCTGGGCACCGCAATCCGCGACCAGCGCGACGACAAGCTCTTTTACCTCAACGCAGGGACGCCAAAGCGGGGACGCCCCGACGCCGGGAAGGCATTCCACGGCTACCCTTGGGTCAAGGATGGCGACGATTGGGTTGGAACCGACTGGGAGTTTGAGATGAGCAACGAACAGCGCATGGGAACACACTGGATCGATCCCACCGGCCCCGACCAGACGCCGGACCCGTACAAGGTGCCCTCAAATGTCAAGGTCAACGAGACCCCACACAATACCAGTGCTGATTTTCTCGCGCGGTGCATGGGCCACAAGGCCCTGTGCACGCCCTCCACCGAAGCATTCAAGACCTTTGTCCTCGGAGTTCCAACCGACTACAAGACGGGCGGATCGATGCTGACCTGCAAGGAGGTCAACCCAGACGAGTGGACGCACCAACGCAACTGCATGTTCAAGTCGATTGAGAAGATCTACATGGTCTATCCGCATCCCGTCGACCCCGTCTTTGACACAGACGGCCGCGTCTTCCCCAAGGGCGAACTGGCCCGTTTACCCAATGCCCCAAATCTACTCGTCCTCGTCCACGAGGTCGAGGACGAGGACCCCGTGAGCTTCATTCCGGGTCGCTACTGCGTTTCCGAGTATGAGCAGCTCTACGCGCCGCAGCCCGTGGTCTTTTGCACGGTGACACCAGACACTACGAGCAAGGAGGCCAAAGGATTGGATCCCGAGCGCGTCCTCTCGGGCCCGCACGACACGACCCGCGCCTGGCCGCTGCTGCCGAGCCACGTGGTCGCGATTCGCAAGTTGCTCAAGTATTATGAACTGGAGGAGCAGTTCCCCGCACTGTCCAATCTGCACGAGTCGCGCGACGGCGCCATGCTCAACCTCGAGTACCACCGAAACCGGGGCATGCAGAGCCTGGGCCTGCCGAGCGGCGAGGACCACGAGTCAATCCCACGAGGATGGCTCGACAAGGTGAGCAACCTTCCATTCGGCAAGGTCTGGGTACAAAAGTGCACCCTCGACTGCCCTGATGGCATGGTCGAGTTTGGAACCGACGAGCCGATGCTGGTTCCGCTACTCAGGGGCCGTGCCGAGGAGAAGAATGGCACCCCGTGGATGGATTCGCGCAAGCTCGAGGAGGACAAGACGCTCGAGGGAACGCGGCGCTACGTTGGCGTCATGAAGGCGCTGCACCGCATCCTCGGAAAGGAGTGGGACAAGTCGGGTACAAGGCGCAAGGCGGCCCACGGCTTTGTGGCGCTGTCGGCGCAGCGCGACGAAAAACAAAAGGGTGGGACCAAGCGCAAGCTGTCCAAGGCAAAGGACGTGGAAGATGTCCTTGCGGCGCAGTACGATGCAGCCGCCAATACTGGGATTGTGGAGCACACGACCGTGTCGTCCAACCGCTTCGTCTACGATACGACCACGCAAAACCGTGCCCGCCTCACGTTTCCAGACGACTGCAACAACGGCGCGGTGCGCGTCCAGTGGCCAACCTGCGGGCGCCTCACACTCACATTGGGCAAGCGCGGGTGTGACGACTTCAAGGAATTCAACGTGCCGCCCGGAATGTCGGTCATGTTCACGTACTGCAAGGATGCCGACTCGGACTCGGAGAATGACCTCTGAGCGTGCATGCACATTCCATAAAACACACACGCGCCGCCACCGCTAACCATAACCAGGGACTCGAGTGTGGGAAAGTGTAAAGGACACGTGTGTGGTGTTGTTGTTGAAGAGTTTCAACAACATGGGCACGCGCATCCCACAGATGCACGAAATCTTGTCGGGCTACCTCGGCCCGTCGAGCGGGCCGCCCACGTTTACCGTGCCCAACCAGCCACTCAATGCGCGGCTGCCCGTGAGTCCTGGCGACGGCATCCCTGGCGGCATTCGACCCATACCAACCTCGTCGCAGTCTTCGAAGAAGACCAATGCACAGATTCCCTACGTGCGGCTGGTCTATTCGGCGAGGGGTACGGCCGGTCTGCGCGCGTCGCCCAAGGAGGGCGACATTGTATTCGTCGAACAGACCACCCTGTACCGCAAGGATCCAGGCGCCCGATTGGGCCACGGCACCAATTCGTACGCGTACACGAAGACGATTGAGAGCATAAACTCCGGACTCGAGACGCCACGCGACAAGGCGTACACCTACGAAACCTTCCCCTATCGTCTCGACGGCGTCGTCAACAATGTGGATTCGGAGGATCCACAAGACGAGTTTTTGGACTATACGATTGCGAATGTGGCCGTCTACGGGCCGTGCCGGCTCGATCACAGCGACGCGACGCGGTGCGACTTCAAGAAGACGCACCCGGGATCGATCTTGTACGTTGGTCTCGAGGCCATCGAAAAGGGTGGCAAGTTTAAGCACGAGCTCGTGCGCTTTTCGAGCGCACAGCTGTCGCGCGGCGTGCACGTGCTCAAGGGTGAAGGCCACACGTTGGTGTGTGCGTGGACCTTGGGCATGCTCATGGACTCCAACCAGTCCAAGAACATGGTGACCGTGATGGTCAACGTATCGCCGATACGCGCGATTGATCCGAATAATCCAGATCATGTCGACCCCCATCAGATCCACTACACCGGCGAGGGAGAGGAAAGGGCGATGAGTGGTGCGTATTATGCGCACAAGAGCGACGATACACTGACATCGAAACAATTAGAAATCAAGCCGCTCAGCGCCGCGGACCAGCTGAATGGCAAGTGGGACATTCCCAAGCCGCGACCGCGAGGCGATTGGCACTAACCAGTGTGTGTGTGTATGTTTGTGTTTGTCAATTGAAATGTGTGTATTCGAATGCGCGCTAAATTGTCTTGCGGCATGTGGGTGCGTGAGTGAGAGAGTGGGAGAGTATGCGCGCGCGTGCGCAACGCCACACAAACAAATGACAGACGCGTTTCCACACGTGGCGCGACGGCGCGACCGAATCGAGCCCTCGGGCGAGTGCACGCCCGAGGAAGCGCGCAAACGGCTGGGTCTCCTAAAACCCCTGCTCGAGGAATTGGGAGTCAAGTTAAATCGTCCAGGGCTCTTGTCGCCCCTGGCAATTGATTCCATTGGAACGCTGCTCTGCCCGCCCGCGTCGGGTCCTATGGCCGCGAGCAATCCAATGGCCGAGCGCTACCGCGTCTTGCTGACTGAAAATCCACCCGACGGTGTCACATTTCGGTTTCCACGCGTGCGGTTGCAATTGCGGACTCATGAGACCATCTCGGTCGACGATGCGGAGCAATTAGAGACGCGAAAGCGATTGGGTTGTGTGGCGATTCGAGGAACCGAGGAGGTGGCGCGCCGGCTGGACCCAGACGAACGGGCCCTATCGGACTTGGTGATCGAGCTCGACGACAAGGGCACCAGCGTCGTCGTGCGCGAGCAAAAGGACCCAATGCACGCCGTCGTCTACCTTTCACCCGCATCGGAGCCAAACGCACAGAAGAAGACCAAAAGGCCCAATATTCTCGAAGCGAGACTTCACATGGAAAAGCAGCATGTGCTCTCGGCACTGTTTCATGGGTCGGGCAAGGGTCGCTTGGCCCAGCTTCGACCCGACCCGATGACCGCACAGTACTTGCCACCATTGCCGCCCGCGAGTGATGGTGGCCATCACCTGCTGCCGATTTGGATGACCGAGCACCTCGCCACGCTCGCACAAGACCTCCTTCGGCTGCACGTGCTCGTGACCGCGGCCGTGCCACAAGGTCGTTCGCGAATGCTCTACTTTGATCGCGCCTCCGTGTATCGCAACAGTGATCCACAAAAATTCCAGCACCGCGAGCACACGTTGATTCGCTGCCCGCTCCACGCCGCCTCCTCGTCGTGCGTATGCGAATTACACGGCAAGACACCAAAGACCCAGTTTCAGTCGCTGGAACTTCGCATCGAGCTGTGTGGTGGCGAATTCGAAACGCAAGCTGGTCGAAGATGTTGCAAACGTCACTTCGAAGCCGAGGTACAAGAATGCAGCCTTTTTCGTGGCCTGTGCACGAGGTGCCTCAAGGTCGAGCTGTGGTGCCGGCACGAGCGCACGACCAAGGACGCACCCTCGGTTGCCGAGGGAGGCTTGCGCATCGGAATGACCGACCTTCTCCTAAAGTCTGATTCGGACCTTCCGAAGCCACCGCCGGGTGAGTGGATGCTAGAATCCGTGCGGCAGATTGTAGCGTGCGCGTGCAGCCTCGCGCGACCAGAGCACTCTGGGACGCGCGGGGCCACCGCCGTCGCCGAGCTCAAGGCTGACGCTGACGGCGTCATGGCCGCACTGGATCACGAGTGCCACGCGCGGGGGCACGTGGACGCACAGCTCGGCGCGCTCGACGAGACGTGCGTCTGGCTGCTTCGGCGTGGGGGTGGCAAGTATGCGCGGAGATCGCAAAAAATCGAAATGGACTCAAAACGGAAGCTGCCGGGTGACCCGCCGTGTGTTTCCAAAACGCACGGACATCTGTTTCGTGTACAGCGTTAGATGTTATTTTAAACACTACACTTCCTCCTCAAACTCCTCGTCAAAATAGTCCTCCTCGTTACATCGTGACGTTGACGCATTCTGAGCAGCCCGCGTCTCAAGCTGTGCCGATTCCTTTTTTACACGCAAATCTTCAAGTCGTCTTGCGAACAGGTCGTCGATGCCGCCGCCGCCGCTCGTACTTATAGTCGGCACGGCCTTTGGTGGCGCCGGCGTGGGCGCGGGTCTGGATCTCGTAGGTGCCGCGGGCGCGCGACTCGAAGCCTCAATATTTCGTAGCGCCGCACGCAGCTTGCCCGACTCGACCCCAGCAAGGCAAACAGCTGTCGGTCGCAGCCGGACCACTTGACACTGCGCAACACCCAATTCGCGTGCAAAACGCGACAGGTAGTCCTCCTTGTCGTAAGAGCCCCAGAGTGCCAGTGGCTCAATGTCGGCCTTGGCGGCCACGGCCTCCAAGCCCTCGAATGTTCGATTCTTCCACATAAATCGATCGTGTATAAACTCGTTGTCCGGGTGCGCCCAGTCGCCGTGCTTGATGGCCTCCTTGTGCTCCTTTGTCACTGACACGATGAGCTCGCCATCTTTGATGAGCCGTCGTGAAGAGTATGGCACAGAGCAGTGTGCGTCGTTTCGAAGCGTCTGCCTCACGTCGCCCTGGGCCGACAGCATGAGAACGACGCCATCGGATACGTTGGACATGCTCATTATCCCCTGGCTCATCGCCGCGTCTACTGCCGTTGTATACTGAAAAGTGCACGACGGCGCGTCCTCGATTCGGCGGAGGGAGTTGACAGAGACGTCGACTTGTGTTACGGCTCCTCGGTATCTACCCCTAGAGCTCTGATCAGGAACAGTGTCGATCATCGGAAACCCGAGCGCCTTGGCAGCGAGCTCCAGGATGCGCGCGCGATTTCGCGATCCGGCCATGGAAACACGACGCAGTGCAGCTGGGCCTGGGTTGGTTCCCTTTTCCAGACATTGTTCAAGCGAGAGGCCGCTCTTTAGGGCCGCGATCAGCCGCATGTGAAAAGTGGCACCCGCAACGCCGGCTCCGGCCTTGCAGACGAGGTAGGACGTCTGATGCACGCGGTCCATGCCCTTTTTCGATGGATCCGGTGCGGATGAGTGGTCTGCGCAATAGAGACCGACAAAACAACCAGGCGAGTCAAACCCAGCGGTCCACTCGTCCTTGTCGCGATCCGAATCGTCACAATCGAGCGATGGTCCAACTTGTAAGTTGCTGTCCGTGACCTGCGAGGGGATTGTGTCACGCAATCTTTCCATTGCAGCGCGTCTGGTCTTTGCGTCTCGGAGAATCTGTGTCACGACTGGTCCATCCACACGCACAGCAGAGACTCCAGAAAACCACTTTGGAGAGAAGATTGACACTGGAACGCCGGGTTCGTTGCCATCGAGCCGAAACACGATGTTCTTGTAGACTCCTGAATCCTCTCTGCGTTCCGCTTGAGGCAAGAGAACGGCCTCATCAAACGAGCGCAAAGCTCGGACTAGGTGATTGCGGAGCGCAACTGGGACTTCGTCGAGCGCAAGAATCCGTGCCATTTTTAGTACACACACATGCACACACTCTACTTGTGTCCACTTGGGCCTAATTAGCGCGCCACTAAAACACCATGGTCGACGCCTCGTAGCCCCACGTCTTGCGCGCGTGGCAGTTGGCGCACAGCAGTTGGCAGAGCGCCATCTCCACGTCCAGCAGCACGCTCACGAGCGCGAGCGCCGCAAGCATTCTACGCCGTCGGTGCCCAGCCCTCGGGCGCAACTCTCCGCCAGTTTTTATGGTCTCCATTGAAGAAGAACCGCGGCGAGCAGCGCTTGAACAATTCCTTCTGTTCAAACACATCGTTGCGACGCCCATTTGCTCCCGGTTCGATGACCTGTTCAGTCTGGCCGGTTGGCTCGTAGACACCGCGAGAGAACGCAAAGGTTCCATTTTCAAAGTACTCCTCGAGCTCTTGGTTGGCTGCATTGCCGTCCCTTGGAAACCCCGTGAGTGGATAGTTGGCACCAGATTCGGCCTTGAGAATGGCTTCCTCTTCGGAAGGATCCAGGACCTCTTCTTCCTCGATGGTGGCACCCTCAGGCATGGCCTTTTTGGCCTTGGCCATCGACTGAACGGCGTTAAACCGGGCCTCGCGTGCCAACGAATTGGTGTCCTTTGCCGCTTTGACAATCGACTCGGCGAGGTCTTGGTTGCGCTTGGCGGTCGCCTCGGCACGGTTGGCAATGTTCTCAGACTCGCGAGCAAGTCCCAGCATCACCTCCCAGTCTTCAATGGGGCGCTTTCCGTTGGCATTGACAGCATCGCCCATCTTGTATCTCTTCTTTTTTGCTGATACTCATAGGGTGTGCACCTTCCGCAAGAATCAAAAATAGCGCGTTGAGAAAAAAACAAACACACACACACACACACACACAAGTGTCTACGGATTAGCATTCCATCGGGTTGAAGTCGTCGTCGTCGTCCTCGGCCGCCGGCTTGTGTTTCTTTGCGCCCGAAGGCGCGGCGTCCGCCTTGCGCTTCTTGGTATTCGGGAGTCCATAGAGTGGAGGGCGCGGGTTCTTGTAATTGGTGCTCTTCCAATCGCCATCGGCGTAGTAGTCGAGGTCGGAGGAAAAAATGGTCAGGGTGCCATTGACCATTTGGTCCTTGCGTACGTCTTCCTTGATCTGGACGTCGTCGTCGTCGTCGACCTCGTCGTCGGGTGGCGGCGACTCGGACTCGACGTCCCCGTCGTCGACGGGTGCGACGACCCCGCCGCCCACGAAGCTACCACCCGTCGCCAGCGTCGCGATGACGTCGGCAACGCCCTTGGGCTCGTCGTCGTCGTCGTCGTCGTCGGCGACGACACCCGCCGCCGCCTCCCGCTCCAACTCCAGCGCCCCCGCGTTGCGCGCGGCGCCGTCGTAGACCGTCGACAGCTTGCCCGACTTGATGTCGCGCTGGCGCTGGATGGCGTGCGCGTAGCCGCCGGTGAACCGGCCCTCCATCTCGAGGATAAACTCGTCCTCGATGGCGCGCGTGGCGTCGTCAGCGGGGTACTTAAGCGTACCGTCGGAGTTTTGCTGGTCCTTGTACAGCCAGCGACCCAGTGCGCGCTTGTACACGAGGTCCAGCTCCTTGCATCCGGCATCGTACTGGTCCTGAATGTCGCGCTTGTACTTGGCGACGAAACGTTTGCGTTGATCGGAATCCCTTAAGCCCTTGATCGGCATCACTTCCCTGGACTTGGCCGACTGCACACGGAGCGCTTGGAGACTTGCAATGTAGAGCCGTGTTGCGTGAAGCATGTGCATCTGCTCGTCGTTGGGGAAGTGCTCGCGGGGATCGATCTTATTCTTATCGAGCCAGTACGCAAAGCTGATCGGCTCCGTGGGGAGCTCATCGTCTGTGGCCCCGGCATCGACGAGCTGTTCGCACTTGACCAGCCACGCGTGGTGGGTGGGGAACTCCTTGAAGTCCCCGAGCGGGTCCTCGTTCACTAACCAGATCGGCTGGTCCGCCTCGAAGCACGCGTGGGTGGTCAAGTGCGAGTCGTGCCACTTCTTCTTGGTGCGGTTGCGTGCGACTTCATTGCGCAAGAGAACGTAGTTGTAATTCCGCTCGGCGTACGCGGCAAGGGAGTATTTGACGGGATCGAGGACGCCTTCGTCGATGAGCCTGGTGTAGCTGGCGACGACGTGCTTCTTGGCCTCTTTGATCGAGGCGTGCTTGAGTCCCTGCGTGGGCTCGCGCCGGAACGCATGGTTCAGAACCGCCTGTGGAAGGGGCGCCCGCCACGCCTCCACCGCGGAGAGAAAGGCGCGCAGGTCATCGACGAGCGCTTCGGGGTAGGGCGGCGGGGAACGGTCGGGGCACTTGGAGTCGGGCGGCAGCGTCCGCCCGTAGAGGTTGTGGCACTTGACCATGCCCGTGGTTGCCATTGAGAGCCGGGTGAGCAAATCGGCGCCGCCATCGGCGACGAGGTCGTCGCCCGTCAGCGCCTCGGGGCTGGACAGCCACTCGGCGTGGAAGGCACCCTGCGTGTCGCGATGCCTGAGCACAATGCCGGTGCCGTCGACCAGGGCCGCGCGAATCGCGGCGGTGTGCGCGACGATGCGCTCGGTCGTCTGCAGCTGGATGGCGAGGTTGTGGACTTGGTCCTTGGACGACAGGTGCTCGGGGCCGGGGTTGTGAACGTTAAATCCAAGCCCCGTCGGCATGCCAGCCATGGGAACGAAGCTCGTGTTGAAGAGGGCACCCGCGCTCTCCGTGGCCGTGCACTGAGCGCCGTGCGCGGCCTCGGAGCGCGTGGCAGACGTGGCAATGTAGGCGGGCAGGTCCGTCTCAAACCGCGCACGGTGCGGTTGGGGCGTTTCGATCTCGCCCTGGACAATCGTCGACGGGGTCACGCGCCAGCCCCGCTGGCCCGACTTATCCTTGATCGTGGTGTTGCCCTCCTGTGTGCCACCTTCAAGGAAGAGTGTGAGGAGCGCGTCGCTGCAAAAGTTGGGGTGTTCCGGGAAGAGCGAGTCAAAGTTGAGGCACTTGGCCCCGTTGGTGATGCGATCGGCCGTGTGGACATTGTTGGCGAGAAACGTGGCGCAGTCGGCGGGTGCGTACACGGGTCCATGCGTTCCGTTCTTGTGCACAACCGTGTCCACGTCGGGAGCCGCGGCCTCGCTGCGAAAGATGGTGCTCATCATGCTGCCGAACATGCGACGCTCAAAGGCGATACGAGTGGCTGCCTCCTTGGTGCTCTTCTTCGCCGCGGCCATCTGGACGCTAATGTGCGAGGATCGCGTGCCCTGCGTCTCGCCCTCTTCGGTGCAGCGCTGCTTCAGTTTGCACTTGTTGGAACTGAAGCCGTCCAGGATTGGCTTCATCGCGTTGTGAAACGATAGGCCGTCCTTGTAAAGTGCAATGGCCGGGTTGTTGGCGTCGACAACGTCCACGAGCTCGCCCGTCGTGGGGCAAACCCGGCAGCCCATTTGCTTCCAGAGCATCACCTTAAGCCAGGTGAAGAGCGTCGTAATGGGCTCGGGCGCACGAATCTTGAAGAGGTCTTTGAAGTACGACTCCCAGTCGCGGTTGCGACGCTCGCCAAATCCACTGTCATGGGGACTGACAACGTGATCGGCCACGATGGTGTTGAAGTATGTTATTGGGATGTGGGCAAAGTCGTCCATCATGGTCTGCAA
>Ga0114994_10000565_pt1 | contig 25253 bp, 27 predicted proteins | sample ArcticOcean_MG_C_9_FD_87043 | JGI IMG/M metagenome (GOLD analysis project Ga0114994, IMG submission 87043) | Marine microbial communities from western Arctic Ocean - ArcticOcean_MG_CB2_152 | ecosystem: Environmental > Aquatic > Marine > Oceanic | place: Arctic Ocean: Canada Basin | collected...
AAATCAGTCTTTAAGACCAAGACCTTCAAAACGCTTGTTAAACTTAGCAACTTGACCGCCAGAATCAACCAGACGATGTTCGCCGGTCCAAGCTGGATGGGACTTAGGGTCAATATCAAGTTTCATGGTGTCGCCTGCAGCACCCCAAGTAGAGCGCGTGGTATAGGTAGTGCCATCTGTCATAGCGATAGTGATTTCATGGTATTCTGGGTGGATATCTTTTTTCATTTTTCGTCTCCGCGGAAAGTCAAAAATTGTATAGCGAAGGCTGTATCCGGTTGCAAGCGCCAAACACAGGTTGTTAATTTTTTTTAGTCTATAATTTTACTATCTTTTACGTTTTTGTCAAAATTGAAGGCCAAGATTAAGACTGCGAACATGAGCACTGCACCGATATAAAACGGCCAGTCTCTGCCGATTAGGGTAAATAGATAGCCTGCGCCAATTGGTCCAAGCGCGCGCGCTAATGTGGAAGCCGATCTCCCAATCCCTAAAATACCGCCTTGTTGGTCTTCTGGGGTATTCAATGAAAGTAACGTATTGAGAGCTGGTGACGATACGCTAAAGCCATAGGCAATAAGAACCATTGTGCCAAGTAATATTGGAAGATTTTCGGCAAAGGGAAGGAGAGCTAGCCCGATTCCAAGCGCTAAGAACCCTTGTTTCACCATCCCGATTTCACCAATTCGGCGAGAGAGAGGGCCAATCATTGAGCCCTGGATGATGGCACTGATTATGCCAATGAAGGAAAATATGTAGCCATTTTGTTCAACACCCCAACCAAATTCGCGCTCAGACCAAAGTGCAAATGTTGCCTCAAGGCCAGCAAAGGCTAATATAGAGATGAAGGTTAAGATTATTATTAAGCGAATAGTCGGTTGTTGCATTGTATTTGTGAACAGTATCCAGCGCTCGGTCGTTGTTCGGCTGGCGATTTTGGCTTTCTGTTCATTCGATAATGATTCTTTTAGGATAAATAAGGCGACGAGGAGGGCTGTACCTGAGAAGCCCGCGGCAACAAAAGATGGCAGCTGATAGTTTGTCGTTGCTGGGTCACCGCCAGCTAATAAGCCACCAATGGCCGGACCAGCAATAAAACCCAGGCCAAAAGCAGCCCCGAGTAAACCCATTCCCTTGGACCGATCTTTTTTAGTCGTAATGTCAGCCATATACGCAAAAGCGGCTGAAATACTACCAGCCATAATACCTGCTAACCCACGTGCCCAATAGAGCATTTGTAAATCTTCTGCATACGCAAGCCAAAAATAGGCGGCAACGGTTCCAGTCAGGCTTAGTAATAATATCGGACGGCGGCCATAGCGATCACTATAACGTCCCCAAATTGGAGCCGTTACAAACTGGGTCAAAGAATATATTGCCATGAGCCATGTGACTTCGTCTGGTGATGCTCCATAATGTTCGCTGTAAAATGGTAACAACGGAATGACAATGCCAAAGCCGACTAGGTTTATGAAAACTATTATAAAGATGATAAACATGACTGGCCTGCAACCCTTAAAATAAGTCTCATTTGTATCTAATGCGCGTTATTTGCTAGTAACTAGCTTGTGACCAAAAGATCAAGCAAATTAACCAGTCATGCGGCGCTAAAATTTCGGAGAAGTTCATTTGATATTTACGATACTAAAACTTTAGTTTTTATTACGAATTTATGCTTTTACGGGGATGTCTGAGAGTAAAAATATTGCATGGAAATTTAATAACCGCCACACTGTGTTGCTTGGTAGTCATGATCATAAAGCTATAGAAATTTTTAATAAATAGGCGCTCTTGATAGTGGCTTAGAGCCGTCTTGAACAGCTGTTTAGACTTAAACGCCCGGGGAGGGTTAAAATCGGCATTTTTTGAAGAAATTAGTGGTCCTGGAAAAGTGATGTGATGCGAAGATACCGTTGCCTTAGTCACCGGTAAGAGGAGAATTTTCTTTTTCAATAGCCGGCTTTAAACCGGCATGATAGACCGATTGGTTTTTTTTGATGGCCGGCGTAATCATAGAGTTGTTAATATTGCCTAGTTTGAGAATTTATGACCCGCATTCAATGGCTGATGAGAAACGTTTATAGCAAAAGAATAGTCTCTAACATCAGCCTCTTACATGCTAAAATTTTATTTTCATTCTTAATTTTTTTGCCATAACCCTAATGATTTTAATGTCAAACGTGTGCCGATTAAGTTAAGTCTTCTATATTTTACTTTATATAATTTGAAGGCTTAACGCTGGGTGAGTTTTAATTCTATGCGCCGGTTGCTGCGATTGGCAATATCACTGTCACGAGGGTCAAGCGGCTGAAATTCGCCAAATCCAGTTGCAGCTAAATTAATTGGTTGAATACCTTGAGCGATCAGATATTTAACTACCGAGATAGCGCGGGCGGCAGACAGTTCCCAGTTTGAGGGAAACCTAGAGGTTTTAATCGGCACGGCATCCGTATGGCCATCGACACGAAGCACCCACTCGATTTTTGGTGGGATTTTCTTGATAATATCTTTTAGCGTACCGGCAAGTTGCATAATCTGTGTTTTGCCTTTATTTCCGAGCTCAGCTGAGCCCGTTGTAAACAAAACTTCTGATTGGAACACAAATCGGTCACCCACAATTTGAATGCCGGGCTGGCTGCCAAGAACCTCTCGTAATCTGCCAAAAAACTCTGACCGATAATGTGAAAGTTCTTGGACTTTGCGAGCAAGTGCGGCATTTAATCTTTTTCCGAGATTGGCTATACTCGTTCGCTGTTCTTTGGCCTTCTTTTCAGAGGCATCCAATGTTTCAGCGATTTGAGATACTTGTTGGCGCAAGGCACGAAGCTGCTGGTTTAGCAAAGCAACTTCTGCGCGGGCAGTTTTGGAGAGTTTTTTTTCAGTGATGATAGCCTCATCTTTAGATGCAAGCTTCCCCAGGTATGATTTCACCTCCAACTCCAATGCTTCACGCAAAGCTGTTAGTTTCTCAATGTCATTACTTAACGCAGAAATTTGGTCCAATTGTCGCCCAAGTTTAGCCTGATCTGCCAAGCTATTTTTCATCGCGGTTGCTAGGTCGCTTTTGACCTTATTAGCTTGAGCCTTAGCGGCTTCAATCCGAAGTGTTAAAGACTGAACGCGTAGCTTTTGGTCATCGCGCTGAATAACTGAAGCTGAAAGCTCATCTGATAAGGTCGAAATATTTGTCCGCAAAGTCACGTTGGCCGTGCGTTCGAGGTCAAGCAAATCCGCAAGCTTACTTACCTGGCCGCGCAAACGATCTAATGCTTGGTCTCGTCCCGTTAATGCCTCGCTTAGAAAAAATTGGGCAATAATAAAAATCATTAATAAGAATATTATAACCATGAGGAGAGTTGCCAGGGCATCCACAAAGCCGGGCCATATGTCGGTACGATGTTGGTTGCGACGGGAAAGCGCGCCCATGGTTCTTATCCGTTGTTTTCTTTTGAGGCTGCGATTGTGCGGGCAAGAAGTTTAATTTCGCTCCGCATTTGCTGCACGACATCGTTCCGACCCGTGGAGAGTTCTTCTAACAAACGAACCATATACACATCGATGTTGCGAATATGGATTTGGGTCGCTTCATCCATGTTGCCGCTCGATTGTGAGGTTGCCAGGCGCTCTAAAGTTGACCTTAAATCGACCTGGCTTTCAGCAAGCTTAACCAGCAAGGTTTGCTCCGCCCGCATTTGATCACCAAGAGCACTCAAGCTTTCGGTTAATTTAGATAAATTTGTATTGCTTTGTATACTACTTTCCGCGCCTCGTACTAAAGTGCGCTGGAGGTTTTCTAAGCTTTCAGCAGTCTGTTCCAAAAGTGCCTGAACATATGCCGGAACAGATTGATCACTTTCTATTGTCAATGCGCCGGAGGACAGACGTGTAAGGCTTGATAGCCATTCTTCCAAATCATTGTAAAAACGGTTTTGTGATTGGTTCGCTTGTAAATCTAAAAAGCCAAGTATAAGAGAGCCAGAAAGGCCAAACAAGGAAGACGAAAAAGCTGTGCCCATGCCTGATAAGGGGGCTGATAAGCCAGATTTTAAATTACTAAAGACGGCTGAAAAATCGCCACCTGATACAGATAAACTATCAATAACACCTTTAATAGAATCGACGGTTTCAAGTAAGCCCCAGAATGTGCCAAGTAATCCTAAGAAAATGAGTAGACCAATATTGTAGCGTGATAAATCTCGCGATTCGTCCAACCTAGATGCAATGCCATCCAATAAAGAGCGCATTGAAAGTGCCGAAAGGCTCATGCTATCTCTGTGCTCGCCCAGCATGGTAGCCATGGATGATAAAAGTTTTGGTTGCCTTGACGAAACAATAGAACCAGAAGATTTGCGGTAGTTTTCGATCCAAACAACTTCTGGATAAAGCATGAAAGTTTGCCGAAAATTATAGGCTATGCCCAAAATTAGTACGCCAACAATTAATCCATTTAAACCAATATTGGCGAGGAATGCTTTTTGCAAAGGTAAGAATAGAAAAGCACACACGAAACCAACAGCTAATACGAAAAAGACCATGCGGATGACAAAGCGCTTTGGTGAAGTCATAGAGCTATCGATTTTGCATTGAAGTTTTTATAAACATGCGTATCAACTTACTCAAAAGATCTAATTTGAAACGAATTTTAGATCAACGCGATTTGGGGCCCCCGAGGCTACCTTATTGCCAAGTGCCCGTACATCAATCCGTGTGCTGCGAACTCCTTTCTTGATTAGGTAAGAGCGTATAGATAAAGCGCGTGATAATGAAAGCCGCCGGGCTTTGCTCGCGGATAGGTTAAGTTCACCGGCATAAGCTAATAGTTGCATCCGCGATGTTGGTTCAGCATTAAGCTTTTTTGCCATTGTATTTAAAAATTTCTCGGCATCAACGGTAAGTTTAGCATTACCTTGTGGGAAAATCAGCTGGTTATTGGCAGTTTTTTTGCTAGTGCTAGCAAGAGATGCTAATTTTTTGCCCGGGCGCTCTTGGGCTGCTTTAGAATCAAGTTTTTTTGCAGTGGTCGATGCGGGCCTTCTAATTGCTGGGGGTGGTGGAGCTTTTGCTATTATGACAGGTGGTGTTGGGCGGGCCTTTGGAACCGGGGCTAATTTTATTGCAGGTATTGGTGCTGTAACGCTCGACTTGCGCTTTAAAGCATTTAAGGCAGCAGTTCTTGGGGCACGTGAACGCAGTTTTTTTACTGAGGAATGTACTGCGCGACTTTTTCGGCTGGTTTTGCTAGGATTTTTAAGCGTGACTGGCTGCAGGTATCTATAACTATTTGAGCCAGCCGTTGACTCGCGTTTAGCAAAAAGTCGCGAAACCGGCATGCTTGAGGGTGGGGCTAAAAGATTTCCAGTAAGACTTTGTGGCGCAACCATGCCGCGGGGTGTTGGTCCACTTCCGTTATCGTTCAAAACGCTCAAATCGACCATTACTTGGTTAGAGGCATCCCATGGCTTAAGTTGGGCGTTAACTGCTCCAACAACGCTAAATAATGCGACAGTTATAATTATCGGCAGTAATTTTTTTTGGTACGACATGTTTTTTCCTCTTTATACTTATTCCCGCAAACTCAACCACTCTCGCATATTTTAATACTTTAGCCTAAGGCAAAATCATAATAAAACTCAACATACCTAAGGCGCGCTCCATATACAACAGGCTAATCAATAGCTTACTGCAAGCTCACCAGCCTGAATATTAGAGAAAACTTATTTAAAAATTAAGGCTAGTCAAAGAAAAATGCTATAAACTATTTACTAGCTTTTTTGATGGTTTGGGCAAGTTCGCTAAACAAATTAGGATTTGATGCTAATACAGAGCCAGTTTTTAGCATTTGGTCGCCGCCATTGACTTCAGATATCATTCCGCCGGCTTCGCGTACCATAATTATACCAGCTGCAATATCCCAAGGTTGGAGGTCTGTTTCCCAAAACCCGTCAAAACGTCCGGCAGCCACGTAAGCGAGATCAAGTGCGGCACTCCCGAACCTTCGAATACCTGCAGAAACCGCCATAACGGCTCCCATTTGTTTGAGGAAAGGTTCGTGCTTTCCTCGTCCTAAAAAAGGTATGCCTGTGGCAAAAATTGCTTCGTTCATTTGTACGCGGCCCGAGACCCGCATGCGGCGATCGTTAAGCCACGCGCCATTGCCTTTTTCCGCCCAGAACATTTGATCATTGACCGGCTCGTATATGACGCCTGCGGTAATCTCGCCATTTTCTTCAAGTGCTATGGAGATCGCAAAATGTGGGATACCATGAATAAAATTAGTAGTACCATCAATGGGATCAATAATCCAGCGCCGGGTGGGGTCTTCGCCGATAACTGCACCAGATTCTTCCATTAAAAATCCATAATCCCGACGGGCAAAAGATAGCGATTCGCGCAGCATTTCTTCCGTGCGGGTGTCGGCTACTGTGACAAAATCTGCAGGGCCTTTTGTTGATACTTGTAATTGATCAACTTCGCCATAGTCGCGTTTTAATTTACCTGCAGCTTTTCGCGCTGCCTTGATCATTACGGTTATATTGGCCGATTGAAGGGTCGCCATCTAATCTTTTGCCCGTTCGATGTAAGAGCCATCTCCGGTACTAATGACCACCCGGGTACCCGTTTCAATATGTGGCGGGACAGTAGTGCGAATGCCATTTTCAAGCAAGGCGGGCTTAGCACTGGAAGCGGCGGTCTGACCTTTGACCACAGCATCGGCTTCGACCACTTCTAAAATAACCTGAGATGGTAACTCTAGGCCGATAGGGCTATTTTCAAAACTCTCAATAGTGACAACCATGCCATCTTGTAAATAAACCGTGCGTTCTTGACCTATGAGTTCTGTGCTCAAGGTAATTTGATCATAAGTTTCTGCATCCATAAAGGTATGCATGTCATCTTCCGCATAAAGATATTGATATTCATTTTGATCAAGCCGGACCTGTTCGACAGATTCTGACGCGCGGAAGCGTTCATTGAGTTTGGTGCCGCTACGCAGGTCTTTTAATTCGACCTGCAAATAAGCGCCGCCTTTTCCTGGTTGAGTATGCTGAATCTTAACGGCCCGCCACAAGCGATCCTGGTGTTCAATTACGTTACCGGGACGGATAGAATTTCCATTGATTTTCATAACTTAAACTACTTCGATATTACACTTTAACTTTAAAAGCACGTATCTTATCAGGTTGTTAGGCACCCGGCAATAAATAATGGTAATCGGTGGCATTAATATTTAGGCTTAGCTGTTCTCAGCGATTACCTCATTAAATGCTTTAACCGCGGCGGCGGAGCCGGGGCCATAGTCCCAAATTGCTGAGACGACCGCGAGGAAATCTGCGCCGGCTTGAATGAGGGGAGGGCAGTTTTCTTGGGTAATTCCGCCGATAGCGACGCAGGGCACAGTAGTCATTGTACTCCAGGTCGTAAGAATATCATGGTGCGGATGGAATTTAGTTTCTTTGGTTATAGTTGAAAAAAAAGCGCCAAAGGCAACGTAGTCAGCGCCTTTTTCAGCGGCCTCAATCGCGAGGTGGCGCTGGTCATGGCATGTCACGCCAACGATAGCGTTCGGGCCAAGGGCCTCTCTAGCTTCGTTGTAGGTAGTATCTTCTTGACCAATGTGGACGCCATCACATCCGCTCTCCTTAGCTAATTTTGGATCATCGTTTACAATGAAGGCTACGTCACGCTCTTGTACCAGGGGAGCTAAAATCTCGGCAGTACGCAGGATATCATCTCGACTGATATTTTTAAGGCGCAACTGCACACATGCAACATTACCGGCATCCAAGGCTGCTGCCAAATCGTATTTAAAGGAAGTAATCTCGATCTTTGGCGGTGTGATCAAGTAAAGCTGGCAGCGAGGTTTTAACTTATTATTACTCATGAACGTTCTCATTTTTTGGAGGCGGGCAACACCTATTTAAATTACTAGCTATATACGTTCTGGAAAATTGTTACAATAAGTTGAATTTGCACTTTTGGAGATTTGGCTTAAACTTTATGTCAGCAGAAAATAATAAAATGGAATGAATATAAAATGATCAATATAGAGCAGTTCGATCATGTGGGTATTCGTATCACCGATCGTGATCGAGCAGTTAAATATTACGAATCTCTCGGATTTGAAATCATAATTGAAGTTGATTTTGACGCAGTCATTGTGATGAAAAACACTAACGGTGTCGAGATTAATTTGGTGGTAAACGGGATTGATCTCAATGAGGGGAAAAACATCCTGATGGATGTAGAGGAGAAGCACACTGGGTTCACCCATGTGGCGCTGCGGGTTGAATCTATCATTGAAACACTTAAAACTCTTGAAAAAAATGATATAGAAATCTCGCAAGGACCCGTGACTTTTGGTGGTGATGGTGAAGTTTCCGTCTTTGTCCGCGATCCCGATCGTAATACCCTGGAATTCCGAGGGCGCCTTGAAGACAAAGACAAAATTCCAGGTTTAAAATTCTATGACCCTAACGGGTAATCAACAATCCATTCAACACTCCCTCCATTCTTCAAGGTGGTGGCAGAAGGCAGAAATTAAACCGGAAAATTATTTTCCTCACGTGCTCTTACCCGTTGATGATTAAAGCTCGAGGCGAGGGTGGTTTCCTATTTATTTTTATGACAGTTTAAGGTTAAAAAAACTTTCTCCTTAAATAAAAAAATAAAGACCCTATAAATTTTTAATCCTACTGAATTTTTGAAATTCATTTTATTATCTACTAGAGCGTCGCGCTGACGGCTAGCGTTGTGTCGACCATGCGGTTTGAGAAGCCCCATTCGTTGTCGTACCAGCTGAGGATACGCACGAATTTCCCCTCAATAACCTGGGTTTCGGACAAATCAAATACCGAGCTATGGGCGTTGTGATTAAAGTCGATTGAAACTAACGGGAGGTCGTTAGTGCCGAGGATCCCTTTGAGCGATCCACTTGCAGCCGCTGCTGAAATTGCGTCGTTAATTTCTTCTACGCTGGTTTTTTTGCCAGGTGTAAAAGTAAAGTCAATCAGCGATACATTTGGTGTTGGCACGCGGACTGATGTGCCATCCAACTTGCCATTTAATTCAGGCAGAACCAAGCCAACCGCTTTTGCCGCGCCGGTTGACGTTGGGATCATAGATGCAGATGCTGTCCGCGCCCGGTGAAGATCGCTGTGTAATGTATCAACAGTGCGCTGATCGCCAGTAAAAGAGTGGATGGTTGTCATAAAGCCGCGTTCAATGCCGACAGCATTGTTCAACACATAGGCAACAGGTGCAAGGCAGTTGGTAGTGCACGACGCATTTGAGATCACAGTATGATGGTCGGTGATTTGGTCAGAGTTCACGCCGTAAACAACCGTAATATCTGCGCCATCAGCCGGGGCTGAAATGATAACCCGCTTGGCCCCGGCTTCTATGTGCGCAGAAGCTTTTTCTTTACTCGCAAAAAAACCGGTGCATTCAAGTGCTATATCAACGTTTAATTCTTTCCATGGCAAGTTTGCAGGATTGCGCTCTGCAGTAACGCGAACGGGGCCTTGGCCTGCATCCATTGTATCTCCAACGACTTTAATGTTTTGCGGCAAAATGCCGTGTGTTGAGTCGAATTTCAAAAGATGTGCATTGTCTCGAGCGGAACCCAAATCATTAATGCAGACGACTTTAATCTCATCATTATTGGATTCTAAAATTGCCCGATAGACCAAACGACCAATTCTGCCAAACCCATTAATAGCTACCCGTGTTGCCATTATTTTCTCCGTTTATAAAGAACAAAAACAAAAAATATTGTTGGGGTTACACATTAACAAATAAAGCCCCATTATTACAGCGCACAATCCTAAGTTATGCATGCTTCGTCAAGCCCTGATACCTTATCTCAGCCATGGGATTAATTTAAGGTAATCCGACGGTTGACCAAATTATAGCCAAAGGCGTAATATCTATAACGAATAGGAGAGTATAAAAAATTATGGTAACTACTTCGTCACAAAGTTCTCCTTCCATGCAGTTGGCTGAATCAAAACTTGATGCAGCGCTAACCAGGCTGGAAAGAACCTTGGATACGAGATCAGTTTCTTCTGGCAGATCTGATAGGCTAAACGATGAACTAGATTTAATGAAGGCAGAAATTTTACAATTAAAGAAGAAAAATCAGGTGATCTCTAGCCGTCTTGGTGGCGCGATTGAACGCTTGAAAAAAGTTTTGGAGCGCTGATATGGCTCAAGTCACCGTCACTATTAATGGCAGGAAATATGAGATCACTTGCGATGATGGTCAGGAAGCACATTTGACGCGGCTTTCTGAATATGTTGACCGTCGAGTAGATGAACTCGTCGCGGCTGTTGGTCAAGTTGGTGATGCACGCTTGCTCGTCATGACGAGTTTGTTGGTCGCGGATGAACTTTCGGAAGTTTATACTGAACTTGAGTCGTTCAGAGATGAGAGGCCTGCTCCATCTGACAGCATTTTAGGCGCGGGCGATATTTTATCTATGGCAAAGCGGATAGAAAGCATTGCGGACAAGCTCGAAGCTAGCTAAGTATAGATGTGACGCTGCGGGGCCCGGATAAGCGTGACAAATCTCCAGGGCCAATATTTACCAATCGGGAGCTGTCCCTGTCTTACCCCTGGGTAGGATATATGGTGCCCACCTAGACCTACCGGCCTAGGATGATTAGACGCAAAACGACCCATGCGGCGTCAACTACTTTGCGAAAGAACTGCAATTGGATAAACGGTGTTAAAAGATCAATTGCGGAAACAAGCGAGATTGCGACGCGTTGACCTGGCTAAAGCGGTTGGTATTCAGTTTGGTGCTAATTTGGTTGATCAATTTTTTCTAAACTTTGCAAAAGAGACACTAACCCCTGGGATAAATATTGCAGGCTATTGGCCAATCTTCTCCGAAGCCGATGCGAAGCCTCTATTGAATGCCCTTCATCAAAAAGCCTGCACGTGTTTTCTACCCGTTGTTGTTGCTCATGGGTCATCACTCATTTTTCGAGAATGGCAGCCGGGAGATGAATTAGTAACGTCAGATATTGGTATTCTGGAACCGGATGCAGACAAGCCAGTGGGTGTGCCGGACATTCTACTGCTGCCATTATTGGCGTACGATAAGCAAGGCTATCGAATGGGATATGGGGGTGGATATTATGACCGGACACTCTCCGATCTTCGGGATTCTGACAAAATCACGGCTATTGGTATTGCCTATGCGGGGCAGGAAGTTAATAATGTGCCGTATGAGAATTTTGACCAGCGCCTCGATTGGGTGCTTACCGAAAAAGGCGCCCAAGAATTTTAGGGACCATTTATTATAGATTAAGGCTACTCAAATGAAGCTGGTTTACTTTGGTGATGTAATGGGAAAATCAGGGCGGAGCGGTCTGGACACGCATTTGCCGACGGTTATCGAAAAACTTGTACCTGATTTTATTATTGTAAATGGTGAGAACGCTGCGCACGGCTTTGGTATCACCGAAAAAATATGCCACCAATTTTTTGATCTTGGTGTTGATGTCATTACGACCGGAAATCACGCTTGGGATCAACGTGAGGTCATTAGTTATTTCGATAGGGAGCCTCGCTTGCTACGCCCACTAAATTACCCAGAGCTAACGCCGGGGAATGGTGCAGGGGTATTTTTAGCTCGTAATGGCGCAAAAGTTTTTGTTGGCCAGATAATGGGCCGACTATTCATGGACCCGCTCGACGATCCCTTTGGGGCGATAGATAAAGCTCTTTCAAAGCATAAACTCGGAGAAACGTTTGATTGTGCTGTTGTTGATGTTCACGCAGAAGCAACTTCGGAGAAAATGGCTGTGGGGCAATATTTGAATGGCCGAGTTTCGCTGGTTGTTGGAACGCACTCTCATATCCCAACCGCGGATGCGCAAATTTTAACCAAGGGCACAGCCTATCAAACGGACCTTGGAATGTGCGGTGACTATGATTCGGTGATTGGCATGAAATCAGATGTAGCTATAGGACGTTTCAAGAAGAAAATGCCGCAGGAGCGCTTGTCACCCGCGGAAGGCGAGGGAACAATATGCGGCGTCTACCTAAAAACTAACGATTCGACTGGCTTTGCCACCCACATTGAACCTATCCGCCTAGGCGGGCGTTTGACACAGCAGTTGCCTGCTTAATTAATTCTCATTAGCGGCACCATCTAAAATGCCAGAAATTTAGATAATCCTCTGTCATAGCGATAGAATCAGCGACGGTATTTTTTGATACTTAGAATACCTTTGACGTTAATGCTGTTTTTAAAAATATCATGTTCGGGTTAATACTCTATCGTCTTTAATGAAAATTCTAATTTTTGTTATTTTTTTATATTATCATGCAATTATTTTATACGCTCTTTGTGTTGAAAATGCGTGTAATCAAAATGATGTGTGTAAAGAAATATTCTTTTAATTATTCAGAAAAAACCTACTTTGGCCTGATCAGGGCACTGCAATGATCAGCTTTTTTTCTGCCTATTGAATTATTCTAGTAGCTTTCCAGAATGAAATTATAAAGACGTACACCTTGGGGGTGTGAAAGTAAAATAAGTATGCTAATGTTGGAGCCTTCATATCAGAAGAAAGAAAAAGAATAGATAAATGGCTGGTCATTCACAGTTTTCAAATATTATGCATCGCAAAGGTGCGCAGGATAAAAAGCGTGCAAAAATTTTTGCTAAACTTATTCGTGAGGTCACAGTTGCAGCGAGGTCCGGTATGCCCGATCCTGATGCTAACCCAAGGCTTCGCTCAGCTATTATTGCCTGCCGCGCAGCCAATATGCCCAAAGATAATATAGAGCGCGCGATCAATAAAGTCGCAGGTGGTGATGATGGGATCGCATATGATGAAGTGCGCTATGAGGGCTATGGTCCTGGTGGTGCAGCAATCATTGTAGAAGCTTTGACCGATAATCGTAATCGTACAGCTTCTGATGTGCGGACAGCTTTTGCAAAAAATAGCGGAAACTTAGCAGAAACTGGTGCAGTGAGCTTCATGTTTGACCGCATGGGGGCATTCCACTACGCAGCGGAGGTTGGCTCTGCGGATGACGTGTTTGAAGTAGCACTTGAAGCGGGTGCTGAGGATGTTGTGAGCAGTGAAGCTGGCCATGATATTTTCTGTCAGCCGGATGATTTTCATAACGTCAGTGAAGCTTTATCGACAAGGCTCGGTGATCCAAAATCTGCCCAGTTGGATTGGCGTCCTCAAAATACGGTTGAGGTTGATGAACAAGCAGCCAGTACAATGATTCTTTTGTTGGAAACATTAGAAGACAATGATGATGTTCAACGCGTCTCGGCGAATTTTGAAATTTCGGATGAGTTGATGGCCAAGTTGAGCACTTAAATTACCTGTAATAATTAGCGCTTATTTAACAGGTGCTATAATAGCCTGACGGACTATTCTTACATTTGGGAATGTTGGGGGAATATGAAATTACTCGGCATCGATCCAGGGCTTCGTAATACCGGCTGGGGAATTATTGAATCCGAAGGCAGTCGTATTACCTATGTAGGTGATGGCGTGGTGAAAAGTGACGCCAAGCTATCCCTTGCGGAACGGCTTGTGCAATTACATGATGGTCTCCTTAAAATTCATAAAGAATTCCAGCCTGCAGAAGCCGCTGTTGAGGAAACTTTTGTAAATGTTAACCCGTCTTCTACTCTCAAGCTAGGCCAAGCACGCGGTATTGCCTTGTTTGTGCCATCAAAATTTGGTTTACCAGTTTTTGAGTATTCACCTAATCTTATAAAGAAGTCAATTGTTGGGTCGGGACATGCGTCGAAGGAACAAGTACAAATGATGGTCAATGCCTTATTGCCGGGCTGCAACTTTGAGTCAGCCGATTCAGCGGATGCACTAGCTATTGCGATTTGCCATTCCCATCATCGAAAATCTACCGGACTTTATGCGCAGGTATTGAAGGCAAATCGATGATAGCCAAACTGACAGGGCTAGTCGACCAAATCGGCGAAGGGCATGTTATCATCGACGTAAAGGGTGTTGGCTATTTGGTTTTTTGCTCGAACAAGACTTTAAATATTTTAGCAGCCGCTGAGGGTACTGTCTCGGTTATGATTGAAACTCATGTCCGTGAAGATCATATCCATCTTTATGGCTTTGGTGATGAATCTGAGCGGGCGTGGTTTAATCTTTTGACAACTGTGCAGGGTGTTGGTGCGAAGGTTTGCCTCGCGATTTTATCAGTTCTGTCGCCTGATAATTTGATGCAAGCGATAGCTGCACAAGACAAAGCTACCGTTAGTAGATCTCCTGGCGTTGGGCCAAAACTCGCAACCCGTATTATTACTGAACTCAAAGATAAAATTGAGGGCATTGCGACCGTGTCAAAAACGACAACGTTGGAGAATAATATTGCTCTTGCCGACTATACTAGTCAATTTATTGATGATGCAGTCTCTGCTTTGGTTAATTTAGGCTATTCCAAATCAGATGCGTTTGGCGCTATTCATCAATCGGCCAGGAAATTAGGTCTTGACGTTACTGTTGAGGTTCTGATCAAAGATGGCCTTTTGGTTTTAAATACCAATGAATGATCCTGATAATTTAGATCGTTTGATCGCACCGGATTTAAGTTCTGATGATGTGAGTGATGCGCAAACACGCCCGCAAACTTTAGATAATTTTGCCGGGCAGCGCCCAGTTTGTGATAATCTTCGGGTTTTTATTAAGGCCGCCCGTGGTCGAAGAGAAGCCATGGATCATGTGTTACTGTTTGGTCCTCCAGGACTTGGTAAAACAACTTTGGCTCAAATAGTATCACGTGAATTGGGTGTTGGTTTTCGGGCAACTTCTGGTCCGGTGATTTCTAAAGCGGGGGATCTGGCCGCAATTCTCACTAATCTTGAAGCGCGCGATGTCCTCTTCATCGATGAGATCCACCGACTTAGCCCTGCGGTTGAAGAAATTCTGTATCCGGCGGTTGAGGATTTTCAGCTTGATCTTGTGATTGGTGAAGGACCAGCGGCGCGCTCTGTTCGTATTGATTTGCAGCCCTTTACACTAGTCGGTGCAACGACACGCTCTGGTTTAATCTCGACACCGCTTAGGGACCGTTTCGGAATACCGCTGCGGCTCTCATTTTATAGCGCTGAAGAGTTACAAGGTATTATCAGCCGAAACGCTCGCATTCTTAAACTTGATCTCAGTAATGATGGTGCGGTTGAAATTGCTAAGAGGTCGCGTGGAACCCCACGTGTGGCGGGGCGGCTTTTAAGGCGTGTACGAGATTTTGCGACAGTTGAGGGTAATTTAACAGTTGATGCTAAAGTCGCGGATGCGGCGCTTAATCGATTGGATGTTGATGCGCTCGGACTGGATTCTATGGATCGACGCTACCTTAAGTGCATTGTGGATAATTATGGTGGCGGCCCGGTTGGGGTTGAGACGCTATCAGCAGCTCTTTCCGAGGAGCGAGATACCATAGAAGAAGTGATTGAACCTTATCTCATTCAGCAGGGGTTGTTAATGAGAACCTCTCGGGGTCGCATGTTGGCTGAGGGGGCTTACCGTCACCTTGGCCTTGCGGCACCGAATAATCTCAAGCAAATGGAATTGCACGCTCTTGACGATGAGGAGAGCAGTGATGATTAGGATTCAGTCTTTGCCAGAGGGTGTTATTGAGAACAACCATCGTTTTCCTTTTAGGGTTTATTATGAAGATACGGATTCTGGCGGGGTAGTTTATTACTCCAATTATTTAAAATTTGCGGAGCGGGGACGTACAGAAATGTTGCGTGAGATCGGCTTCAAACATCAAGTTATGAAAGATAAACTCGGTGTTGGCTTTGTCGTTAGAACGTGTAATGCGGATTACCAAAAGCCCGCTCATCTCGATGACTTGCTAGAAGTTGAGACCAAAATTATAGAGGTTAGTGGGGCTAGCATTCAAATGCGACAAACCATAACGCGAGATAACGAAACGTTAGTCGTTATGGATGTAAAATTAGCCTGCATGAGTTCTGAAGGTGCTGCAGTGCGTATCCCTAAAGAAGTGCAAACCCGAATGGCTAAATTAATAATATCTAACGGTGAGGATTAAAGATGGATGGCAATGCAGTAGAGGTCTTGCAAATGGCAGGTGTTGTTGCGGCAACTGACTTTTCGATATGGGGCTTGTTTTTGAAGGCTGATATCTTGGTGAAGGCTGTGATGATGTCTTTGTGTATAGCATCAATTTGGTGTTGGGCGATTATCGTCGAAAAAACCCTGCGGCTTAGAAAGTTAAATAGAGCCGCGTCGGAGTTTGAAGATAGTTTTTGGTCCGGGGGCTCATTGGATACGCTCTATGATCGGGTTGGGGCTCAGCCTAGAGATCCTATGTCGGCCGTTTTCGCTGCCGCGATGCGGGAATGGCGACGGTCTAGGGAAAAAACTAGTGCGCGTGACAACGGCTCTAGCTTGATGGAACGCATTGATCGGGTGATGAATGTTACCGTTAACCGGGAAGTGGAACGGGTCGAGCGTCAAATGACAATCTTGGCCTCTACTGGGTCGACAGCACCCTTTGTTGGTTTGTTTGGCACGGTTTGGGGCATTATGAACAGCTTTCAGGCGATCTCGATAACAAAGAACACCAGCCTCGCTGTTGTGGCTCCTGGTATTGCCGAAGCTTTATTTGCGACGGCCCTTGGGTTGGTAGCAGCTATTCCAGCAGTGATTGCTTACAATAAAATTTCAAAAGATACCGACCGTTATGCTGCGCGGTTGGATGATTTTGCCAATGAATTCTCCGCTATTGTGTTACGTCAAATGGAAGGGCGCGAATAGCATGACCATGGCGCCAAGTAGCAGCGAACGAAGTGTACGCGGAGGACCTAGTAGACGGCGTAAGCAGTCTCGCCCAATGGCCGATATCAATGTGACGCCCATGGTCGACGTGATGCTAGTTCTGCTGGTTGTCTTTATGGTAACCGCGCCTTTATTGACAGTTGGTGTACAAGTTGATTTACCAAAGACTAAATCCGTCCCCATTCGCGATCAAGTGGAACCGCTTGCGGTTACAGTAAAAGCCAGCAGTCAAATTTACCTGCAAGATAAAGAAGTCAAACTCGCTGCGTTGGCAGCCCGGCTTATTGCCATTACCGGCGCTAATCCAGATGTTCGTATTTTTGTCCGAGGTGATAAATCGGTTCAATACGGGCGCGTAATGCAGGTTATGGGGACGCTCAATGCGGCGGGATTCAAAAAAGTCGCTTTGATCACGGAAATGCCACAATCGCCTTCTAAAAAAAATTCAAGTAAGAAATACCGCAAAAAATCTGGGAAGAAATAGGCTAAATGCGTTCAAGTATTATAGTTTCGATTATTCTGCACGCGGCTGTAGTTTTTGTTGGCATATATGGGTTACCATCCATCCGTAAACCAGCGGTACCCGAAGATATTCCAATGATAGTTGAAATAGTGCCCCTGGGACTAAGGACTAATCTACCCATCGCGCCTAAACCTGATAGGAAGCCGTTAAAAAAGGCAGAAGTAAAAGCACCAAAACCACTGCCAGCGGCAAAACCTAAAAAAGTGCCACCACCGGAGCCCACACCAGAGTTAAAGCCGAAAGTAGTCGCTGCACCGTCCCTAGAGCCTAAGCCAATTAAAAAACTGAAACCAAAACTAAAAATAGAAGCCAAGATAGAGCCAAAAACCCCTCAGAATTTAAAGAAAGCAAAACCTCAACGTAAACCAGTGGCTCCGGACCGTTTTGCTATGGTTTTAAAAAACCTTGAGAAAGATTTGAAAAAGGCGGTACCAAAAGCCAAGCCATCTGAGAAAAAAAGAGAAAAATCTGAATCTGACCTTATGGCAAGACTTTCTAAGTCGTTGTCGCGCAAACCGACAGAATTTGATCCCAATAGAAATGTCACCATTAGCGAACGGCATTCAATGATCAATCTGATTAAACGGACGATGGAGCCATGCTGGTTGTTTGGATCTCAAGCAGGATCCAAACAAGCGCAAGACATATTCATTGAAATAGAAGTTGCTCTCCGCCCTGATGGACATGTCTCACGAGCGAGTATTACCAATCGATCTCAATTGCAATCGGACAGGTTTAAATTGGCGGCGGGTGAAAGTGCCCTGCGCGCTGTTTTGAATCCGGAGTGCCAGCCTTATAAGCTACCGGTAAATAAATATGATGTCTGGAAAGATTTAAAACTTACATTTAATCCAAGAGAAATGCTAGGTAGATAGTGAGAATGTTGTTAGTCAAATCAATGACCCTAAATGTATAGGGCAAAAAGCTGGGTGATTTTATGAGAAGACCTAAGAATTTTATTGCAGGCGCAATTATTTCCACTTTTTTTATTATCTTGATTAATACGCCTGTAACGGCAGAACTTCGTGTGGATATTACCCGGGGGGTGGTCAAACCCATCCCTGTGGCTATAACGAATTTCCTAGGGGCTTCAGAAAAAGAACAGAATTTTGGCCGCAATATTTCTAAAGTTATTATAGCTGACCTTGTACGCTCGGGACTTTTTTCTGCTATCGATGATAAAGCGTTTATCGATGTTGAGCCGTCGCTTGATACCTTGCCTAAATTTGGTAATTGGCGGGTGTTGAAAGCGCAAGCGCTCTCGCAAGGTAAAGTAGAAATTGATGATGGCAATTTTTTGAAAGTTCAGTTCCGTCTTTGGGATGTTTTAGCGGAGCAACAAATGGACGGGCAGATTTATACCACGGTGCCAGGAAATTGGCGCCGCATTGCACATATTATAGCTGATTCTATATATAAACGCGTTACAGGTGAGAGCGGCTACTTTGATACGAGGGTTGTCTATATTGCTGAAACCCGCCGCGGCGCCCGAAGTGCTAAAGGTCGGGGACGTTTGAAGCGTCTTGCGATTATGGATCAGGATGGCGAAAATCATCTCTTTCTGACTGATGGCAGCTCACTTGTATTAACACCGAGATTTTCGCCATCAAGTCAGAAAATCACCTATATGTCTTATCACGGTAATAAGCCTCGGGTGTACCTATTTGATATTGATTCAGGCCGCCAAGAAGTGCTTGGTGATTTCCCGGGTATGACTTTTGCCCCGCGTTTTTCGCCGGATGGTAATAAAGTTATTATGAGTATGGCGAAAGATGGTAATTCTGAAATTTATACTATGGATCTTAAGACCCGTGCGGTTAAACGATTAACAAAGCATACCGATACTGATACCTCTCCGGATTTTTCTCCTGATGGTAAGCAGGTCGTTTTTAACTCTGACCGCAGTGGCTTGCAACAAATATACGTCATGGCTGCAAATGGTGGGCAGGCAAAGCGCATTAGTTTCGGTAAAGGTAGTTATGCGACGCCGGTTTGGTCTCCACGCGGTGACCTTATTGCTTTTACTAAAGTCACCCGAGGGAAGTTTTTCATTGGGGTCATGGATGTGGATGGCAAAGGTGAACGGTTGCTTGCGGAAGGTTTTCTAGTTGAATCACCAACCTGGGCACCGAACGGCCGCGTTATCATGTTTTTTCGTGAAACCCCAGTCAGTAAAAAGGGTGGTGTTGTCTCTAAACTCTTCTCAATCGACCTGACAGGGCAAAATGAACGCGAAATAGTAACCCCTATGGATGCATCTGATCCAGCATGGTCGCCAGTTCTTTCTTATGGTCGCCCTTGATTCCTTAGGTTTCATGGTTTATAATTCTAACATAAAATTTTTTTACTCATTTAATGCTTTCTTAGGGTAATTTTTATTAAAAACGTGCTATTGATTTTCCTAGTCAAACTGCGGTATTCCATGGTTTGTTTTTTTAACATACGTTCCGGTCAAGGGGACCAAGATATGAAATTTAAAAATTTAGTAGTTTTGTTTGCAGCAATATTTTTGTTGGCAGCTTGTGAGTCGACTTCAATTGAGACTGGTAGCGCCAGTGGTAATGGTAAGGGGCTGAAAAATCCAAATCCAAATCTAAATTCAAAAGGATTTTCTACTACGCCAGGGTCTGCTCAAGATCTAGTCAGTGTGGGTGATAGTGTTTTCTTTGGTCTAAATAAATCCAAACTTAGTTCAGTGGCACGCTCTGCCTTAGAAAAACAGGCGGTTTGGCTGAAAAAGTATGGCGCAGTTAAAGTTAATATAGAAGGACATGCTGATGAACGCGGTACGCGTGAATACAACCTAGCGCTTGGCGAGCGCCGCGCAAATTCAACTAAAGACTTTCTCGTAGCTTTGGGTGTTAGCCCAAACCGAATTAAAACTATTTCCTATGGTAAAGAACGTCCAGTTGCACTTGGTCATGCTGAATCATCTTGGTTGCAAAACCGTCGTGCGGTAACTAAAATTTTTGGTGCTGGTAGCTAACTTTATAATCGAAGTGTTGCGTAAAACGCCTGCCATCTCGGATATACGGGAAGGCGGGCGTATTTTTGTTATTGGCTAAGTTTAAGTTTTAGGCGAATAAAAGAAGTGCGTCTTTATATAGCTAAATATAGCTAAATTTGGGCTTCTAAATAATCTATAATTACTTTTTCGGAATGTAAAAAGCGAAGAGCACCATTTGAATGAATAAATGTATTAGTTATAGCATTATAGCATATGCAGCTTTGATTTTTGCAGTATCGGAAGGTATTGCACAGGATCAAAATTTAGAGGGTCTTTTTACCAAACTCAATCGACTAGAACGCGATATCCAATCACTTAATCGCCGGGTTTATATGCCTGGTCGGCTGACAAATCAGAGTTCGCAAGGTCCTACTGTAAATAGGCCCGTTGGAAACAGCGCTTATATTGCTAGGTCGGAAGGGCGTCTATCCCAGATAGAAGGTGGATTACAAAATACCACAAATCTGATAGAAAGTATTAGCCACAAAGTTGATGAGATGAAAGATAACCTCGATAAGGTCGTGAGGGATATTAATTTTAGATTGTCTCGGCTTGAAGGTGGGCTGGCAAGGACTGGCGTTGGACCCGCGGGCTCACCAAGGATTCCTTATTTGCCGAATGAAGCTGTCGTCCAACAAATTGGCCCATCGGGAGGTGGACCCGTGTTGTCAGAGGAAAAGCTTGGAAATTTAGGCCGTATTACCGAGGGTGATTTGAGTGCTTCTCAACAGGGTTCAAAAAATACATTATCTAACGGGACAGGGTCCCCTGGCATATCTTCTGCTCACTTATCCATATTGCCAAAAGGTACGCCGAGCACGCAGTACCACCACGCTTTCTCATTTCTACGCCGGACGGAGTATGATAAAGCAGAGTTGGCTTTTAAGGAATTTATTTTAAAGAACCCGAAAGACGCTCTGACGCCGAGTGCCCGTTATTGGTTGGGCGAATCGTTTTATGTGCGGGGCAGGTACCGCGATTCTGCCGAGGCATTCCTGCTAGCATACCAGCAAGCTCCTAAAGGATCAAAAGCACCCAATACATTGCTTAAGCTTGGAATGTCGCTAGCGAATTTGGAGAAGAAACAAGACGCATGTGCAACCTTCCGTAAGCTTTCTAAGGATTATCCAAATGCCTCGGGCAATATTAAAAAGCGTCTCAAGAAAGAAATTGGACGCGCAGGTTGTAAATAGACCAACTCCCAGTTGTGCTATTTCTTCAGGTGAGAGTGCAGCTTTATTTGCGCCCTTTAATAAATTTTTTGGCGACCGAAAAGCAATGGCGATTGCGGTCTCGGGTGGTGCAGATAGTATGGCGCTTTGTCTGCTAGCTGATGAATGGGCAAGGGCCAAGGGCCATCAAATTATTGCGCTTACCGTGGACCATGGATTGCGAGTAGGTACTAAGGAAGAAGGGCTGAAAATTGCGAATTGGCTTTCTGATCGCGGTGTTGCTCATCATATTTTGACCTGGCAGGGTACAAAACCAATGACAGGTATTCAAGCAGCCGCGCGCAATGCGCGTTACAAGCTTTTGGTCAACTGGTGCACGGATAATAATATAACTGGCTTTATGACAGCGCATCACCTTGAAGATCAAGTTGAGACTTTCTTACTCCGGGCGGAGCGTGGGAGTGGTTTGAATGGTCTAGCGTCAATGAATACCCTTACAAATATTAACGGAGTGGTGCTGATGCGACCACTCCTAAGAATCACTAAAAGTCGTTTGTACGCGAGCCTCACGCAGCGTGGCCAAAGTTGGGTCGAGGATCCATCAAACCAAAATCCCGCCTACCGGCGCACCAAGATGCGAAAACTTGTTGTGGAGTTAGAAACCCAGGGATTGACCCCACAAAAAATTTCTGACCTCATTAGCCATTTTGCCGGTCTGCGCCGTAAATTTGCTGATGTTGTTGCTGTGTTTTTTGACCGAGCGGTCCGGGTTCTCCCTGTTGGCTACGGAGTGGTGCACCTTGATATTTTACAAAGATTACCAGATCCTATTTTAGAGCGGGTATTAGTGCATCTTACGTCTATTTTAGGTGGAAAGAAATATCCACCGCGCCGAGACCGCCTTAAACGTGCTATGAAAAACATCAAATCTGATAGGATTTTAGGTTTTACCCTTGGAGGCTGCCGATTTATTGTGAAAGGTCATTCAATTATGATCTGCCGTGATCAGCGGGCTATTTCAACTCAGAAAGTTTGTGTTGGAAGTGCCTTGAATTGGGATGGTTTGTTCTTTATCGAGATCTCAGGGGTAGCTGGAATGACAGCAAATTTGTCGGCATTAGGAAAAAAAGGATGGCTAGAAATTGTACATAAAAGTCCAGAGCTAAAAAGAAATTCAATACCTTATGAGGTGCGTGTTACACTTCCATCACTGATTGATGCGCAGGGCGTTGTTGAGGTGCCAGGGCTTGGCTATCGGCGGGATGGTAAAGCAAAACTCAATTTGACTGTCAGTAAGCTCCAGTATGGTATGTTCAGTTTATAGAAATAATTAAACTAAAGGGGCATAATTGTTCCGAATAGCCTGGAATTATAGACATCTTTCGTGTAGAGATTTGATTTAAATCCTTGAAGAGGCCAATTTTTAGACTATTTGTATTTAAGGGTTTTATTTATTACAAATGACCATTCCCAAGTTAGCTGGCTGTGGTTTTAGTAAGGAAGGCAATTAAGGTGAATTTTAAGAAAAATATGGCCCTCTGGGTCATCATAGCGCTCCTTGTATTTACGCTGTTCAATATGTTTCAAGGTTCGTCCAAGTCGGGGCCTAATCAGTCGCTTGCATATTCTGATTTTCAGGGTGCAGTAGATAGTGGCGGTGTGCGTGATGTTACTATCCAAGGCAGAAAAGTTCTCGGCCATTATGGTGATGGGCGGGCCTTCAAAACTTATTTGCCGGATGACCCAACTCTTATTCCCAATTTGGTTAAGAAAGGGGTTCATATTAACGCGGTACCAGTTGAGGACGAACTTTCTCTCTTTAGTATTCTCATTTCTTGGTTCCCGATGTTACTATTGATTGGTGTGTGGATTTTTTTCATGCGACAGATGCAAGGTGGCGGTAAAGCCATGGGCTTTGGCAAATCTAAGGCAAAGTTACTGACCGAGAAAACGGGGCGCATAACTTTTGCTGATGTTGCAGGAATAGATGAAGCTAAGCAGGAGCTAGAGGAGATAGTTGAGTTTCTTAAAGATTCGGCTAAATATCAGCGCCTTGGTGGTAAAATTCCAAAAGGTTGTCTCCTTGTTGGCCCTCCTGGAACAGGTAAAACATTATTAGCGCGTGCGATTGCTGGGGAAGCAAACGTGCCATTCTTTACAATCTCTGGTTCTGACTTTGTTGAGATGTTTGTTGGGGTAGGTGCTAGCCGTGTCCGTGATATGTTTGAGCAAGGGAAAAAAAATGCTCCTTGCATTATATTTATCGACGAACTTGATGCAGTTGGCCGCCACCGTGGTGCAGGTCTCGGCGGCGGTAATGACGAACGTGAGCAAACTCTTAACCAAATGCTGGTCGAAATGGATGGTTTTGAATCTAACGAAGGTGTGATTTTGATAGCTGCGACGAACCGTCCAGATGTGCTTGATCCGGCTTTGTTACGCCCTGGGCGGTTTGACCGTCAAGTCACGGTGCCTAATCCGGACATTGTTGGTCGTGAAAAAATCATTAAAGTTCACATGCGTAATGTGCCGCTTGCCCCTGATGTGGTTGCTAAAACTATAGCACGAGGCACGCCAGGTTTTTCTGGTGCGGATCTCGCCAATTTGGTGAATGAAGCAGCATTATTGGCTGCGCGCACTGGTGGTCGTGTGGTTACTATGTCTAACTTTGAAAATGCTAAAGACAAAGTCATGATGGGTGCTGAACGTCGTTCCATGGTGATGAGCGATGACGAGAAAGCTCTAACCGCATACCACGAAGCCGGCCATGCGATTGTTGGTATTAATGTCCCAAAGCATGATCCGCTACATAAAGTAACAATAATCCCGCGTGGGCGCGCTTTGGGCGTGACCATGTCTCTACCTGAACGCGATAAATATAGTTATTCCAAGCTTGAGCTTAATTCAAAATTAGCAGTTATGTATGGAGGGCGCCTGGCTGAAGAGCTCATCTTTGGGCCGGAAAATATAACGACCGGTGCTGGTAATGATATTCAGCAAGCAACAAACATGGCCCGCCGGATGGTTACTGAATATGGCTTCAGCGACAAGCTTGGTCGTTTGCGTTATACTGATAACGACGAGGAGGTATTTCTTGGTCACTCTGTGGCGCGCCACAAAAATGTTTCTGATGCTACAGCTAAGCTGATTGATGAAGAAGTCCGTGGCTTGATTGAAATAGCAGAAGGGGTTGCCCGCAAAGTTTTGACTGATAAAGCGGATGATCTTGAAATGCTAGCACAAGCTTTGTTGGAGTACGAGACATTAAGTGGCGCAGAAGTTAATGCTCTTCTAAAAGGGGAGCCTATCGTTCGTCCTGACACAGATGATGGTTATTCCGATGGTCCTGTTAAATCTTCCGTACCTACAAGTGGTATGGGAGCAAAAAAAGGGACGGATAAAGGTCACGTCGGCGATTTTGATCCTGAGCCACAACCAGAAGGTTAACTTGCGTAGTTATGCAAAATTGTCATTAGCGCGACCGCTAATAATGGGCATCGTTAATGTTACCCCAGATAGTTTTACTGACGGGGGGGAATTTTTTAATACGGACGCTGCTATAGCTCACGGCTTGCGTTTATTAGGTGATGGTGCGGACATATTAGATATTGGAGGAGAGTCAACACGTCCTGGAGCAAGGCCCGTTGGCTCAAATGAAGAAGCACGGCGCGTTTTGCCGGTGATTACAGAGCTTGCGAAGTCGGGCGCGACCATTTCTATAGACACCCGCCACGCT
>Ga0114994_10000567_pt1 | contig 25200 bp, 17 predicted proteins | sample ArcticOcean_MG_C_9_FD_87043 | JGI IMG/M metagenome (GOLD analysis project Ga0114994, IMG submission 87043) | Marine microbial communities from western Arctic Ocean - ArcticOcean_MG_CB2_152 | ecosystem: Environmental > Aquatic > Marine > Oceanic | place: Arctic Ocean: Canada Basin | collected...
GCCAGCGCGCGCTCGTCGACCAGCTCCGGCGGCGCAAGGCCGGCCTCGACCGGGGCGCCGCGCCGCGCCGCCTCCAGCGGGCGCGCTTTGAGCGCCTCCGCGCGCTCCTCGCGGCGCGCCTCGCGGCGCGCGGTGCGCGCGCGCCCGGGGCCGCCGCGGCCGAGTACGACCTCGGCCACGCGCGCGTCGCGCAGTTCGCGTAGCTCCGCCGCCGCCGCGCGCGCCCCGCCCCATCTTGCCCCCCGGAGTACTCCCCGGCCCCGCTACCCGCCCCCCCCGGGGGGGCTCACAGGAAGAGTAACAAATACAGCATCGCCGCGACTCCCACTCTCAGGGGCTGCCAGTGCCATGTGCAACTTCGCCATTCTGAGCAGAGAGGAGGCCCTTGAGGGCTCGTACCTTTTAATGGGTCTTCGGTCGCTGCCAGTGAGTCCTTCAAGTTAATTTTTGTTATCATTATTACTGAAGTAGTACTTAACTTGACTCGGAATATTCTTCTACTACTTACTATTTCAAGCCATCGCGTGTGAATCGGTGTGCCAGTGACTCACGGTCACTCGAATCGTAATGATCGCCGACGGTCCGCCGTGACCGTCACGGTGGCCGCGGCCGGAGTACGTGGGACTCGAACTCGGGGAGGGTCTGGGATATATCATGATATATCACTAGTATCATGCTAGTGACAATAGCGTGAGCGTGACCGCGCGACAGGCCTACCAGGCTCGGCCCGGCAACCGTGACTCGAAGCCTGCCAGTGAGAGGGCCGCGGCCCGGTGTGGCCTGAGCAGCCTGAGAGTAATGAGACTAGCCTGAGATTATAAAAATTACTTAGAAACTGCTGTTACTAGTACACCGTGACCCGGCCCCGGTCCGGCCCGGGGGCCGCGCGGCCACTGGCAGGAAACCCGGCAGCGGCGGGCCGACTCAGGCTCCGAGTCGAGCTCGGCCCAGCCCGGGGACTCGGACTCAGAGTCATGTTCTAGTAGTAGCCTGAGGCTCAGGCTGCCAGTGAGCCTGCCAGTGCCAGTCAAGGTGCCAGCCTGAGTGACCGTGAGTCCATGACTCGGGCTAAGTAAGTATCTATAGCCGCCTGGGTACTCTTCATATAGCTGCCAGTCACGTCACGGTCACGGTGTACTCAGCAGGCTAGTATAACTTCAAGTTGCCAATCCGAGTCACCGTGACGATGAAGCACCATCATGATGACCCGGACTGGCCGCCGGGCGGCCGCGTCTCCAGGGTGCGACGCAAGATCTTTAAATACGTGTTCGGTAAGTGTTTTGGCCCAATTCTAAGTGTTCGGGGTAAGTGTTTGGACGAAATTCTAAGTTTGGGCGGGTTTTAGTGGCTTCGGGTTTTTGCATAAGGGGGCTAAAAATGAGTACAAACCGGAAATTCCCGGCGTATGGGGGTGTGTCCGGTCAGAGGCACGTAGCCGGTGGCTATGTTGCGGCGAAGGGGGTTCAGGGGCGCCGATAGGGGCAGTCGCGCGCCCCAAAATGTAAGTCACGGTGTTTCGACCAAAATGTAAGTGTTAGGGGCAAGTGTTTTGGACGGTTGGTAAATGTTTGGAGACCTCTCGGAGAGGGGGAAGTAAACGTTTGGTAACTGTTTGCAAGCGTCGCACCCCAGGGGTCATCTCAGCCTGAGGACTCCTGATTGGTAGATACCCGGGCCACTGGGACGGAAATTATAAACGAGGCGAGTAAGCACGTGTGTGCACCTTGGCTCTAGTGCCCAGCCCCCGGTGACCCGCTCGGGCTGCGAGCTATAGCTGTCGTCAACTTGGACTCAAAACGCTACGTTAAATAAGGTAAATAAAGTATACAATGTAAACGAGCTTGTAGCACAGCACGTAACGCCCACGACCAATCACCATGCAAGATGGTGCAAGACCAGGACAGCAGATTATCGAAATCATCCTGCCAACCTATTCCATGAACCCGGCCGAAGATGAAAAATTCTACCCTTCAAAAATCAGACAAATATGCCACGAGGCGTTAATGGATGAGCTAGATAATAAAGAGTATTTCGAGAATGGTGCCAAAGAATGGATCTTAACCATTGGGAATAAAATAAAAAGTCAGGCGAAGAGCCTCAATTTACCACGATACAAAGTAATTGTGCAAGTCACAATTGGACAAATGAAAGACCAAGGTGTGAGTGTCGCGTCGAGGTGCCTCTGGGATCTTCTCTTTGATAATTACACTTCTGTTAATTATACGAACTCTTCCCTATGGGCTAATGCGATGGTTTTCGGGTTATATACCGATTGAATTGAGTCATCTTTGGTTCCATGGCGTGAGGGCTAAGGTGCAGATGTTATTACCACCGTGATAATTTGTGCTGGAGTGTAGCGCGCATAATAAATGAAACTGAGCGTTTAGTACACCGAGGACAATGACAAGTTGTGTCCCATCTCAACACCATTTTTTTAAGAGGTTGCATTCAGAGACCGCTTTGACCCCTGTACGCTATGCGCGTGGGCAAATCGATCTCTAAGCTAGAATTGATCTTAAACGTGGAGAACTGCGGCTCAGAGGACAATAGGGTATGTTTCATGTGATTGACACGTTTCTCAAGGACGGCACATAAAGGGGCGCAACTCAGGCCTCAAGTTGCCAGTGAAATTGAACAATTTCGCACACGAAAAACCAAGCTTAGCACTCCGATATTGATAATGATAAGAGCGAAACTTGCTACGAAGGAGCTTAGCCTGAGGGGGGCGGCTCACACCCCGCCAGAACACGCGGCAGGCTTTATATATAGTCTAAGGCTTTTTTAGATGGGTGGGGAACGAGGGGGCCGCCCGCGTCCCCATAGGCAGGTAAACCCCATTTAGCCATGGTAAGAATAAGTATTACTCCGTCCTCGATTTGCAATTTGACAAGAGGCGACTCGGAAACCGTGACACGGCGGCGTTTCAAGTTAATATTAGAAATCGCTGCTGCAGTAAAATTTTTATACGAGGATAATTCCGCTTCAGGACTCTGTTTCCGGCATTGAATACCCGCTACGGGGGATTGAAACTTTGCTCTAACTTTTTTTCCGAGCCTCGGAGTCCTGATGTTTTTAATATATGTACAGGCTTGTACAGCGTAACTGCCTGGAAAAAATGGCGACGCAAACAACCGCCACTTATGCTGCGATCAGAGAGGGGCGATACGAAGACGCTGTACGACACCTTACTTTGCAACGTCAGGCGTTCCCTCGCTCCCGGGCAGCACTATCTCTGTTAGGATTCTGCTACTACCACCTGCACGACTTCCGATCTGCCGCACAGACCTACGAGGAGCTTGTAATGATTTGTCCTAATATCGAAGAGTAAGTTCATTCGCAGTCCACGTAGCGTAAAGCGATTTTAGGTACAAGCTCTATTATGCACAAGCACTGTACAAGGCGGGACTATATGCCGATGCAATTAGAGCAGCTCTTCGAGTTAATGGTCCTCAATTCGCACAGCAGATGATATCTCTCCAGGCGGCTATCAAGTACGAGCAAGACGAATTGAGTGGGTGTAAATCCTTACTTGATCGATGTCTTACAGATGATCCAGAAACCATTATAAATTATGCAGCTGTCGCTTTCAAGGAAGGTCATTACGACAGTGCGCGCGCAAAGTACGTCGAGGCCATGAATACTCTTGGCTACCAAGCAGATTTTGCATGCAATGTGGCCCTTTGCTACTACAAGCAAAAACAATACGCAGCTGCACTAAAAAGCTTGACAGAGATTATTGAGCGTGGTGTGCGCGAGCATCCGGAATTGAGCGTCGGTAGCAACACCGACGGAATTGATGTGCGGAGTGTTGGAAATAGTTCGGTGTTACAAGAGACTTGCCTAGTCGAGGCATTCAATCTCAAGGCAGCTATTGAATTTCAAGAGGGCAACTTAGATGCCGCCAAGGAAGCACTGAGTGACATGCCGCCGCGCCAGGAAGAGGAGCTAGATGCAGTCACACTGCACAATCAGGCACTTTTGCATATGGACGAAGATCCATCCACTGGGTTCCGGAAATTAAACTTTCTTTTGTCAAACCCTCCTTTCCCGCCAGAGACGTTCGGAAATTTGCTGCTTTTGCACTGTAAGTTTGGATATTACGACTTGGCCGCCGACATTCTTGCGGAGAATACCCATCTCACCTATAAATTCTTACCCAATGAGCTTTTTGACTATCTGGATGCATCAATAATGGTGCAAACATCCCCTGAAGAGGCGTATCGGAAGTATGACGACCTCACAAACAAGCATATAGACCAGCTGCGCAAGTTGACCAAGGCCATCCAAGATGCACGAATTTCTCGTGACAACGAGGCGATCAAGCAATCACTAAAGCTCTATGACGAAGCGCTTGAACGATATATTCCCGTGCTCATGGCCATGGCTCGTGTCTACTGGGACAATGAGAACTACCCCATGGTTGAGCGCCTCTTTCGCCAGAGTGCAGAGTTCTGTTCGGAGCACGAAGTGTGGAAGCTCAATGTCGCGCATGTGTTTTTTATGCAGGAATCAAAGTTTAAAGAGGCGATCCGTTACTATGATCCAATTGTAAAAAGAAAGTCCGAGAACATCCTAGATGTACCTGCTATAGTGCTCGCCAATCTTTGTGTATCGTACATTATGACGTCTCAAAATGAGGAAGCTGAAGAGCTAATGCGAAAGATTGAAAAAGAAGAAGAACGTCTCGCCTACACTGAACCAGAACGACTTTGTTACCACCTTTGCATCGTCAACCTTGTTATCGGTACGCTCTACTGCGCCAAGGGGAATTTCGAATTTGGTATTTCTCGGATCATAAAGTCGCTTGAACCATACGACAAAAAGCTTGGACCTGATACTTGGTACTACTCTAAACGTTGCTTCCTTGCACTAGCAGAGAATATGGCCAAGCACATGCTCATGTTGAAGGACACGTCTGTTCATGAAATTATCAGCTTTTTGGAGGCATGCGACTCGCACGGTATTAATATTACAACTGTTATCACACCAGCCGTGGATCCGGACGGCAAACGCCCTACAGTGGCAACGCACAACGTTTCATACGAAGCCCGGCAACTTAAAAAAATCTTTCTTAAGCTCAGAGATTAGGTGTATGCAACTAGGCGATCTCTTCCCCGGAGAAATTGGCAGGCGGGACACAGCTATCTGAAATGAGCCGCTGGTGCCTGAGGTTGTGGCGTTCATGAGAGTACATGCCGTTCAGGCGGGACATGAACGGCGCTCAGCGCGCTCCAATTGGGTGCCTGAAGTTGTGCCGTGCTCTAGTGCCGTGCTTGTATGAGCCGACTGCGAAGCTGCGTGATGATCACAACTTCTACTTCTAGTGTATAAATCATCGGCCTATAGTTGTGTATATCTTGCCATGTCATGCGGAGTCACCCTCGTGTCATGGGGTGTCATGTGGGCTTTGGTACTGCCGGTCGCCACCGTAGAGCAAGGGTAATATGGGTTTGAATCTCGCTTCACGATACTATAGGCCCAGACAGGCCCCTGGCAAAATTTATTTTCGTTGTACAGGCACACACCAGCAAGAGGGGGGAAACGATTTAGCTAAGCGCACGTACATGAAGGGTACGGGAGGGGTCGTTTAAGTCGGGGGGGTACTTAGGCAGGATGCGTTGGTGTGGGATGCCCGACAAGGCGTATCGATTTGGAGACGCTGTGGAGGTTCGTCTCTCCGCGAACGACGCCGCCGACGAACCAAAACTGCCAAACGGCGGGCACCGGCGATAGAAGTACGCGTCGTCCGTATTGTAGTCGGTCTTAGAGCGGTGGTTTGTCCCCACGGGGCCACTGCTCTTAGATAAAATTGGCTGAAGTTGCCGCTTTTTAGCTTTGTTTAGCTAAAATTAGTGGTTTTTAGCTTTGTTTAGCTAAAGTTGGCTACCCAAAAACCCTAAAAAATTGGCGCTGCCGCCCAAGAAGGTGGCGCACCGCTGAGACTGGGCTTCATCAAGAGCACCTAGGCACCGACCACCCGGGCAAACGCAAATTACTCTACAGTGCGGGCTTTCTATATATGTACGGGTTTTTAACTCAGCTCAATGTCGCCTAGCACGGCTGTATTTTGTCCCCACCACGCCGCGCTTATTTCGGGTAACGCCCCACACCCCCCCGGAGGTATGGGGCCCAAAGTTACGGCGTGTTGGGGGGAAAGCGTCGAGATATCGTCCCTTGAGTCCGAGTAGGGGGATGCTGGTGTGTGCCTGTATCACCGTGACTGGCATCGTCCGGGAAACCCGGCCCCCGCCCCTTCACCACCCTCTAGAGAGGCCCTAATAAGCCGGGGTTGGTACTGAAATCATATATATGGATGGGAACAAACGGATCGGGTGGTGCGAAGTTATGAGGCCGAGCCTCAAATGACAAAACTGTCACGGTGACTCGGACCCGCGGCGAAATCTCAGGCTACTATAGATAGTAGCTTGCGAGAGGGGCCCCGGGTTGTCCCGTTAGTGGCGACGGTGCCCAGACTGGAGAAAAAATGATATAGTGGCCTAGTACTATCGTATCGAGAAAAAATGATATAGTGGCAGCCTGAGGTGCTTTAAGTTGGAGCGGCGGCCGCCGGGCCCCGGGCGGCAGTTCAATGAAAAGAGCCATCAGGAGCTACTCTCCAAGGGTGCCAGTGCGTCGACCGACCGCTTGCTCCACGTACTAGGCGACGGCCCTAACCCTAGTAGATGTCGCCGCTGGATTGGCAAATTGCAATTGCCACGTCCTTAAGATGAGCCTGAGTGCAGCTGAAAGGCCCGGGGGACGCGGACTATAGAACCACCTATTCATTTTGCGTGAGCCGCTCGTTATTCTGGCGTCCCCTTTCAGTGCACCACACGACAAGCACAGCTGTTTTGGGCAGCTTTCGGACGCTAGGCTACGGGTTTTAGGCAAAAATACGCAGGTGCGCATGTCCTTAAAATGAGTGCAGCGGATTAGGGTTGCGGATCATAGAACCCTCCATTCATCCGCTGCGAGCTACCCCGCGTTTTTTTGGCTGTGCCAATTGGTGCATCTCTTGCCCCGCATGATCCTAGTGAGCTTACGCAACCCGACCGTCAACTTTAATCCAAAAATCGAATTCCGTCCAGGTAAATGGCCCCGTAACTCGGCGCGTTCGCATCCGCGCGCACCGCGCCCAATTACTTTCGTAGGCGGATGCAGCCGGACGACACACAGCAGCAAACACGGCAGCAATTGGCCGCGTTCTCGCTGAGAAAACGGCCAAAAACCATGAAAAATGACATTCGATAGCCTTTTTTGATGCATTTTCGAGCCGGACGGGCCACCACAGCGTCGGATATCGTCGTCCGTGTGGCCGCCGACGATCTGCGACACTTTGCAGCAACGTGTTTCCATGTGATGTCGGTTTATGCGTGGTCCACGTTCTCGCCGTAAACGTCGAGTCCGTCGATTTGGCAAACCAGCTGTCAGAGAAAGACTTCATCGACGCGTCTCGATTGCGCCGTGCGATGAAGCCATTCTCTGACAGCTGGTTTGCCATATTGAGCCCAAACGGGCGTATCGGGCTGCCTCCACTGGCTGAATCGACTTTGTCAATTTGGCAAACACTGCTGCAAGGTGGCTTCATCGGCGCATTCCGTTTGCGCCGTGTGATTAAGCCCTTAACAAGGAGCAGCCGTTCAAAATTGACTGAGATAGCAGCGCCAATTGCGCGCGACGACGCTCAGGCTAGCTTTTTGCGTAGACTAGGGGTAAACTAACCTCTTTTTGCTCTCCACCTGGCGCGGCGCGCCCGGCGTCACAAGGCCTAAGGCCGTCTACCACAGTCCACTGGACTGTGGTGAACGCCGCGCGGTGGAGTTTCTTGGGCGCGGGGGCCTTGGCGATCCCTAAACCCAGAGGTGCCTGACACGCGGCATGAGCGAGTTTGGTCAACTCGGCGCCGCGTGCCGCTCTCGTCGTTGATACTGGTGTTGGAAACCAGAGGAGACGAAGGCGGGCTCTTTCAAGAGCTTGGGTTGCGTGCGGCGTACCGTCTACGCCGCCGCCGTCTAGTCACAGTGGCCATCTCGCCAGGCCTAGGAGACTGAGTGTGTGAAGAAACCTCAATCGTGACGAAGACACACCAATGACGACAACCGGCCGTGACGACCAGGGCCGTGGCCTTGCCGCAGGTGAATTTCCTCTTTTGCGTCGTCTTTGCGTCGCCTCTGGCGTCCTGGGCAGACCGGGGAGATACACAGTCACGCGGCCGGTGTGAGGACTGCATACCCTCGCCTCGCTGGGCCACAAACATGCCAGAGACAGGAGGAGCAGAGGAGGAGCCTCCGCTACGAATCCACCCATTCCCCACCTGTCCACATCACGCGGCACTGGAGAGTTCCACCCTTGGTGGTATCGAGGCTTTCTTGCGCTAGCACGGTGCGGATTCCTAGTGGCTACCCTTCGGGTTTCCATGAGAGGCGGATTAAATTTAGTTTAGTTAGTTAGGGTAGGACGCAAGATCTTAAATTAGTAAGTGTTTGGTAAGTGTTTTGGACGTTTCGTAAGTGTTTGGAGACCTCTCGGAGGGGGGGGGAAGGAACGTTTACTAAGTGTTTGCGTCCCACCCTGGGCCCAATGGGTTGTGTAAGCTAATTAGGATCGTGCGGGGTTGGGCAAGTCAGTTTGACGGGTTTCAGTGCTACCTCGCGTTTCCAATTGCCAAAAATGGCCGCCCAGACCGCCAAAAAAGAGGGCAACCGACTCTTCACATGCGGGAGTCACAAAGAGGCTATCATCAAATACACGGAGGCGATTGACCTCGACCCGACGGACGTGACCTTCTTCAGCAATCGCTCAGCGGCGTGCGGCACTGTGTCTTTACGTGCGCGACGTGAGAGTGCGCTCGCAGATCAGCCACATGTTATAATAGCACAATAGCATAATATCATAGGTATGCGGCCTTAGAGATGTGGGATTAGGCAGCTGAAGACGGTATCACGCAAGTAGTCAATTTCTCTTTGAACGCTATCTGCTTAGGTCGACTGTGCATCAAAGTCAATAAGAAATTTATCAAAGGATATTTCCGGTTGGCTATTGCATTGCGTGCATCGAACAAATACAAGGATGCTATTGATAACATCAAGATGGGACTTGCAGTAGACCCTGGTAATGCTGACTTGAAAAAACAGGCGTCCGAAATGGAGGAGCTGATGCGCAAAGATCGCGTGCTGGTCCTGATCAGTAAGGCCAGGGAGCAGATGCAATCTGGACATCTAAAAGACTGCCTAGCGACGTGCGATCGTGCTCTCGCTCTCGATGCTGGAAATAGTGAGATTGTGAAAATCAAGCGTAGTGTCGAACCTAAGTTTGAGGCTGCTGAAAAGCGCCGTGTCATGTCACTGCCCAAATCAGCACATGACAAAGAAGCAGGTGACAAGTGTTACAAACTAGCCGATTTTGAAGGTGCTATTGAAGCATACACCAGATGTATCGATGCGACTGCTGACAAGAGCTCAGAACTCTGTATCAAGGCTTACTCAAATCGTTCTGCCTGTCACAAGCAGCTTTCAAACTTTGATGGCACCATAGCAGACTGCACTGCGGTCTTAGATGCAGATATTAATAATGTGAAGTCGCTTGTTCGCCGCGCCCAGGCCTTTGAGGCAGTTGAGCGCTACAAATCTGCTCTACAAGACGTAAAATACGTCCTCAGTATGCCTCAGTCTAGTGTAGGACAGGCAAACTGGTCTTATGGCATGCAGCGTCGATGAATAAGGAATACCATTGCATGATGCGCTATTTTCAGGTCCCTCTGCAATATGATGAAGGAAAGGCTCACCAGAGTTGTTCAGCAGCTCAAGGCTGGGCTCTGAGGTACACAAGTGCTAGTCTGGGATCAAAAGCAAAATGCCAACTACCAAAAGAGTTTCAAGTAAGCGCTTCAAGTAATGATGTTAAAACGCCAACCTGAGGCGCATATTGAGGCAGCGGTACTCACGCCATAGACTCTGACTAATATGCAAGTTCTACCCGCAAGATCTACACGACCTGCTCAGAATTGGACCTGCATTATCATAATCCCCCCCCGATCTACACTGCGGCTCAGATCGCGAGCAGATCGTGGGCCTAAATGGACCCAAAGCGACATAGTTTGGTCCCGCCGGTCCCGGTCTCATTCAAAGTCTTGCTAATATTTAATTAGAACTAATGGAAGCCTTGGGGAGCGACGGAGACCCCACCAAGAAGCGACTAAGCGGCCTTGGGCTTTTACCGACCCGGACTCAGTGTGGGCTCCGTTCGTGGGTCGACCCCCCTCAAGTACGAAAAAATTTATAAATAGCACTCCACCCGCGCGCGCCAGACAAGGAGTTGGGGTAGTAGGGCCACCTAGGGTGCCTCAATACAATTAAAAACTAATTTTGCTGTCTCCTAGTGGCCGCAGCGGCATGGCCCGGGGCCGGAACACCAGAAACCGCCTACAGGCACCGCAGAGTCTCGGCGCAGACTGAGTCATTTGCCAGTGCCGCTTGGGACCTCGCGGATAACCCACCGGCCCGGCCTGCGGTCGCTATGGAGGTCCAAACTGCGGCAGCACCATCATTCAGCCCGCCGAGTGCTCACGATCATGGAGGCCGCGTTTTCGTCACGGTAGGTGATTTTTTGATTTTTAATGCAGTGAGGGCCCGACAGCCGGCGGTACTTCACGGGGCGTTGGCGAAGGTCACGTAGATCAGTTCAAACCAACATTAGGTTCGATTACTAGAAGTACCAGAAACTCCCCCGAGCCAACGAGAGCGCTTGCGTTCGCGGCCTTCCACGCCGAAACTACACGACCTCAGGCTCGCGTGGACCCCCCTCCGAGCTCCCGGGGTCCCTCTTCGAACAGGATGCCCAGCCGGGGTTTTGCAAGGACGACGGCGGGGTAGAAAAGCGGGCTTCCCTCTCGGCCAGATCGTTAGGTCAGACCACGAGCGCACTTACACAATAACGCATAAGCTTGCAATCTACCGAAATGCCACGGAGCGCGACGCGCGTAGACGCCGGCGCGGCGAGCAGCGGGCGTCAGATCAGCGACGTTCGACGGTCATTTGCCGCCCGATTTCGGTTGCCGTGGGGTCTCGCAGCGGTAGATATCGTAGAATGTCTGCGGCTGCCCGTGTAACAGTCGTGCATGCGTCCGCAGCCCAAAACTCGTCGAGATAGTCCCATCGCCGCGAGACGTCTAGACCATCGAATCGGCCCCTCGCGACGCTAAGACGGTCAATATGGTACACCAAGTTGACCGTAGCATGGTCCGTCGTCGACGGGCAGCAGCTCGTCCAGTGTATGATTTTAGCCGCCTCGCGCCGAGAGTTCGTGCTTACGAAGGCGATTAATAGCACAACAATATCTCTACGTGTGATTCTCTGCAACTTTACCCCATCTACTTTTTGCTTACTTCAGCGATAGCTGTTCTCTGTTCCACGCTGTAGCGGCACCCGCACGTTAGCTAAAAAACAATGCAGGTTTGGTCGTAACGCGCGGGTTCAGCGCAAAACCCGCGTGTGCGCGGGTATTTTTACGACGGTGCGGTGCCGAGCTCCTTGTGTGGTCACTGGCCTCCGGGGGGGTGGCTCGTAGGCTCTAACATGGATGGAGGCACAGTCTAGCCCAAAAATAAAATTCCCGCCGACGACGCGGTGAAACGCCCCATAAAAAGGCGCCTGAAGGTCGCACAAGCCGCGGAAGCGGTCGAGACGCGTACCGAGCACCCTACGTGCGCGCGCGTAACGCGCGTCTATTCATTCTGCGCTTCTGGACTCGTCCGTGCTCGAATTAGTCGCGTTGACGCGTTCGTGCACCGCATACGCCGAAATCATGTCCGATTGTTCGCGCAGAAGGCGTCGCTGGGCGCCGCGACGTAGGCAGATGATGTACGCGCTGAGCCACGTAGTTCGCGGGATCGGAAGGGCGCGCGGGGCAGCACCGCAGGCATTTTGAAATGGGCAGCGCGTCGTAGCCGCCGCCGCGGCAGCCGCCAAAGTTCGTGACGCGCGGGTGCCGCTACGGCGTGGAACAGAGAAGAGCTATCGCTGAAGTAAGCAAAAAGTAGATGGGGTAAAGTGGCTGTGTGCTTAAAGAAAGACATGTTCGGGTTTTACCGGCCTAGCGGTTCAGGTATCCGTTTAGGGAAGCAACCAACCGACCCGGGGCTATCGGGCGGGTAGATTGGGACTCTATCGTATCCCATAGTAGGTTCTGAAGCGACTCGGTTAACCGCGTGCGCCGCGTTCGGCCCGGGGCTCCGACTCGGAGTCCGAGTCGGAACCTGAAGCCTGAGCCTGCCAGTGACTCCGAGTCGGAGCCGGGCCCCCTTCGACGCGGCGTCCGCGATCATCTTCTTCGGCATCACAGAGCCAGTCTGTTATACTAGCGATGTTAATGTCCCACATACCACGCAGCCTGAGCGAAACTTTTATGGCTAGGCTAGCTTACACACCCGGGGCCCGCTAGTAGCTTAGAGTGTGTGATGTTGCTGGCCGTAGCTCGGCACCCGGGCAACCTCGCGTAACACGCTTGGTCACGAAGAAAAGCAATAATAGGCGAACGACACCATCATGATCCAAAAAACGAGGAAGCAAATAATCTGCCTCACGCCGAGGAAACCGTGACGGGCAAAAACCATGAAAAAGACCACGCGACCGCCTTTCTTGGCGCCGTTTCGAGCCGATCGGGCAACCGCAATGTCGGATATCGTCGTCAGTATAGTCGCCGACGGCCTGAGACACTCAACTGCGGCAGCAGCGGCTCATAAGATGCCGGTCTATGCGTGGTCCGAGTCCGCGTTCTCGCCGTAAACGCGTTTCGGGCGAATGTTGCGCCGAAAGTGCAGCACTTTCCCTATATGCCTTCCCAGCCAAACTTTGAAGACTCGGACAAGAGCAGCTTCAAGTTGGTATTTCGTCGACCGGGATGTTGCGCAGGTCTGTCGCGATAGAGACGATTTGACCGTGCCCACCGTGTCCGAGGCTCACACGCTCGCCGATCCCCACGAAGCGGCCCGCGGTTGGCGCCCATACTGCCCCAACGATTTTTTCGGGTCGCCGGGCAGCTATAAGTAGTACCTAGGTAGGACATAGGTAAGCAAGTAGTAGTAGTTAGTTTACGTCAGTGGCTGCTACTAAGCTAGAGGCGCACATGAGCTACGCGCTCAGAAAACTGGATCGTCGCCACGACGACAGTGCAACGCGCCCTGTCGCGCGAGGCAATGCGCCCATGCCCAACTCAAACGCCGATATTTAGCATAGCATATTTGGGCAGCGCAGGGTCCTCGCCGACTTTGCAGCGCCATCATGTAATATACGCTGGCGGTGGCGGGTCGAGCAAAACAGGCGTAGGCAATGCGATCGTAGCAGCAGAGGTGGGCGAAACTGACTTAGTTGAGCTATGCAGGTTAGACACCGGTGCGGAATTGTGCTCTTTGATCTGTATCGGACCAAAAAAAAAGTTGCTCCCAAGTGTGTTCGGTAACAGATTTAGAATCTGCAAATTGTCTGGCTTTGGGACTAGCTTGCAAAGTCAGAGGCACATCGCTGTTGCATCGAATGACTATGTGTCAGACTTTAAGAATGAAGGTCCTTCGATCAATTGCTGCGCTTTAGATGACATGAGAGATGTTTTGGCAGTCGGGGGCGATGACGGCATGCTACGTATTTGGGCCGTGTCCAATGAAAAAGGTAGATTTAGATGCACGCTGATGAAAGCGTTTTCACCTGGACACGCCTCATCCATAACAGACTGTTCCTTCTCTGAGAGCAGACATCTGCTGGCAACTGCCTCTAAGGATGGCACATGTCTTGTATGTAGCCTAAGTACTGGCGCCACCATATGTAAGGTATCCACAAGTTGTGCCATGCCGTTATCTCAGGCCAATGACTATCACAAAAAGACACCTTCGGCCAAACTGCTTGTGCGAGCTTGCAAATTTGTTGGTGACGATGGCCTAATCAGCGTACAGTCTAGATCTCGTGGAGATGCATATGCAACAAAATGGACCTTGGTAGCTTCAGATGATCAGGGTGGTACCCTCGACGTTGGCCTTGTTGCTACTAGACGCATATCCAGGCATCCAGTCTCAGCTGTGTGCCTTAAAGGAGAATTAATTGTGCACGGGAATGTGGAGGGATTGGTGGGTATTGCCAGCACGACAGACCTTTCATCTCTAGGCAGGCATCTACAAGCCCATGAGCTCCCTGTGACCGCATTAGTCATTAGCTCAAGCGTGTCCAGCATACCACCACGCGTGCTGTCTGTCTCCGCAGACTACAAACTTGTCACAACATCTCTGACTCCAACAACTAGGGTGACTATGGCACGTGTCTATGTTCTAATCGCCTTAATTGCCTTTCTGCTTCGAAGCCTTCTGTACACATACGCTGTTCGCTACAGATTATGGTGCGGGTGAATGCGAGAATATGCTCCATGCTCAATCAATCCTATGGTGTGTCCCCTGGTTGGGGTGGTGCCCTCGGGAGGCCTTTGGTACGGGCCGAAGATCTGGCCGAAGGCCTTTGAGCGGCAGGATGTGGACCTTCGCTCTAGACCTTCGCACACTAGTACTCCGTCAGTCGATTTGCCAGTGCCAGTGGCCCAGTGTAGTATATTTATTTACTCAAGCTTGTCTAGATATGCTGTGCCCGGGCCACATGCGGGGGGGGGGCCGGGTGATGATAATAATAATAATAATTCTAATAATAATAATAATAATAAGAGAAAAACCTAAGGTAGATAGTAGTACAAGACTTTAATTAAGGTGGATAGCAAATGGAGGTGCACTTTTAAGGAAGCTAGAACCCTAGAATGTAGCACAAGTACAATGTACTACAGACTTACATCGCTGTACCTCGCTACCATTTTGCTATTCACCCTGGACAGGGTACCATAGCCTCGTCTGGGCCCTATATCGCATTCACTGCTCGTGCGCACTGCGTACGTCATTATTTCTTCGTCTAAGCGTTGCGTTGGCTTATGCGGCAGCCGAGCCATTATGACGAGCTGTCCACTTATATAACTCGGTGCACCTGTCGAGTAAGAGGCGGTCACAGGCGCTGGCACCAGGTTGCTCATACACTCGTGCGACGCTTGCCTGCTGTGATGGCCGTGGACCTGACGCCTGGTAACTGTACGACATCGAACTCCCATAGTTTTTAGTGGCTTTGGAGGCTGTGGCACTACGCTGTTTGTACGCGTAGCTAGTGCGGCACGACGCTACTGGGCCAGCTGGGCCCTTGGTTCATATTAATGGGTGTTGATCCGATGTGTGCTATCATTGTGACGGCACATTCACTTCTTGTGGAACCACTGGCCGTCCAAAGATTTGCCGGTTGCATACAGGTCGCGAGTACCAGTTGCCAGTGCCGCGGACTGGTCAGTCGGCGGTCAAACTTCCTTATCACTGTCTGGTGGTTGGTGTCGCACTCCAAGTGCGTCAAGGGGCTGTCTTACTTGTAGTGGCTCCGCGCTCTGTACTGCGTCCACTTTCGTCGGAATGGCATCGCTTGGGCTGGCTACACTGCTTCCGAGAATTCATATCAGTGGCCTCCCCGTGGGATCACATCCCCAGAGGACCATCGAAATGGCCTGCTTGTAGTAGGCCGGCTATGTCTCCGTGCTGCGTCCACTTTCGTCGGAATGGCATCGCTCGGGCTGGCTGGCTACGCCCTAGAGCCCACCCCCAAGTCATTATCAGAGGCGCCGCCCCTGCTAAAGATGTCTACTATGCAAAGAGCTCTCGGTAATGAATTACTTCCGCTTTCCCGCCCCTGCCGAACGCGCGCGGCGCGGTGGGGCGGTATTCAAGGGTAGGTGCAGTAAAATAAACGAGCCCCTAAATTCAAAACTTGAAATAGTCCTTCGCCGAGGCCAAATAGTTTAGAGTAGCGGCCCCGCAACATATCCTCGCGGCTCCCGGACTCCGCCGAGCAGCGGGGCGATATACAAAGCGGGGCAAATAAGTTGACCCTCAGAGTATCAGCGACGCCACTATTATAATGGACAGTGACACCGTTGTTCTATACACAATCGATAGACCTGCCTAACCACCAGAATCGGCCGTCCGTAGGCTGATCACAGGAAAAGGCTCCAGACACGTGAATACTCGACTCAGAGACTAGCAGCGATGGTACCATCACTATGGGCCTCGACGCAACCGTTTGTATTATTATCGGCCGACTTGCGCGAGGTCCAGATTAATAATATTCTTTACTATCAAAGAATTTGGCGATATACCGACGTAGTGATCCCGTGATTGACACGTTAGATTCTCAGATTTGGCAGGTCAGTCCATCCATAGGGACCAAATGAGTGTCGTGCGGGTATTGCGGCAGAGGTTGCAAAGGAATGTTATATACTCATTATTGTGCAACCCTTGGCTAGTAGGTTTTTTCTTCCTACTAGGGTTGACCAGTTTAAACCCCTGTCCCGTCCCACATACTCTCCAGATACATGGGGGCCGCGAGTCCCGGGACACTGTGGCATACCACGTGTAGGACATTGGGATGGTATTGTATGCAATCAGAATGCCGAACCTACCTATTACCCCCTACCTATCTACCCCCTATTCATAACCCGTATCTTGGATCCTAGGACCTATTCGCGGTACCTTACCAATGGGTCCTAGTACCTAGTCACCGTGACACTGGATCTTTAAAGAGTGTGACTAATTTCCCCCCATCGTTCCATATCTATATTAGGCCCCTAGGGAATATCCCATGTCCGGCCCCGCTTAAGGATCCAGAACCTATTCTAACTGGGTCTTTGAAGATCCAGCTGGCTAGTATCCCACTTTACTACTAGAAGTACTAGGAGTACCAGAAGTAGCCTGACTCGGAGCCCTCGGGAGTCACGGTGATAGTGCCAGTGCCAGTGGTGTGCCAGTGATGGTGTCAGTGGCCACGGTGAGGCTTTCGCTAGGGAACCGGGCCTATCTAGAGGCCGCACGCAAAGTCGTTGGGGGGCTGAGGACTGCAAACGTGAGCGTCGTTCTGCTTGGTGAAGAAGGCGGTGCAGTGCGCCCATAGAGGTTGTTGAAGAAGGCGGCGGCCTATCCGAGTCTAGCGGCATCAAGAGTTGAAGTTCCCGGTGCAAATAATGGCCAATGCCATTATTCACGGGCACCATTCTGCTTCTTCATCACCGTCTCTATCGCTTGTCAACCTGCTGAACTCATTCAAGCAAGCACCTTCAAAATCACTGAGTTCAGAAATTCGACCTCGACTCCTCACATGTTCCTCATCACGATAATGCCGCAGAGCTCCTTTAAACAATAATTCTTCGTTGTGTTTTGCTTCGTCCTCCCGACGATATAATTTTCCTATGTGAATGTCATGAGAGCCAGTGATTGCATTCATGCACGAATCTCTGTCTGTGAGTAAGGAGCTTATCTCGACTGGCAAGTCACCCGGTAACTCGTCCTTGGCTGCTTTGTCTAAAAGCTCACTTACCAAAAGCGTGAGAATGCGAATGAAATTGGTTTCATGATCTTCGAGGTGTCTAAAGTAACCTTGTTGACCCTCTAGACCAGCCTGTTTCACCTCAAAATATTTTATTTCGAACTCGCCTATGAGTTCTTCGCATTGTTCAACATGCCTCATTTCAAGATTCTTTAATAAGCTAATCAATTCCCTGAGTGCTACCCGAAGTGGGCCAAGATCATATGATTCAACATCTTGCTTAAGAGCCTGACTCTTTAGAGTTTGCTTTTTGATACGTCCAAACTTTGTCACTAGATCAATAGACTCATTGGCATATTTTGCTCGTAGCTGACGCAGCGCAAGTTCAAATTGTGTTTCTTCTCTTTTTTTAAGTTCATATCTTGCCAACCCGTCCCGTTGAAACATATCCGAGGCAGACTCTACTTCGCTTTGAAACGAATTCATAATACCGCTTACCCCAGGAAGATGCCTCAATTTTAAGATCTCGGTATCATCAGCAAACATGTCATCAAATATGATCTGCACTACTGTCAGATTCGCATCTACTAACGTTTGCGTATGCCTGGCAGCGGCGAGTTCGCTGCTGTTCTTTTCCTCTTCGAAATTTTCCTTCTCTTCCACATCCAGAAGCTCGTCCTGATATTGTTCTCGTGCCGTGACAACCTCCGCTCTAGTCACCATGGAGTAATCAAGATATGCGAGCTCATTGAAATAAGCTAGAACGCACATGCGATACGAGGACTCTTTTGATACAGGATTGCCCTCCAAGTTAAGTAGCCTTAAGTTTTGAAAGCATCGTAATTCAACAATATTTTTCAGAGCAGAGATGTTGTTGTTGCCCAGAGACAAGCAGTGAAGATTTTTACACTGATCGAGACCGTTGACCTCTGATAGCATGTTGTTGAATAATGATAGATCTGTTAGCTTCTCCAGCCTGTTCAAGCCTGTCACCTTTGAGATGCGATTAAATGAAAGATCAAGCCACGTCAAGTTCACCAAATGATCCAAATTTTTCATGCACTTGATGATGTTATTATCTAAGCGCAGAGTCCTTAAAGCGTAGAAACCTTGCAGATTATCGATTTCTATTACGTTCTTAAACGATAGCCGTAACTCAGTTGCCTTTGCCGCTGTATCAGCAAGAGTATCACCGTTAATCCCCGAATCATTCGTGTCTGATGTTGATAATTGTGCACACTCGTGGAGGGCTGATAAAATTAAGTCTTGATCAATAACTTGGATCATGTAGTCGTTTTCCCTACCGTCGTTAAGTGAGTGCACAGTGCATATCTAGATCTTATTTAGTACATACTCGCAAAAACGCCCGGCCCGGCGCGCCGCGATTTTTTGCACTTGTAACTCGACCTCAGGGGTGGAAACTCGAATAGCCGGCGGCGATTTTACAGAGACGGCGCGCTGCGCCGCTCACAACTGGAGAGCTCTGCTAGTTCCGCTAGTAGTAGGTATGCCGCGCGGCGCCGCAACCGGGTCCGCACATAAGCAACGTTACGACCTCCTGCGTTACGAGCGCCTCTATACGCACCATATGAACGATTTCTCTGCTGAAACCGGTCTCCAGAGATGACTTGGCTCCGAGCACCACGCGCCGCGACGTATACGTGTCAGGTGTTTCGGCATGCTGGGGCCGTTTCCAGCGACCTCGGCGGCTCCGTCGGCTCGTATAATCGCTTCCGCACCCACATGAGAGCGAGGCGTGCCCACGCTGCAGTTTGCTTGTCCGAGTCTACGAAACGTGTGCGACACGCCGCACGCCGCCGGTCGCGCCACGGCCACTTCGGCCTCGATGGACCGAGCGCACTGCGCCCCCCAAGGACGCAACCGGTGAGTCGGTCTCCCGATTTTGGCGGAAAACAGCCCGCTAAGTACTAGTTACTAGTACTAGTAGCCGCGGCGGCCTAAAATCCCGAGTTGCCTTTAAAACGCGCCCCAGTTTCTTCATAGTACTCAGCCCCGGGGCCCCGGACCTCCTATAAGTGGCTCTTACTCTAAAATTTTAGTGCCCTAGCGTCACGGTCGACCTGTGAAGCAATCATGATTGTTATGGTCTCGGCGTACGCAGCGATGGGGTTATCTAGAAATTAGCTAGGAAAAGCCTAAAGCAGGAAAAAGCCTAAAACAGGAAAAAGCACAGCCCTAATCGTTTGAGAGTCAGGACGAGACTTGCGCAGTCGACGCACGACACAGATGGTGCGCAGCGAGATTTGTGAGTCAGGGAGACCGTACGCAGTGCATAAGTAAGGATCCCAGCCTCCATACTGCAGCCATGGCCAAGGCGACCCGCCCGGGTGGACGCTGCTGGGATGCCGATTTCTCGTTTGAACCTGACCAACTGGCAAACAATTTCTTGATTGAGTCAGGCCAATTCAAACCCGGTGGCTCGTGTAATAGCCCAACGGGAACAAATGAAGACTGGGATGTAGAGCTTGCGCTATGTAATACTCTGTCTGCGGTCTCCACCGAAGAAGAAAAATCTGCGCTACGTGGCACAGCCCTACCTATCACAAATGAGCATCCATGCGCGTCGCATCAAGTTGACTCGCTCCTTGAGTACCTTGATGAACATATTTTTGCGGATGCAACCATCTTCAAAGCTGAGCAACACACACAGTGCATGCCCCAACAACCGACACTTTTTTCAGCCTATCTTTCCTACCGGCGGCAGCGTACCTCTGATTACAGAACAGGTTGTCGTAACCTCAACCGATGTTGTAGCACAATTTGGAGATCATCACAACTGCAAAACATTATCCCAGAACCTACATTAAATAGAAAAGTTGCTTATGCCCCATTGGCAGAAACGGCAGCAATCTCCTCGTATCTGCGAGCTCCGGAGTCAGCGCAATGTACCATCACTTGGCTGCGAAACCTTTACCTCAAAGTTTCTTACACGTCGGCGGTCGTGGCACGGCCCTCACCGCTAAAAGTCACCGACACAATAGTGCGAGAGCGTTCACCAAGTCAAGAAACTGCACTGGAACAGGCATTGCGCGCAGCAGAAATGTCATACTGCAACGAGAATTGGCGCGACTGCGGGGCACAAATAAAGGCACTTCTCCTTCGCCTGGAACATGCAACAATGGCTACACCAGCCACACTTCGGATATTAAATTTTGGTGATGGTCTTATAAGATCTACAACGTTGGATGATGACTTACGTTGCCGTCAGTGTTGTGCACGCCTCTGTCGTCTAGTATGCCGTTTTGTTCAACGCTTTGACGAGTTGTGTGCCGCAAAAATTATCAAATCAACTGGACCTGAGATTCCGCTTTTGGTAAACATTCCCTCTCTCGACGCTAGTGACCTTGCTGCTTTTCGCCGCGGCACTTCAGCGCTGGTGTATGATATAGTTGACATTGTGCTTAGAGCTAAAAGCAGGCTAACAGTCGACGAAGCAATTGCGCACCTAGCACTCGTAGATAGCACAGTGTCCAGCTTTAAATCTGAAGCAATTGGTCTGTTGCAAGTGTAGGTTCATTTACGTCCAGTGCGTCGGTTTGTCTGCAAATGGATAAGACGTGAAACAACGAAGATTCAATATTTTCGTGCTGGGTGCTGGTGCTCTGCACTTCCACCACTATCTTGGTCTGGCATAGCATTAGCTTTTGGCTTGGCAAACACGCTTCGTAGGAAACTCCTCTTTGTTGCTGCTGCGGAGCTTGAGACCCTTGCTCTAGCAGATTTGCGGCTGGAGGCTATCGGCCTTTCGCCGTTGACCGGCGAAGATTTGATGTTCGATGAAGCAGAGTTTGATTTTGTTTCTGTGCGGCGTAGCCTGGAAGTGACATTCTGTGATGCAAATTGCGATAACATTTTTGTTGGGTGCGGAGGTGAATTGTCCTCGCCGACTTCTCGACTCGTTGAAGGACGACTGGCTTCTCTTGTGTCAGCACTGCCGCCGGCGAGCTTGGCGCGGGCTAAGGCTTCCCTTGCTCTTGGCCTTAGCTATCTCAAAGGTTTTTATGGTCCTCGTAATGACACTTCACTCATGGGTATTTGCAAACAAATCACGCGCGGCCAAAGGAGTCCCCATGCAGCGACGCAGGAAATTCGAATTGCTGAAATGTTGCTTTTCGAGGCAACGTGTGTTTTAGACCAACACACAACCACAGAGCCAGCCAGAGCCAGAGCACATGTAGTTTAAACCCCCAAAAACTCAATTTATATCTAGGTCGATCTCCCATCTCATGCACTCCAATATAATGTTAATCAATCAAAGTATCATGCAAATCCACTAGCTTATTCTACTCTATCATGTTCGATGGGATATACAACACTCAGAGCTTTTGCACGAGCACTTGATCGACGAGCAAAATATACGTACGCACTCCTAGTCCTTGACATTTGTGTAGCAATTTTAGCGCTCCGCAATGACATCAATGAAAAAAGAAAGCTACGACGTGAATTATGTGTCATAGCTGCCCGGCAGAGTGATGATAGAACTTGCCATACTCACTGCAAACTAGTTCTTGCGGACCTGTACCAGCACTTCGAGTGTGGGCAAGATAATAAAGATACACTCCCTGTAGCGGGTTGGGGAAAAAAACACCATGCCATTGATTCCTTTGTAACACAAGATATCCATGAATTTCAATTTACGACCGAACTGCTGGTTAAGCAGAACGTTAATGCATGCAAAGTTCGGCTTGTGAACAACGCTTTGTTGGAGATTGACACTACTCTTTCCAAACGCCATCGGCTGTGTGCAACAAACACTACCTCACAGGAGTTCGAAATTGCAATACAGCATGCTGCATTATTTGCTACTTATCTCCTAGCAAAACAGTGTGACCCCGTTTCCGCGTCGCACTGCCTAAGGCAGGTGTTAACTACACGCCCAGCATCAAGTCGCCGCCGCATTGCCACTTTATCGCACTATACTGAAACTGAAGTCCTTTGTGGCAATGCTGTGAGTGCGCACACCACCCTACGGCGAATTGAACGCCTACGCCTACGTCAACCTGGGTTGGCAAGCCGTAAAATAACTCATCAACCAAAACTTTTGTGGGAGATGCCTATTAGGGGGGGACTTGTCTCTTTTTGTGAAGAAGGTATCGACCTCGGTAAATTATCTGCACAGGTGGCCTTGTTAGGCGGGCAAGCTAAGACGGCATGGAGGACACTTGGCCCCACGGTTGCTGCTGTCGAGTCTGTAGTTTCTCGTGCTGGATGCGTACAAGGGCTGTATGAACTTGGCGCGCTCTACGAACTTAAAGGTCAGGCGCAGGTTGCCATGAAAAATGAGGTAAGGCAATCACCTTCACGCGTTGATGATTCTTGTGGCGCTGTATGTCACCGACAGCAACCAAACATTGTCAATGCACCTACTAGAAGGAAAATGAACTCAAGCGTGACCAATGGCGTGTCACTCTGTTCCCGGTCTCATCATTATTGTGATCCGGTCGGCGCCCCACGTTGGTACCGACAAGCACTCGAATGTTTCAAGGCGATCGACGACTATTTTGGTGTCGCACATGCCGCCGCAGCTTTTGCCTCAACTAGCCTTGGCGTAGTGTTTGCAGAAACTACCACGCGACAAAAAGGACAACAAAGAAGTGCTGATGAAATTGATGTAGCAGCACATCATGCGCTGGAACTTGCCGCAGTGATAAGTGAACCTCTCCTTCTTCTCGATGCCTACCTCAACGTTGCAGAGTCGCGCTACATTCAAGATGATCCTCTAAGTTCCATCGCTCACTGGTGGGAGGCACGGGAAATATTGTTGCGACTGTTCGTTGATGGTGTGTTCGTCCCTTTGGTACCTATTGCAGCCTACACTGTTCTTGAAAAGCTGCGACTGATATTTGAGCGCCTGCTCCGCCTTCTTGCTGCGGTTGCAGATAGAGCAATGATAAATGAAAATCTCATGCTTTTTGATATTTTTGTTAACTTTGAGCGTGACGTGCGTCGCAGATCGACCAGGCCTCTTATCACTTACCATAATGCCAATAGCCGAAACAAAAACCATAAGCATGTTGACTCTCTTTCTTGTTGGAGGTGTCTTGTGAGAATGCATGCAAACGTGAGCCACCATCGCCTAGGCAACCTCAACCTCTACAAACTACAAGGCAGAAACCGTGGTGCTCTTCGTGAGTTCGCTGCTGGGATGCGTCGCCTACGCTGTTGGTCTGCAGATTGCATAATCAAGAATTTTTCTTGTGTACCAGCTGCGTACGCGATCCACGCTGCCAATTCTTTAATAGTTTACGCCCCGCATCTTGGTTGGCGCCACATGATCACCTTTGGTCATTTTAATCAAGGTCTCGACGCCGTGTCTGCTTCTCTTGTTGGCGCATTTGCAGGTACACGACGTGTGAGGGTGAAGATGAATAAAATTGAACATAGGAGGTGTATCATCAAACGCATCGCTCATATGATGGCGCTTCCGCACAATTTTTTTTCAGCTTTGACTTTTTTTGAGGATAGAAATGGGTCATTCATCACACTTGTTTGCTCCGAGCGAGCTCATGTGCTACCCTGGGAGTGTTTTGCTGACACCGCCGTCTCTCGAATTCTGTGCGCAAGTGATGTCATCAACAAGCATTTTCCCACAGGGCTTGAAGGTAGTCACCAGCATACGCGTACCGGCCACGAGGTCCCAAAGTGGTGCAGAACTTCCCCGGAGTGCCTCTCCTCATGGAATTCAATAGATGAAGCGCCAATGCATATTGCATTTGAGGAGATGAAGCATGTCATTGACACTCTCGTTGCTGATCTAGCTCAATCTCCATGCGATGAAGAAGGTCATTTTCTTCCACTTTACCCAAACATGACTTGCCTCAGAAACGATCAACCCCTTGGTACTAGACGCGTCAAAGCTCGTTTGTCTTCGGAGATAATCGATAATAACACACCCTCATGCAAAGTGATCCCCTTGTCACTGCTTTACGCACCTCGAGATGACCTATTGACTCAGGCCATGGGAAAAGAAGTATTTTGTGTGCCAGATCCACTTTTGTCTCATATAACGGCTAGCTTGGATGCCCAACGAAGCTGTGTCAAATTAAATTGGCTTGCCAAAGCACTCTCTGATGAATTGGCAGTACCTATCGTACATTTACTTAACGTCAAGAGCATGCCAGGGGTTGACCAGGAGGCATAATAGATAGAAGCCGGGCCCGGAGGTGCTTCATGCGATATTCTTCAAGCCTGAGTTTAATCTTGAGCATCCGCATGGGAACCGTATGCCAGAACAAACTGTTACCGAGACCGAGACTCTAATCCATCACTACACTGGCAGCGAAGGTTCACAGGGACTCGGAGTAATTTTTTTATCATGATGGAGAGTCATTACCTAAGACTCAGTCTGTAGGCCTGTAGTTAACTTACTTCCCCCGCCTTGACCTACTTGTAGCTTCACTTTGACGTCCATAAGCGTCCAGAAGAACCCAGCGGAAGTAGAAGCGCGTTTGTGGAAGTCTGAGGGGGGTCTGTGGCTGCCTATAACTGCCTTTACTTCAACTTGCGGTTGACGTGGGCGGAAGTTGAAGCTCGCTGACTGTAGTGGTGCGGATTTTGGATCGCGAGAGGGCTGTAGTCTCGGAGGGCCAGCGGTCCGCGACGGGAATGGTGCGGGTTTTCACAGACTCCCTGGCGGAGGGGAGCGAGCCGGAGGCTGTTTGTTGACAACCCGTACGATTTCCTAGGGACCAGCGAATTGATTGGCCACCTGCACAAAATTGGAGGGCACCACTGCGCGACAAGATATATTTAGGTGTCGGCATGATGCGCTATTGGTTTTTGTTAGCTGTAAAAGCGTACGCGA
>Ga0114994_10000568_pt1 | contig 25181 bp, 22 predicted proteins | sample ArcticOcean_MG_C_9_FD_87043 | JGI IMG/M metagenome (GOLD analysis project Ga0114994, IMG submission 87043) | Marine microbial communities from western Arctic Ocean - ArcticOcean_MG_CB2_152 | ecosystem: Environmental > Aquatic > Marine > Oceanic | place: Arctic Ocean: Canada Basin | collected...
AATAATACCAAGATTATCAACATCCCAATTTTCGTTATCACTTATGGAGTCGATCCACCAATTCTTATCTTTACCAATACGAACAATGCACCAATCTAAACTAGATCCTGTTTTTTTCATTGGTTTGTCTTATGATTAGATGTTTTCATATTACAACCATCTTTTTTAAATATAGAGTATTTTTTCATTCTTTATCGCTCTGTTAGAGTATCTTTGTTTTATTAAAATTTCAATTTGTGAATTTATTTTATAAAAAACTGCTTCGTCCTTTTCTTTTTCGCTTGGGAGCTGAAAGTGCTCATGATTTGGCATGTCAATGCCTCAAGATGACAGAATATTCGACTTTATCGAGAAAACTAATCAAATTAATTTGTTCTCAAAAATCTTCTACAGTTAATTTATTTGGACTCTCTTTCCCCAATCATCTAGGACTAGCAGCAGGAATGGATAAAAACGGTGCCTTCCCGAAAACCTTTGCATCGCTTGGGTTTGGACATGTTGAAATTGGAACAATTACGCCTAGGCCACAAACTGGTAATCAAAAACCGAGGCTCTTTAGGTATCCCAAATATAGTGCCTTGGTTAACCGAATGGGTTTTAATAATGATGGAGCAGAAACTATTATTAAAAGAATTGAAAAAATCTACCCCAAGGGAAAAAGGCCTGTTCCCTTGGGAATTAATATTGGTAAAGGAAAAGATACTCCGATAGAATCGGCTCAAGATGATTATATACATTCTTTAAACAAATGTTTTAAACAAGCAGACTATATTACCATAAATATAAGTTCCCCCAACACCCCGAATTTAAGGGACCTTCACAAAACAGATTTAATAAAACCATTTCTTGAAAAACTGATTACCGCAAATCATACCTGTTCAAAAAAGCTTAATGAAGCTCCCGTGCCACTACTTCTTAAAATTTCCCCCGATGAAAGTTATAAATCATTGGAAAATATTGTATGCACTGCCAGAGATGTTGGATTTTCAGGTGTAATTGCAACTAACACTTCTGTAAGTAGATTTAAAGACAAGAATTTTGAATCTTTTGAATCTGGGGGATTAAGTGGAAACCCAATTGAATCTAAATCTATTCAAATTATTAAATTTTTGGCAAAACTTACTGAATATAAATTTCCGATTATTGGGGTAGGAGGAATTTCATCGACCGAATCTGCGATTAGAAAACTTGATGCAGGTGCATCATTGTTACAAATTTATTCATCTTTGGTGTATCAAGGCCCATTTTTCCCATCCATATTGGCTACTTCTCTTGCCCATAGAACAAAAAACTGGACTTAAATAATTTGCTTTCGTCTTGATCTTAAAAGTTTAGAATACAATCATTTAAATTGATCCGAACAATATGAAAAAGCTAATTATCACCACACTAGCCATCTGCTTAGTTTTTTTTGGTTTTGCCTTCATAATTCTATTTGATGCAAAATTTGATCATGCTTTAAAGTGGTGGGCATCATATTCTAGAGATAGTCAAACACTACCCTACAGTCCCTATAAAATTAGACGGGTTGACTCTGCTTTTATAAGAACCGAGAAAGCAAACAGTGTACAATTCGTAGATAAGCATTTATTCTGGAAAGGAATAGGTGCAATTGCGTTACCTGAAATTACAAAATCTGGTATGTTAGTTAAACTAAAAATGAAATCCGGAGGGTCTGGTTATTCTAACGATGTTGAGGCACTTGTGGCTGGGAGCATGGGAAACTCTTTCAAACTTGGGAACATACGAGTTAAAGAAGGCAAAATTCAAGAAGTAAATATCATAAAATCATCCCAATGGCATTCTGCTCCAAAAGCATTTTGGGGTGATGAAGAACTTCCATATAGTGGAACTATTGAAAAATTATTTCCAGACGGTCAAGTGATGTTCCAAAAACAATTTCTTGCAGGAGTTATGCACGGGAAATGGGAACAATTTAAAGAAACTGGAATTCCTGTTTTTTCTAAAGATTATATAAATGGTGAAAAACATGGAACGCATATTTTCTGGTTCAACGAACCATTTGACCCGGAAGGGGATACGCCCGGACAGAAGAAGGGTACCTCACTCTGGCAATCGATAAATGAAAAAGCTAAGGAAAAATTCTCTAAAGTATATAACAAGAACGAATATAACCAGTGGGTTATAGAAAACTACAAACTAGGGGGAGGTAATTTTCAAGTATACCTTCTTGAACATTGGGAAAATAATCAAAAGCATGGTTTATTTGAAGGTTTTGACCGTTTTGGCAACAAAACCTTCAAGGATGAATACGAAAAAGGTGTACGGATTAAACACAAAATATTTGATAAAACGAAAACAACAACTTTTGATAGAAAAGTGCCATAGGATTGGTGCTCAAGGGGGGACTCGAACCCCCACGCCTTACGGCACTAGATCCTTAGTCTAGCGCGTCTACCAATTCCGCCACCTGAGCAATAAAAATTTAAATTATAGGAATTCAAGAAAAAAGGCAAGATGTCTAAATCAGAAAAAGAAAATTTTAAAGTGTATGGTTGAAAATAACGAAAACGAAGGTGTTGATTTAAGTAGTCTAACAGAACTAGATTTTGCTCCAAATTGGGACAACAAGAAGAGCAAGGTTGAAAATTCAAAGACAAGAACTCATAAACAAAAATTTAAGTCACCAATAAATAAGGAGTTCAGTAAAGTTAAGCCAAAGTTTCTTAATATATATCAACTGACAATAAGCCCAGACACTAAGGTTTTATCAAAATTGAAAAATCAGATTCGAAAATCAGGAATCTCATATAGTATGGATGAAATAAGCTCCACAATTTCATCTAAATTAGAAAGGATTCAAATTAAAATTGAAAATCTTGAAGATAAAATAGAGGAAAGGTTTTATGAAACAAATTTCGATAAATCAATTTTCAATACTAAAAGAAAAGCAGTAGAACATATTATGAATGAGGGACTGTCATCAATTGTTAGTATTCATAATGAAACCAGCGGAACGCCTAATGGAAACTATTTAACAATACTAAAATGTCCAAACACCGAAAAATTGTTACCCCCTAAAAGTTTTCATAATTTTAAAGATATAGTTAAAGAACATTTGGTAATAAATAAAATTAGTAATAATTATGAAAAATATGTTGCCAGGTTAGTTGTTGTTGACGATGTAACTATAATCAAACAGTGGAAAGAAACACCTCTTAGTAAATCAGTGTATTGCCTAAAAAAAAGTGGACTTGAAGAAAAAAAGTTTAGTTCTTTGGAGAGTTTAACAAATTATATTGAAGTGCTAAAAACAGACCAATTTATCAAGTCGCATAAGTTCATTACAATAAGAGAAGGAAATGTAATGATTCTAGAAAAGGATCTAAAGACATATATTAATGACTTCATGAAATCCTCGAATAAATGGAAGCAGGATTTGTTTTTTAACATATTAATAAATCTCAAAAAGAGTGGATTTCATATTTTTAAATATGGATTGAAAAATCACTTATATGCAACTGGCATTAAACCAAAATCTATAAAATTGTCCGGGCTTTCTGATATTTGTATTAAAATAACTAAATTAATTAATTCTCGTAAGACAATGAAGAAAGGTGAGATATTGAACTCAATAGAAGGTCAGGAGGTGAAGAAAGACTTTATACTTAATGAATTAAAATGGTTGGTTAGGGAAGGGTATCTTCGGGAATTTTCAAATGGTACTATTTCGGTCAATTAATTTGACGAATAGAAATACTGCGTTCAGTAACATCCAATATGCAAATATCAACTAAGTATTGGGCCTCACTTGGTATTGCTAAAAGTTCAACCGGCCATTCAATAAAAAGTAACCAAGGTTCTATTAACAAAGATTCTATTTCTAGTAAAAAATTATCTCTATTAGTCACCTCTCTATAAATATCACAATGGATTAAGTTGACTTTTCCAAAATGTCCTTGGATACGAGAAAAAGACGAACTAGATATTTTGTTAATTCCAAAACATTGTGCAACCTTTCTAATAAAACAAGTTTTACCTGAACCAACTTGGCCATTTAAATATATAATACTATTTTGTAAGATTGTTTCTGAGAACTTTTTGGCAATATCTTCAGTTTTAAAAACATTATCGCTAAAATATTTATTAGGTAAATACATTTCATCAAAGGATAATAAATACTATCATTATAATATTAAAAGAGGAGTGAAAAACTATAGGAGATATTATAGAACCATCATTTTCGTAAATTAAAGTTAAAATCATACCAAGAATAAACAATACTGGAAATGAATGAAGATTTAAATGAACAACTGAAAACAAAAGAGAATTTATAATACCCGACCAAAATACACCCACATATTTCTTTACTGATGTATAAAGTATTTTACGAAAATAAATTTCCTCAATTATCGGAGATATAATAACTGACATTACCAAGATGCTAATTAACTCAGACGAATAACCCAACTTCCTTATTTTTGCTACGATATCCTGTTCCGTATATTCATCAAAACAAAATGAGGAGAAAACTGATGTAACTAACAAAAGCGGCCAACAGTAGATCAATCGTTTTATAACTTTTTTGAACTCTCTTTTCCAAAATGTTTTTCTCTTGATATCCGATTTTGAAAGTTGTGCAGATAAATATATGGTTATCAAAAAGATTATATATATTATGCCATCTTTAAATAAAAATAGGGCACTAAAAGGAATTATTAATAATATAATTCTGTTTTTGTCGAAAAGTACTTGAGTAGTATAACATTTTTTCCTTTTATTTGTAATTAAAAAAAACAAACTTAAGAGTACAACAATAAGATTTACTAGTATACCTGGTTGCACTGTAATTTAATTCATTAACTAGTCTAAAATTCCAAATGCAAGTTTTCCATCCACAAATGTTTTTTCAACTTTCCCCTTGAATTCCCTATTTTCAAAAGGAGTATTTGCGGCCAAGCTCAAACGATTCTTATTATTATATTTCCACTTTAATTCAGGATCAAAAATAACAATATCTGCATTGGTCCCAACTGATAATGTACCCGAATTTATTTCCAAAATCTTTGCCGCGTTATAAGACATACTATCAATTAGTTTAAGCCAGGAAAATTCCTTGCATCCTTTCAAATTTTGATAACAAGCTGACAACGCAGTTTCTAGTCCGATAACTCCGGGTGGTGATAAGTCATACTCCATGTTCTTTTCATGTTCCTGGAAAGGTTCGTGCGCTGTTGATACACAATCAATAGTTCCATCCAACAAACCTTCCACCAACGCATTTCGGTCGATCTCCTCGCGAATAGGAGGTGACATTTTAAAATTTGGGTTAAATTCTGTGATACAATCTTCATTCAAACTTAGGTGGTGGGGCGTAACATCGGCCGAAATTAAAATTCCTTTTTCTTTGGCTGCTCTTATCATTTCCACTGACCCATGTGACGATATTGAGGTTAAATGAATTTTTGTTTTTACACTCTTAGAAATTGATATTGCTCTTTGTACATAAAGCTCCTCTGCCATCCTTGGGTAACCGCCAAGGCCCATTTTCAATGCCAATGGGCCATCATGCGCTGATCCATTTCTAGATAGTGAAATATCTCTAGGTAAATCAATTACTAGCAGATCAAACATCGAAGCATACTCAACGCCTTTTGTGAATATTTGGTTATTTTGTGTAGTTCTTGGACAATCTGATATGGCTGCTACTCCAATTTCCTTAAGGGAACCTAAGGGCGCAAGGCTCTCTCCCTTCGCATCTTTGGTCAAACAGCCACATAAAAGGACTTTTACGCATGCATGTTTTAGTATTCTATCCTGAATAAACTGAATTGTTCCAGGATTATCTGCTCTCGGTAAAATGTCAGGCATCAATAAAATAGTAGTGTACCCTCCGGCCGCCGCTGCCCTTGTCCCGCTTAAAATATTTTCACTTTGCCCACTTGTAATATTCTTAAGGTGCGTTCTTAAATCAACAAGTCCTGGCAGCACAATTTTTCCATTAACATCTATCTTTTTAATTTTATTTTTTGATGTGCTTGGGGGTTTAGAAATAATTTTATTTTTTTCGAAATACAAATCTTTGATTTCGTTTATTTCATTCGCGGGATCGACGATGCGACCTCCATGAAGGCAAGTGATAGTCATAAGCTATTTCGGACTCCTTGTTTGTAAGTACATAAATATAGAATTGCCATTCTTACCGCAATTCCGTTGCTTACTTGATCAAGAATGACTGATTGAGATGAGTCAGCCAATTCTGAATCTAATTCTACGCCACGGTTAACAGGGCCTGGGTGTAAAATTAAGGCTCCTTTTTTGAGCCATTTTTGCCGGTCTTTATTCAAACCAAAAATTGCAGTATACTCCGCAAGTGACGGAAAATGGCTTGAGGATTGCCTCTCGTGTTGAATCCTCAAAAGCATGACTGCATCAGCTCCTTGCAATGCTTCCTTTAAATTATGGCAAACCTTAGCACCCATACTCTCAAATTGTTTAGGAACTAAAGTGGAGGGACCAGCAAGCGTTACCTTAGCACCCATTTTAGAAAGTGCCCAAAAATTTGATCGAGCAACCCGGCTAAATAGAATATCGCCCAAAATTGTAATTTTCTTGCCCTCTACAGTTCCTAGTCTGTCTTGTAATGTGTATAAATCAAGCAAAGCTTGGCTGGGGTGCTCATGGGCACCGTCTCCAGCGTTAATAATTGGCACATCTACAATTCTGGAGAGAAACAACGGGGATCCTGGTGAAGAATGTCTTAAAACAATTGCATCGGCTCCTAATGCTTGGATGTTCTTTGCTGTATCGCATAAGCTTTCCCCTTTTGTAAGACTACTTGATTGCTCAGCAACGGTAATAACATCGGCATGCAATGACTTCGCCGCTACCTCAAATGCAATTCTAGTCCTCGTACTTGGCTCCATAAACAAATTAACGATTCTTTTGCCTCTCAAATAATCTTTCTCAAGGTTATCGCACTCCATTTCCTTCTTAAATTGCTTTGCTAAATCAAGAATCTGAGTAATTTCAATACAAGAGAGTTCCTCGATTCCAAGTAGGTTTTTACGCTTCCAAGTAAATGTATCCATATTGGATTTCATATAATAATCATTTTAATCTATCTTGGAAAGATAGTTTTTGATAATATTCCAATTATTATTCATTTCCAAAATGTTTCCTGTTTCGAAGAAAAAATATTTTTACTCTCTCCACCTTCTTGAATATGCCTTGGTGGTGCTCCTGATCGTTCGTTTAGTTGATCATTACGCTTTTTTATCATATTTCTCAAGATTTCCTTAACTTTTTGTTTCATCCAAATTGATGTGGGTGATGTGGGTCGATAATCGGCAGGTCCATTATTATGGACCCTTGATCGCTCAACTAAATCGCAACTTTGTTCAAATTCTTTTTCGTTTGTAGGATCATAAACTGCATAGGTTTTCCCGCCCATTTGTTTAACAACTGTAAAAACAGGCACATCGCTAGGACCATCGGCCACATATATCATTTGATCGACGGGAACCCTCCTATCTTCATGTGGGATAAAAGTGTTCACATCGATAGATGGATTTTTGTTAGACCCTTTATTTATCTCAAATATACAACGGGTCTTTATGGTATTATCAACTGTCATCCCAACTTGGGAAATTTCCAAATCTAATGGAAGAGAAAATTCGGTTTGACTCATAAAATTTGGCGGTAAGGGGGATTCTATAAATTCGCATGCAAATATATTCTCAACAAAGGGTGAAATTTTACTTCCTTGAATAATTTTGGAGATGCCAGTGCTTATAATATAATGCTCGATTTTGAAATCATAACCCGCAAATTCAGTTTGTTCGGGTATTTTGACTAATTCCACAAAAAAATCAGGGAGTCCCGGGTAAAATTCAATTTCACCACCCAATTCTTTTAATCGTTCATTAGTTAAGCCTCTCATTGGACCATTTTTAACATAACTTAAAAGGTGATTAAGATAAATGGTATCTGGCGAAACCTTCATTCCCCTAGCAGAATAAAGGTTTGGTAATTGATTTACTTCAGACCAAAATACGCTCTCGTTGATCCCGTAATGCCTGAACAAAGGCTTTTGCATGTAACCAGGAATTAAAGTTTTATCAAAGTCCCAGACACAAGCTACGATGTTTTGGCCATGAATTTGTCGATTTTGTTGATTTGGGTTCATTTACTAGTTTTAAAGAAAAAATCTTCTGCTATGATTAGATACATAATGGTTGATCTACCAAACATTGAACCCTTTCTGCAACGATACAATGAACTTGAATCCAAACTTGCTGATCCTGCAATTTTTAAAGACCAAGAACTAGCAACCAAAATTTCGCGTGACCATAAGAGAATTAGAGTAATTCTTGAACAATTCAGAGAGGTTGATGAATGTCAAAAGGCAATCGAAGAAAGCAAGGAACTTTTGAAAGAAGTTGAGTTTGCGGAAACGGCAAGGGAAGAGATTGAATTACTAGAAAAGAAAGTTCCGATTTTACACGAAAAGTTTCTTCTCTCCATGCTACCCGAAGATCCAGATTTAGGCAGAAATACGATTATTGAAATTCGTGCGGGAGCAGGTGGTGGTGAGGCATCACTTTTTGCTGCTGATTTATACAGAATGTATTGTAAATTAGCAGAGAACAAAAATTGGAATTTTGAGTGTATGAGTCAAAGTTTATCAGAAACAGGTGGATTTAAGGAAATAATCTTTCTATTGAAAGGCCAAGATGTATGGACTAAGCTTAAGTTTGAAAGCGGGGTTCACCGCGTGCAAAGAGTTCCAGTAACAGAAGCTAGCGGAAGGATACATACTTCGACTGCAACTGTAGCAGTACTACCAGAAGCTCGCGATGTTGAAATTAAAATTGATCCTAGCGATTTAGAAATTAATGTATGTCGAGCAAGTGGACCCGGTGGTCAAGGGGTCAACACAACAGATTCGGCAGTTCAAATCTTACACAAACCAACGGGATTAAATGTATATTGCGCTGATGAAAGGTCTCAATTAAAAAATAAAAATAAAGCGATGACCGTTTTGAAATCGAGACTCTTAAATATCAAGCAAGCAGAAGAACACGCGAAATACGCAAAGGATAGGAGGGATCAAGTTGGGACCGGAGATAGAAGTGAAAGAATTAGAACATATAATTTCCCACAAAGTAGAATTACAGATCATAGAATTAATTATACTTCACATGCACTATATGAAGCATTACTAGGCGATTTGGATCACCTATTCGAGGCCCTCAGTAAAGAAGACCAGAAAATTAAACTTTATAATATGCTGTCTCAAAATGAGTGAAGTTGTGTTGTCATTCTTAGAAATTATAAACGGTTCTACGGAATATTTAAGAAAAAGAGGTGTTCCAAATCCAAAATGTGATGTTGAATGGATTGTCTCAACAATAACTAATAAAAAAAGAGTAGAATTATATTTAGAATTCGAAAATCCTGTTCAGGAAGAATTTCAAAATACAATTAGGAAATGGATAATTGATCGAGGAAAAAGAATTCCACTTCAACATATACTAGGTAAAGTAAATTTCGCAGGAAATAATTTGTTCTGCGACGAAAGGGCTTTAATACCAAGACCAGAAACAGAGTATCTTACAGAATTAATTTTAGAAAGAATAGAGAATGACTTTTCAGGAAATATCCTAGACTTGGGGACAGGTGGTGGGGCTATTATAATAACTTTATGCATACAAAAAACAAATTGTAAGGGTACCGGTTTAGACAAATCTAAAGTCGCCATTGAGCTAGCAAAAAAAAACGCACAATTACATAAAATGACTAATATTAAATTTGGTATATTTGATTGGTGTAAGGAAAAATTAAAAAATGAATATGATATAATTGTATCGAATCCACCTTATTTAACAATCGAAGAATGGGAAAGTGCCGAGACTGAAGTTAAAGTGTTTGACCCCAAATCTGCATTGGTGGCTGATGAGGGTACATCAGACTTAATTAAAATAATTAATATAGCAGAAGTTAGTCTCTCAAGAGGCGGTCTATTAGCACTTGAAATTGGACTGTATCAAAAAAACAGATTGCTTGATGAAATGCATAATAAATTTACACATATTGAAATCGTAAAAGATTTCTCAAATAAGGATCGATTTATATTCGGAAGAAAGCTTTAAATCTAAATTTCTTCTGTAGTCAGTGTTTCCTTACGAGTAAGTTGGTCTTTAGATTCGATTAAACTAACCCATTCCGACATAATCCTACAAGTCTCGTGTAGCCTAATATCAAAATTTTCGGGCTTTTCGAAGGAGTTTGTTGAATTAAGATCAACACTATTTTCACCCCTCACCTTGCGTGATTTATAGTTTTGGGCATCAACAATATTTAGTATAATCTCTTTTTTTGAGTACGCAATTTCTGAAATCGTATCAAATTCTTTATTCATTGATTTATTAAAACTTTGATCCTCAATTTTTTTTGCAAGACGTTCTTTTAAATTTAGAGAAAGTGTAGTCTCTTCTCTTTTATTTTTATACCAATCTACATTCTTGTTAAGATATAGAAATTCTGGTAAAAGTTGTTGTCTTTTTAAACTATAATTTTCCAGTTTTGTAAGATCTTCTAAATTAAAAACAAATTCATTTGCCGGTCGACGAAAATTTACTGGTGCAATGTGATCACAGGGCAGTGCGTTATCCAAATCCGACTCTCCTATGGGAAGGAATGTATTAATTGTAGGCATGGAAATGTCACTCTCTACACCTTGTATTTGAGTGCTTTGACCTGAAGGTAAATAGTATTTCTGAATAGTAATTTTAGCTGCACTTTTTTTTCCTTGAGGTGCATTAAAATTAAATGGTAAATTCATTTGAATAAGTGATTGAACTGTCCCCTTTCCGTGCGTCGTTTTATCACCAACGATTATTGCCCGCTTGTGGTTTTGTAACGCTCCGGCAACAATTTCCGAAGCTGAGGCACTGTACCTAGATACCAAAACTATGAGGGGCCCATCCCACGCTAATTTTGGGTTAAAGTCGAATTTCTTACGAATTTTTCCATCAGTACTCTTCACTTGCACAATTGGCCCCCTTGAGATGAATAGACCAGCTAAATTTACTGCTTCACTTAAATACCCGCCTCCGTTTCTCCTTAAATCTAGAATAATTCCCTCTGCACTTTCCGTTTTTAGCTTTTTAATCAGTTCTTCCACATCGTCTGTCGCTTTTGGGCCGTTTCCGCTTGATCCATAAAATGATCTTAATTCAATAACTCCTACTTTTCTTTCCAGTTTTTCTATAGTTACTTTATGAACAGATGCTGAAGCCAAATTTGATGTGAGTTTAATTTTGTCTCTAATAATTCTCACCACCTTGGATGATGATGGGTCATTAACCGGTTGAATTTCAAGTCGGACAAGAGTATCTTTCGGCCCCTTAATAAGTTCGACAATTTTCGACAACTTCATGTCTACTACATTTACAAACTCCCCTTCAGCCTGAGCTACCTTTATTATTTTATCTTTAGGGTTCAGGTCGCGTGAGGACTCGGCTGGCCCACCTGGCAAAAGTTCAGTGATAGTGCAATATCCATCATCGTCGGTTAACACAGCACCAATACCCACGAGTTCATTATTCATCGTTTGATCAAACTTTTCTTTTTCTTTTATGTTCATGAAAGTTGTATGGGGATCAAACATTTGGGTTAGAGTAGTTAAATAAAGTTCTTGGACATCAGTGGGTTCAAATTCTAAAATGCTCTTTTTCCACCTTTCGTAGCGCTTACGCACCTTAACTTTGGAATCTATGGTTGAGTTTGTGCGCAGCTCTTTATTTAGTTTAAACTTTGTTGAATTTGTTTCAAGCGACGAAAGTATTTCACTGAGAATTTCAAATTCAATTAATTTTTTCCAGGTTGTATCTAAATCTTTTTCTGTTACTTCCCAATCTTGATCTTCTCGATCAACATTGTAAGTTTTATTTGATTCGAAGCTGAAATCATTGTCCAAAAAATCTATAACCCAATTCAGGCGATTGATAGATTTATTTTTGTAAAAGTTATAAATTTCAAATCCAGGAAATAAATTACCCTGATCAAAAAAAGTTATAAGGGTCGAAGAATATTTGTTTTTAAATGTATCAGCTTCACTTTTAATAAAATATAGTTTCTGTTTATCCAACTTTTCTAGGTAACTTGTGGTAAAATCGATTGGATTAAGTTCTTTAACAGAAACTTTATTAAAATGTGCTTGTTGTAATGCTTGAACCAACCATTTCGTCTCTTGTTGCATAAGTGCTGAAGGTTGAAGTTGAAGTTCTTTAGCATTTAAAACTTTATAAGCGACAAGGTATAAACTCGAAACCAGCAAAAACAAATTTCGCAAATCAATAAAGAGAGTTTTTAATATCATAATTTTATTAGTAGAATAAATTAACTACGTAGCAATCCTTTTGCCTTATCTAAAGTCATCTTCTCGTCTTGAGTAAGTGCACCGAAACCAGATTCATTAATTTTGTCTAAAATACGATCAACTTCTCGTTGAAGTTCTGCCGAATTAGAAAAATTTACCCTGTAAGTATTTTTATCAACATTTATTTTAGAATCCCTATAAACTGCTTTTATGCTTTTACTAATTTTGTTACTAGGAGTAATATTTAATACAAAATGAGGAAACTCTCTACCGGAGCGTAAAAAAAGAAAAACAAGAGCACCTGCAGACAAACCACCCAAATGGGCCGAGTGAGCAATGGCAGAAGAAGCATTGATTTCACTAAATAAAAATCCGTACATTTCGATCATTAATACACCGATTAAGATCCATCGCGGTTTAAGTTTGCAAGGTAAAATAAAAAATAAAAGCAAAGTTATGGGATGGTCAGGTTGCTTTAAGCAATAAAAAGACAAACACGCCATAACGACTGCAGAAGATCCAACTAAATATTCACCCCCGGAATTGAAAACTAACCAAAATAGTGAGCCTAAAATAGAACCGAGAGCAAGGAGATAACAAAAATTAACTTTACCCATCATAACTTCGACATTTTTACCGATAAAGTAAAAACCGAGAACATTCAAAATTAAATGGAATGGTCCATCATGAAAGCAAGCATAAGTAACAGGTGTCCAAATTAAGAATTCTGATAGTGCGGTTGAAGAAAAATATAGATAGTCGGGAAAAAAAGTGAACAAGTTATTTGAAAAAAGCCCGATAATAGAATTTATAATAAAACAGCATAACAAAACAATTATTAAAATATCTACCACACTCCTAGAATTAATTGAGAAGGACTTTTGCATGTATGTTCTATCGTATAACACAACTTTAGCGTAATTTTTTTTTGTTAAAGAGCAAATATTGTTTTCGTGTTTTTAAAGAAGAAAATTGAGATGAAAAATCCGATTTTGATGATTTTGTTCTCATATATGGGTTTTATCTTAATTATCGAAAATAATATATTCGAATTAAAGTATAAGGTTTTTTTGGTATTTATTGACGTAATCATTTTTGCAGCACTGCTGAAAGTTTATAATAATACCAAATATTTAAAGTTAGGAATATTAATAATAGTAAAAATTTTAATCTTTTGTAATCTTTTTAATTTTTATGAATCAAAAGATTGTAAAAAGGGGATAATTTACCCTAAACGGGAAATAACCATAGAGGTTAATATAGGTAATAGTATTTCGAATACAAGATACTATAATACCTACAAGAAAACTTATTATTGCAAAATAACCAATGCACCTAAAGTGAAAAGTGATTTAATCGGAAAAAATATACTTTGCATGTTCGACAATTCTGAAGATATTATTTTTTCGAATGTTAATGTTTACATAAAGGGAATACTTCTAGAAATTCATGCAGATAAAACAAAGAGATACAAACTAAACAGATGTACTTTAATTGAAACAAAAATAAGCGATGTTAACAGATTAAGATTTACCGAAAAACTTAGCAATTTTTTTAAAAGGTCGTTTAATAAGTTCAAGTCAATAAATCCAGAGATTAGAGGGTTTCTGCATGCAATTTTTTTAGGAGAAAAAACTTTATTAACAGACGAACAACTCAATATATTTAGTAGAAGTGGAACTCTTCATTTATTTGCAGTAAGTGGACTGCATATTGGTTTCTTATATGTGATCTTTAAGTATTTATTAATGTTTATTTTCCATAAAAGAACTATTGTTGAAATCTCTGTTGCTATTGTATTACTAATATATTTAGAGATAATTTCATACCCACCATCTGGGATGCGAGCGTGTATAATGATCTTCTTTTGGCAACTTTCTTCTCTTTTATTTAAAAAGAAAAACGCATATTCTTCACTTTGTTGGTCTTGCTTGTTCCTACTGATAATTAACCCATCAAATATTATATCAATCGGATTTCAGTTATCTTACACTGTAGTACTTACTATTTTAATTTTTAATTACCATATTAATCTCAGTATTAATAATTCCGTTCCAAGTATTTCATCGTTTATTAAAAACTCGTTAATCGTCAGTTATTCTGCATTTTGTGGAAGTTTTCTTCTCATATATGATCATTTTGATATTATAGTTCCGATTTCAATATTAATAAACATAATAGCAATACCTATTTCTTTTATTTTTATAATTTTTGTTTTTTGCATGTTAATATTTCAGAATTTTATCGATATACAAATATTTGGTGAAGTTTTTTTATTTTTATACACTCTTTTGAAGTCAATAATTATACTTCTTTCACATGAAAATATTTCGTTTTTTTTAATCAAGACAAAAGTAGACTTAAATAATTTAGTTCATTTTTTGTATCCTATATTTTTCCTGATTTATTTTACAATGGTAAAAAACTTTTATTCTAAGGTAATTGGTCATTTGTTGTTACCGATTATTTTAATAATTATTTTTTCTTATGTTTTTGTTTAAAGCGTTCAGGAATGAAACTCTTAATTTTCTATAATTAATTAAACCATTTACGCCGTAATCGAAAGAATTATCTCCATTTAATAAACGACAAAAGGGGGTTGTTTTAAATCCTTCTGCTGATCGCAATTTACTTATTTCGTAAATTTCATTCCCAGAAATATAAAAATTAAATGCTGATAGTTGAGCTCTTTGAAGAACTTCTAATGCCTCAGGTTTCTCTTTTTCTTCACATATACACACAGTATAAACTTTTAAACCCCTTTTTCTGAATATTTTGAAATTGGAAGATATTGTTATCAAATTATTCCTATTTTGCTTCGTGTTTTCATGTAAACTCCAAACATAAAAAAATTTTGGATAGTTTGTTGTTTGATTTAAAAAGAATTTTATTTTCCTTTGGTCTGCATGATTCAATTGTACAGATTCTTCTGCATACCTTCTTTTTATATTTTCCGCTATAAGAATATCTTTTTTATATTTTACAGAAGTCCCATACATTCGCGTACGGTTATAGTTTACTACGTTTCCGTTTATTAATTCTTCTATATTCTGATTTAATTCGCTATTTCCTAAATCACTAGGTCTTTCATGGTTTCCAATTCTTCCTGAATAAATAAGATCGCCCTCCATGTTAAAAAGGTATGCTGATGGAGTAATTTGGACATTTAGACTTTTCGTAATTATTTGTTTTTCACCATCGTAAATATATGGAAAATTATAGCTTTCTTGTTTGGCCCTACTTTGCATTTCCTCAAACGTATCACCTGAGTCTGAATATGCTAATTCATCAGGCAAAATAGCATTCTCGAAATTTGGTGATATGACTAACAATTTTATTCCTTTTTGCTTCCACTCTTTATTTATAATATTTAATGGCTTTTGAAAACTTTGGGATATCTTGCAATGATTCGATAAGAAAATAATTAGTGTACCCAATTTTCCATTTAGATCTTTGTTTGAAAATATTATATTTTTTGTGTCTTTTAGTTCAAAATTAGGTATCTGCTTAATTGAGATATCTTTTTCCTTGGCTAGAATAGAAATTCCAGAAATTATGATTAGACAAATTGGGGCAATTTTCTTTACTATATTATTGGTATTCATAATGTTTGAACGCCTTTCAAACAATAGTTGAAGGAATTAGTTATTATATTTATTTTTTACATATGTATCCATTAGACGCAAAAGAAAATTGGTTTTCCGGAAAAGGGCATTGGTCTGAAACACTTGATGAAGATTGGTTTAATTGGAAATGGCAATTGAGAAATCGCTTAACCTGTAAAGATGATTTTGAAAGGTTTTTAAAACTTACAGAAAATGAAAAATGTGGATTTGAAACAGCCAAAGAGAAACTCTCTGTCGCTGTTACTCCTTACTTCTTTAATTTAATAGATCCTAATAACCCTAATTGCCCGATTAGAAAACAATTAATTCCCTCTGGGTTAGAATCTGTTATATCTGTTGACGAACGAAAGGATCCGGTAGGTGAGGAAAATACAATGCCTGTTCCTGGTATTGTTCATCGGTACCCGGATAGAGTTTTGTTCTTGGTAACGGATCGTTGTGCATCTTATTGCAGATACTGTACTCGAAGTAGACTGGTATCTAATGCTCAAAACTACGGCTTTAAACCATCGCTAGAGTTAGGGTTCAAATACATCGAAAATAATAAATCGATTCGAGATGTTCTTATTAGTGGGGGAGACCCACTTCTTCTTTCTGATGAGAAGATTGAATATATTTTAAATCGTTTATCAGAAATCAAACATGTCGAGTTTATTCGTATTGGTTCAAGAATACCGGTTTTTCTTCCACAAAGGATAACAGATAATCTACTATCTATTTTTAAAGCTCAAGAAAATTTATGGATGAGTATTCATGTAAACCATCCTCTTGAGTGTACTAAAGAGCTTTATGATGCGTGTAGGAAAATTGTTGGAAGTGGCATTCCGCTTGGAAATCAATCAGTTTTACTCAAAGGAATAAATGACAAGACTGACCTTATGAGAAGTCTGATTCATCGCTTAATGATGATGAAGGTAAAGCCATATTATTTATACCAATGTGATTTAATTGAGGGCAGTTCTCATCTTAGAACTGACCCATCAGTTGGTATAAAAATTATTGAAGAATTAAGAGGGTTTACTACTGGCTATGCAATTCCTCAATTTGTTATTGATGCACCAAATGGTGGTGGTAAAATTCCAATAAATCCTGAGTACATTATTAAATCTGATGAAAATGGTTTTATTCTAAAAAATTATGAGGGTAAAATTTTTAATTATCCGTCAAGTAATGTGAGCATATTAGAAAAACCTATATTTATACCATAAAGCACTTTTAATCTGTTCTGATAGGCATTACCACACATAGGAAGGAAAGTTTATCATTATCATCCTCCTTAACCTTAAAAACGCCTGGGCTCATATCATCTCTAAATTCTAAAGATATTTTATCTTTAGTTATAGATTTCAGGGGATCTAGCAAAAATCTTGGATTAAATGAAACTGCTGCGTCCTCGCCGTTGTAGTTTATAGGCATAGATTCGCATGCATCTCCTACAACACTTTGTCCAGTAATTTCCATTTCATTAGATTTAATTCTTAAAGTTACTTTTTCATCTGAGACCAGTGCTGCTCGATGAACGCACTCTTGCATTAACTCTCTTTCTACTTCCGCATGATTGAAATCATCTTTAGGTATGACTTGTTTATAATTTGGATATTTTCCTTCAACAACTTTAGAAACCAAATAAACCGATTCTTTAAACCCACCCGTTGAATCATCTGCGTTTTCCACTTTTAGTTCAAAAGCCACCTGTCGATCTGTAAATGATATACTTATTTCTTGCCCTATGTCAGGTAATTTTTCTATTTCAGAAACAGTTAACGAAGGTAAAATAAATTCTCCTTTATCTGCATCGTCTATATTCATTTCTCGATGAGTAACTGCTAATCTTCTTCCGTCTGTTGCTACTAACGAAAGTTTTTCTTTACTAAATTGAAAAAAGACACCTTTAAGCATGTATCTTTCTTCGTTTACTGACTGAGCATAGGAAACACTTTTTAACATAGAAATTAGTTCATTTCTATGTAACGAAAATTCTTTCTGACCTTCTAATTCAGGTAAAGGGGGAAATTCTTTACTATCCATTCCCACAACATTAAAAATAGATCCTCTTGTGCTAATTGTAGCTTTAGCGGTATCTGAGGTTTCTACACTAACCTCTATATCTGCCAATTCTCTAACAATTCTTCCAACTTCCTTAACCGGAAGAGTAATTGAACCCGAACTAGTTACATCCGCCTTCACTGAGCACCTAGCACCCAAGTCTAAATTTGTGGTAGTTAATCTTACAAAGCCGTCTTTTGCTTCAATCAAAACATTTTGAAGAATAGGCATAGTTTTTCTTGCACCAACAACACTGGTAACCAATTGAAGGCCGGAACTGAAATGATCGCGATTTATCTTAAATTTCATTGTTTATCTTTTTTGACTGAAAAATAAGTTTACTTCAATCTAGAATTACTAAAGATAAGTAAACATATATAAAAACTATTCATTATTATATAAGGAAAAAAGAACAATAACTTTACAAGTCTATAATGGAGAGTACTTTATTAGGGTAAATGTTGTTAATAGAATGGAAGACAAAAATAATAAAACCTTAATTTTCATATTCTCTGTGAAAAAGAATTTTTCTTAAACAAGTTTTAAACAAGTTATTCACTTTTTCGCCAAAGATTCTAAATACTCCCAAAAACTTTGGTGATTTTCTAAAACTGCATCATCGGAAGACGGCATTTTACAACGAATAAGAAAATCATTTAACGAGTTTTTTTGTAAAATAAAATGACAGTGTAAAGAAATATCAACCTTTTCAAAATATACACGAAGGTCATCAATTCTCAGTCGAAAAAAAACTTTTCCATTTCGTATAAAGTTTCCAACAGATGTGTTTTCTCCAGTTAGAATATCACTAGTCAAAGAACTTAATTTGTCCATTAAATGAAGTTGATCTGAGTGGCTCAATGAATTTAACTCATTAAGGCTTTGTTCTGAAAAAGTTACCTGGAACATAGATTAAAATGAAAAGAGATTTCTAATGACAATAAAATTTATATATTTATGATTTTGTACCAAGACTAATTATTAAAATGAGTGAACAAGAATTATTAGACGCGGTAAAGGTTTTAAAAAAAGAAAGTGAATCAATAGAAATCGCAGCAAACAGACTGGGCAACAACTTTTCTGCTGCAGTAGAAATTCTTTTTAGCAAAACAAAAAAAATTATCGTTTGCGGAATTGGAAAATCAGGTCATTTGGGAAAAAAACTTGCCGCAACATTTTGTAGTACCGGATCACCCTCATCATTTTTACATGCATCTGAAGCGGTTCATGGTGACCTTGGGATTCATCAACAAGGAGATCCGGTTATTTTTTTATCTAACAGTGCCAGCACTCCAGAACTTTTAGCATTAGCACCAATAATTCGGAAAAGAGGGGGAAAAATAGTGGGAATTATGGGTAACACTGGAGGGCCTTTGATAGAAAAAATAGATGTTTTTTTAGATTCTTCTGTTTTAGGTGAAGCAGATCCTCTTGGTATAGTCCCAACGGCAAGTTTTATGGTTTCAGCCTCCCTAGGAGATGCACTTGCTGTTGCCTTAATGAAGAGACGAAATTTTTCCGAAATAGACTATGCAGAAACCCACCCAGCAGGACAATTGGGAAGAAATTTATTATTAAATGCATCCGATGTAATGCATCCGCTTAGTAAAATTGCTATCATTCATCCCGAAACGATTATAGGTGATTTAGTAATTGAAATGACTAATTACCCGTTAGGAGCAGCATGTATTGTAGAAAAAAACAAATTGCAGGGAATAATAACAGATGGTGATTTGAGAAGGTCATTAGTAGAATATAAAGAATTATTAAAAATGACAGCAAAAGAAATAATGAATACTAAACCAATGACCATTCCACCTACCCTTTCCCTAGGCAAAGCTTTAAAAACGATGGAAGACGGATCAAAACAAATTTCAATTTTGCCGGTTATTAGTTCTCCAGAAAATCATTTATTAGGAATATTGAGACTTCATGATATATATACGCCAAACCAATAGTGAAAGAGTCTTGAGGAAAACGAAGGTTTCAATATTATAAAGTTTTCTTAGTATTGTAATGGTAACAAAAAAATTATTAACACTGACGATTTTATCCGTTGTATTTATTGCTGTAATTTATTTATTCATTCAACTTAATCGAGCCTATGACGAATTTAGCCACTGGCAGTCAAGGGAAGCAGTTTTAGAAAAGGAATTAGATGATTTACGTATAGAAGCGAACGACCATCGCCAGTTTTTAGATAAATTAAGAAGAGACCCTGATTTTCAAGATGCAGTGGCAAGAAAAGAGCTTGGTTACGGCAAAAATGAGGAACGTTTATACCGTTTTCCTAGTAAAGATATAATCGATTAAATTAGTCGCTATAAATGTTCAGTTGTATTTTATAATAATTTCAATTTCCCTCTTGAGCCTCGTCTCGGTCTAAAATGCAACATAGTTTATTTATAAATTAGTAAATTTCCACCTTTAGTTAACGCTAAAACTTAATGAAAAACGAATCCATTTCCCTTCAATTAATTCAAGCCAAAGAAAATAAATTTCTTTACGATTCAACTATTGAAAACATTACTGAATTAATAGAATGTAAGGAAGTACCCGATTGGATAATAAGCTCATTAGAGGAATTATTTAAAACCGAGAATTGGGTGGAATTAAATAATCGATTTTATAAAAATCTTGCCTTTGGAACCGGAGGAATGCGAGGTCGAACGATTGGAAATTATGTAACCAAGTCAGAGCGAGGACAAACAAAAGGAAAAGAAACACCAAGTTATGCTGCAGTTGGCAGTAATACCCTCAATGAAATCACTGTGCTGAGGGCAACCAAGGCATTGTTTTTACATATAACAAAATGGTTAGCAGAAGAGGGTATACTTGCGCAACCACGTCTTATTGTCGCCCATGATGTAAGACATTTTTCACGAAAGTTTTGTGAACTTTCTGCTTCAGCTTGGACAAAACTAGGTGGGTTTGCACTTGTGTTTGAAGGTCCAAGATCAACCCCGCAACTTAGTTTTACGGTGCGACATCAATATGCCCATGCAGGCATAGTGATAACCGCAAGTCACAATCCCTCGCATGACAATGGCTTTAAGGCTTATTTTGCCGATGGTGCTCAGTTGGTTCCTCCACATTCCGAGGAAGTTGTGAAAAGATATCAGTCAATTACAATAAGCGAATTATTGCCCTTACTTTCTTCATCAATAGAAAAATCAAGCTGGAACATTTTACCGACCGAAGATGATTTAGCGTATCGAGCCGCTCTAGAGGATGCGGTTTTGGACCCAGAGATATTAAAGAAGCACGCTCCCAAACTTGTTTTTACGCCGATTCATGGAACTGGAGCAATAGCCGCAATTCCGGCTCTTTGGGATCATGGTGTAGAAGTTGCGGTTGTAGATGAGCAAAACCAACAAGACCCGAACTTTAGTACCGTAATATCTCCCAACCCTGAAAATCCCGAAGCATTAAAAAAAGGAATTTCAGTTGCCGTAAAAACAAAAGCCGACCTTGTTTTGGCAAGTGATCCGGATTGTGATCGTATTGGAGTTGCCGTTCGAACAACAGGAGGAAAATATCAATGTTTAACGGGTAATCAAATAGCAACCATGTTGGCGGAATATCGCTTGATTGTAGCACGACGAAAGAAGATTATTACGGACGATGGTCCTAGTCGAGTTGCCATTTTAAAAACATTTGTTACCACCCCAATGATATCACGAATAGCAGAATCATACGGAGTAAAGTGCATTAATACACCCACTGGTTTCAAGTGGATGGCAGAAAAACTTGGAAAGTATGAAGATCAAGCAATAATTGAAATAAAAGAAAAAGAAGGTTTATCAATTGATTTTGATGGAACCGATTTATTTGCTCGTATTGATATTCTCACGAGGTATTCAACTTATGTCATACTTTCTGCCGAAGAGAGCTATGGTTACCTACCCCTGGACATAGTTAGAGACAAAGATGGGAATGCCTCCGCATTAGCAATTGCGGAACTTTTCGCTTTTTTAAAATCTAGTAATACTGAACCACTTCAATTTCTTGATAATCTTTACAAAAAGTATGGATATCATGAGGAAAAAACAGAAAATCTTTACTTTGAAGGAGCCAAAGGAAGTGAAACAATTAAAACTCTTGCGGGATCATACCGAGGCACTCAATTAAAGGAAGTTGCAGGCATCTCGGTTACAAAATCGAAAGATTTTTTAGACAAAGGATACATTGATGAGGACGAAGAAGAACTGCCCGTGGAAAACTTTCTGATGCTTGAATTGGAAAACGGATTCACAATCGCAATACGCCCAAGCGGCACAGAACCTAAAATAAAGTATTACTTATTTGGTTGTGGCGAAAAGAATGCACAAGACTTGGATGAGTCCAAAAAAGAGGTATCTGCCAAAATCAAAGAAATTTCCGAATGGCTTATTCAAGATGCAAATAAGCGTATAGAGAAATAGTTTACACAAGAAGAGTGGCAGGGTTTTCTAAAGTTTGTGCAAGCAATTGTAGAAATTGAGCCCCAATTGCACCATCCACCAATCGATGGTCGCAACTTAAACCAATCATCATAGTTTCGCCAGCTTGTATATTGCCTATGGAATTAACTACAGGCTTTTTAACAATTGCTCCAACAGAAAGAATCGCCGCATTTGGTGGATTAATAATACCGCTGAAGAAATCAATTCCGAACATACCAAGATTCGTAACCGTAAAAGTAGACCCCGTCATTTCAACTGGAGATAGTTTTTTTGAGCGAGCCTTTACGATGAGAGATTTTGCCTCCATGGATAAACGTTCTAGACCCAACTGGTCTGCATTTCGAATAACTGGAGTTAAAAGGCCATCCTCAACAGCAACCCCGAAAGCGAGGTGAATTCCGCCATGAAGTTTGATTTCATCATCATCCCATGAACTATTAATTTCAGGAACAAGTGTAATTGTTTCAGCACACGCTTTTAAAATAATATCATTAAGCGTAAGCTTTGATGGGTTATCTGGGTTTCTGCTTGCTAATTTGGCATTCAATGCCGCTCTAGCTTCTGTTAATGGTGTCGCATTTATTTCTTTTTGAAGATAAAAATGAGGGATAGTATTTTTGGATTCGAGTAACCTTTTGGCAATGATCGATCTCATTTTTGAAACTGGAATAATCTTGTCAGCTTGCGGTGCAGGCGAATCTAATTGCGATACAGAACTTTGAGAAGAAGGAGTAGAAGTCTTTTCAGCAGGTTTACTTTTAAGTGAGTCAGTTTCGCTTGAATGAGAAAGAACATCGTTCTTAATTATTCTGCCATTTGGCCCGGAACCCTTAATATCTTGTAAATTAAGATTAAGATCGACGGCCATTTTTCTAGCTAGGGGCGATATTAAAATTCTACTAGAACTTGAATCAATATCTTTTGGTTCTTCTTCTTTGGCTTGAATTTCAACTGGCGGATCTTTTGATTCGGGTTCGTCTTGAGCAATTTCTACAGCCGTTTCAGCAACTTTTTCTTCTCTATTTGCCTCAGTTGGTTCGGGATTTGTTTTCTCGGGAGCCTTTACTTCTTCACCGGCTTCTCCGACAGCAGCAAGGGGGCTTCCGATCGGAACTTCTTCACCTTCTCCAACAAATATCTCCAACAAAGTACCATCGTCAAAGTTTTCCAACTCCATGGTCGCTTTGTCAGTCTCAACTTCTGCTAAAATATCCCCATTTTCAACAAGGTCGCCTATTTTTTTATGCCATTTCACCAAGGTACCAACTGACATTGTGTCACTTAGTTTGGGCATTTCAATAATTATTGCCATTTTAAAATATAAAGTTTAGATGAGTTCCATTGCCTTGGCCAAAATTCGGTCATGGGCAGGAATTTGAATGTTTTCAAGTGCTTTGCTATATGCCTGAGGTGCATCAATTGCAGAGACTCTTTTAATGGGTGCGTCTAAATAATCAAAAGCTTGATCCTGAATAATAAAAGCAAGTTGAGCATCCACTCCACAAAACGGTTTATTTTCTTCCACCAATAAAACCCGATTAGTTTTCTTTACTGTTTTTATGATCGCATCTACATCTAAAGGGCGAATAGATCTCAAATCTAAAACTTCTACCGATACATTATGTTTCTCTTCCAATGTATGGGCCACTTCAAGCGAGGTATGAACGGCTTTTCCGTGGGCAATAATTGACAGGTCATTACCCTCTTTTAGGATATTTGCTTTTCCCAACGGAATAATAAAATCCTTATCGTCAGGAACCTCGCCTTGCATGTTATAGAGAATAGTATTTTCCATTACACAAACTGGATCATTGTCTCGAATTGCGGCCTTTAACATTCCTTTCGCATCAGCCGGAGTCGCAGGGCATATCACTTTAAGCCCTGGTGTATTAGCAGCAAAATTTTCAGGCGTATGGGAATGGGTAGCTCCTACATTAGTTCCACCATTTGCGGGGCCCCTAAAAACGATTGGAACATTGATAAGGCCCCCAGACATATACCTCACGCTTGCGGCATTATTGAAGATCTGATCGAAGGCGACATAACAAAAACTCCAAAACATAAACTCCACAACTGGTCTCATGCCCATCATTGCGGCACCAACTGCAAGTCCGGAGAATGCGGCTTCACTAATGGGAGTATCAATTACTCGTCCGGCCCCAAATTTTTCAAGCATGCCTTCAGAAACTTTATATGAACCTTTAAATTGAGCGACTTCCTCTCCCATAAGCACCACATTTTTATCCCTTTCAATTTCTTCTGAAAGGGCTTGGTTAAGTGCTTCTCGATAAGTTATTTTTGCCATTACTTTAAATTTTTTTGATTTAAGAGGGTGTCTCGAAGAACATTGTTCCAAGGGATTTTTTTTCCTGAGGGTTATCAGTTTCCCAATAGATATCATCCATGAGTTCATGTGGTTCTGGATAAGGGCTCGCATCGGCGAATTCTGCTGAAGCTTCTGCGTCACCTTTAGCTTTAGAGTCAATTTCCTTGATTTGTTCTTCGGAAATATTTCCCTCTTTAATTAATTTATCTCTAAATAAATTTAATGGATCTTTGTTCATTTTGTACTCTTCAATTTCCTCTTTGCTTCGATAAGTTTGATCAGGGTCTGCAACCGAATGCCCGCGATACCGATAGGTTACAATTTCAAGCACGGTGGGCCTTGAGTTTTCATGTGCATTGACAAGGGCATCCGCGATGGTTTGCCTAACTTCG